>Ga0255772_10000350_pt1 | contig 44961 bp, 48 predicted proteins | sample 071ome_34_FD_179970 | JGI IMG/M metagenome (GOLD analysis project Ga0255772, IMG submission 179970) | Coastal salt marsh microbial communities from the Groves Creek Marsh, Skidaway Island, Georgia - 071411BT metaG (version 2) | ecosystem: Environmental > Aquatic > Marine > Intertidal zone >...
AAATTACGACCACACCAAGTACTGCCAGACAACCAACCAATGCATAAAAAATCGCAGAAGAAAACGTTCTACAAGATCATCAAAGCACACCCGTCATATAGAGAAGCGTCACTGTTAAGCTTGAATGTAGAGCGTTTTGAAAGTGACCTTTGCGAGTTGAATAAATTGTGAAGCGAAGCATGGATTGATGCGAACTTCTGTAGACTATGCATGCGCCTAAACCGAAGCATGGCCCTTTCTCGTCGTCGAAAGGGTAAGTGTGAATTCTCAACTCTGTTATTTGCCCATCGTTTGGTAACTTGTTTTGCTGAGCAGCCTAACTCTTTTACTGCTGCACTGTAGGAGCGAAGCTTATCTGTGACTATCTCATTTGGTGATCCATAGCGCCGCAGAGCTTTCTTCATGAACTTTAAAGCGGCTTTTTTATCTCTCTTTTTGGTGACGTAGCTTTCTAGCACCTCACCTTCATGATCGACTGCACGCCATAGGTAATGTCTTTCACCATTTATCTTCACAAAGACTTCATCTAGGTGCCATTTCCAATTACTAGACTGCATTACCCCTGCCCTGCGTTTTTTGATCTGGCTTGCGAACTGAGAACCAAATCTATGCCACCAGTACCGAACAGATTCATAGCTCACATCGACACCGCGTTCATGCAGAAGGTCTTCTACATTTCGCAGTGAGAGTGGAAACCTCACATACAGCATAACTGCAAGTTGAATGATTTCTGGACTGGTTTTGAAATAGCGAAAAGATATTGGTTTAGGCATGGCTTAAATGCTAATATCCAGCACGCTGTCGGGCAAGGTGGTTTATTCTGACAGAGCCCTTTGGATGCGTCAGAAGCCGCGAGAAGCGTATTAACAGCGGTTAGTGAGGTGGTTAGCTAACCCCAATTGAAGCAACGCATGTGATGGGGCTTATAGATGGCTACAGGCGCACATTGGAGCTGACAGAGATATAAGAGCGGTTGCGAGCTTTGGAAGAAAAAGGTGATTGAACATGAAAATCCGAATAACAATCCCGAAGCTAAAAACAATAGTAATAACTTTTATTTCTATTGCGATAGTTGGAAGCTTGAGCGGCGCTGCTTATTTTGTTCCCAAATATCTAAAAGAACAGCAGCTAACACGGGATGCATCACGTGATTGCGTCCACTATAGGGATTTCTTACTGGCATCTGATGCTTGGGAACAAGAGGGAGATACCGATCAAGCACAAGGTGTTTACGCGCTCGCGATACACCACTTTAAAAAGGGTCAATGCACTCAAATTCACTGAGAAATACACCATAAAGACATCATTGCTCGTGAATGCTATGAGTTAATCAACACAAATCCGCCTGCAAAACCACCTAATAATAAGAATATCCAAACTAAGTTTTCGCCCCAAGATGCGCCTACAGAGACGTTTGCATAGCGATTTTTCAAATCACCAGAAAGTTGCTTGCGACGTGTCCAGCTTTCATCGTGGAGATCCGCTTTTTTTACGGTTTCCATTGGTAGCCAATTAAATGAAAAATCGCTAAAAATGACTTCATCTATTGGATTGATGGCTAAATTTCCAAGTTCAGAGCGTGAGAGTATTTTGTCTGGTAAAATCTTTATGATATTCTTGTCGCTTTTGAGGCTGCCATTTTCTCTGTTTTGATAAATACCACAATTTTCATGTAATGTAATTTCTAATTGAAGAATTGACTTTTGCTGATTTATTTCTGCATCATGACACAATGCTTCATATTCCTTTTGCGCCAAATTTACATAAACTTCCAAACGTTCATTTTGTGCAACCCTGAAACTTTTTTCTTTCGGTTTTGTCTTAATTTTAGTTCGTACTGAAATATAGTTACTTGAGCCGTTATGCGGTTCAAAAATAATGTTTAGTTTGTTGAGAAGATTTTCGGTACCAAAGAGCGAGATACCGTTCGCAACAGACGCATCCAAATGAGCACTTGCAGTTATCATCTCTCGCACATCCGTGCTATCGCCGTCTTCATACTTTCTGTGGTTTAGGAAGCGGAAATTACTAACATCCAAAAGTAAAGTCTGCGAGAAATTTCTGTGCCGGGATTTGTAATCATTTGTATGAATACTCTCGTTTGTCCCCTGCATAACCTCATTCAGAGCAAATACTGCAGGATCATCATTATTATTAACAACAATTACGTCTCTATTGTAATAATCATTGTCCAAATTCATGATAATGACCACGACTCTACTAAATTACACACTGTAAGGGCATGCAAAAGTATACACTCTTTATCAAACTGCACAAGTCAAAGTGAATTGCTAGTTGAATACCTTGAGAGGATTATCAAATGACACCAAAGCGTTTAATGCGGCTGATAGACAGCTACAGACGCACTCTGGAGTTAACTGAGATTGAACAGCGGCTGCAGGCTTTGGAAGCAAATTAGAATGCTTTGCAGCTGCCACCTTCAAATGCGATCCCCATGTTTTTACTATTCCCAAATGCTCTAAAAGTAGAAACGAAGTCTGCATTATTCATAAAAAACAACAACGACGCCTCTTTCTTGTTATTTACAATCGTAAAGCGATGAAAAACGTTCAACGTAGTGCCAGACTTTTCGTAGCATTTTACTATTGTGCCACCTTTTGCACAGTAAAATACACTGTTGTCATCTAGAAGCTGCATCGTGTGCGTTACTGCAACGTTTTTAAGTTCGCCTCCAAATCCTTTTTGCGGAATTACTTGTGGTGCGGGATCAACTATATATTTGTTCCCAGATACCCAAAGTTGAGGGTTTGAGAACGACGCGTCATCTTTCCACCCAAATGTTGTATCTGTTTGGCATGAATAACGTGTGCCAGCATCCAGCAGGTTAGCTGCGACCCACGTCGGCATACAAAAAATAACTAACAAAAATAAATATCTCATGAGGTTACCTTTCATTAGCGTTGCCGTATCAAGAGTATTCAAACCCTAAGTAATTGTTAGTACAGTTTCTGTACTAGCTGCATGTCTCTTGTTTGTTAGCATTTTTGCATTAACCAACAAGGAGAAAGCCGATGGCTAAATATGCAGTTTATAGCAAATGGTATTGGAAAAATGGCGTGCCAGAAGTGGGCTTTGTGCAAGATTGGTTACGAAAGCGAAGATCAGAAATGATCGCTGAAGACACTATACTTTTCCAAGTAGATGATCATCACCATTGCTCATTAACGATTTATGCTAACGAAGCTGACTTTAAAAAAGAACGCCCATCCGTGTTAGCGGAGCGCAAACGCAATCATGAAGAAGGTGCGCAAATTATTGAGGAGAATGTCGGTCCTTATTTAGGTCAGATGTCCACTGTTTAATTACTTCTTTGCAACCAACACTAGGAGACGCAGATGGACGGCCTCACAAAGACCTGTATGATTGTGTCCACAATATCTCTTGCGCTGTTAGCCGCAGATAACTGGCTTTGGACGCTTAGTGATCTCTCAAACAATGAAGATGACATCTACGAAATGCATTTGCAGATGCATGAAGAAATGGCCTCACAATAAATAGTAATGACTGAAGCCCTTGAAGATAAATTGATTGATCTGAGAGAGCGGGTTGATGTGCTTCTTGACAAACAAAAAGCGTATCGCCGCAAGCGTCTCAAAACTAAGCAGGTCAAACAGCAATCAAAAACTAAGACGCTCCAGAACCCTGAGCCGCTTAACCTGCAGCAATATCAGATTAAAGATCGTGAGCAAAACTTAAGTAAACAGAGGAGAACAGAAATGAAGTATTTAGGAATAACGGTAATAATCGGGATTGTATTCGGCGCTTTTGTAATGGGCGGCGGAGGTGACAAAGCAGTTGACTTGTTATCCTTGATTTTTGTGCTTGGTGTTGCAGCTGGCCATGCGCTAGGCGTTAAGGATGGCGAAAGTGCAATTACCCGTTTTGGAGATGGTTGTGTCCGTGGCGGATGGCTGGGATTGCTTGTTGGCTTAACGCTAATCGCAGGAGGGCCAAGCGCATCTGCCATGGACTTCAGTGCCTTAATGCCTGCATTCTCCATTGCAGTATTGACGCCACTTTATGGTTACTTCTTTAAGATAATCACCATGCAGCTGGATTAAATATTACGCCAAAGTATTTGCCGCCGTCGTTCCTTTCAATTGGTGGCAAACATTGTGCAGTTAGTATCTGCGCCAACAGATTGTTGGCCTCATTTTTTCTCTCCAGCGTACAGGTACAGTTTCTGTACTAGCTGCCTGAGTCTTGTTTGTTAGCATTTTTGCATTAACCACAGGGAGAAAATAAATGACAATCAGAGCAATTTTGATGGGTTCTTACAACTCTGAAGGAGCAAAAGGCATCATTGGCGGTTCTGACCGAATGGCGGCTATTCAAGCAGTTGCTGAAGCAGCAGGCGGCAGTGTAAACTTTGCAAGTTTCATGCGTGGTCCGATGGACATCATTGTTGATTTCAATGTGCCCGACGCAAACACGCTCATGGGTGTCGCAGCTGCAGCTCATGCATCAGGAACGTTCACCAATCTTATGGTCCACGAATGCATAGATAACGGACCAGTTGTTGCAGCAGCGCAAAAAATTATTAAAGCCTACGTGCCAGCGAACGCATAATCACTTTTTAGTTGCTACGCCAGAGAAGGTCAGCCAAAAAAATTGGCTGACTTAACTTCTGAGTATGAAGGAATGTAAAAATGACAAAGAAACTATCCATTGTGCGTTTTAAACCAAAGCCAGAACACTTTGATGAGTTTGTCCAATTGTTGAAGGCAAGACACGAAAGTGACCCTGCAATGACCGATACGAAAATAATGACGACTGAGGAAGAAGTCGTTGGGATCGTCGTGAGAGACACTAAGATTTTTTCAGAAAACGTTCAATCAGGCGTGGAATACCTCAATACCGTCAGACACATGCTTCAAGAATACGACCCCGTAAATCGTCATACGCTACCTTTGACAGGCGATCTTGTAGAATAAGTTAGCAAAATTAACAGAGGAGTTTCACATGTCAGTCTATACAGGTAGCTGTCTATGCGGGTCTGTAACTTACGAAGCCGAAGGTGAACCACGTCGGGTTTTTGAATGCTATTGTAACTGGTGTCAGAAGATTACTGGCGGCTCTGCACGAGCATATGCCGTTTTTGATATGGGCAAAGTAAATTACTCAGGTGGTGCCATATCAGAATTTGTGGACAAGGACACTGAGCACGGCTTCAAAATGATCAATCGCTTTTGCTCAAACTGTGGTTCCCCCGTTGAGATGCATGTTGAGAGGGTTCCTGACGGTCAGTTTGTACCTTTAGGCACAATAGACCAGCGGCATTCCATTAATTTGAATGAAGGATTATGGGGAGAGTTTGCATTACCGCATGTTGCTTTCAAAGATGGGCGTGAAGTCAGAAAGCAAGGTGGAAGCAGTGATTTGCTCTAGGGTTTATTCAATAGTTCTAAAGCTATTTTTGTGATATACTTTACTGCGTAGGAGTGATCAAAATGCCTAAATATTTAGAGATATTCACACATAAATTCTCAAATGTTGAAGATATGCATGAGCATCTTCGCCGTGACACCCAGAATTTCGCAAAAATTGAAAAACGCTTACGACGTTCTGGTATGGTTAGCGCAACGCAATATGTATCGGAACGTTCGGGCGAATATAAGCATGTGGGACAATTACTTTGTGAAAGCAAGGAAGCACATGACGCATGTATGGCTATAATGAACTCCCATGACTGGGATGCTGAAATACCAAAGCAAACAAGTTTTGAAACCCTAAAGCAGTATGCCTAACCTCAAAGGACGACTAAAAAAGCTAGAGGCAAAGAAACCACCTGTTAAACGGGTTGTGCGTATTTACTGGGCGGATGGCACTTTTGTGGGTGAAATGCGCTACTAGTAAGTGGTTTTGTGGGGGCGAAATAATTTCAAACCCGCCAAGCCATTGTTTTATATGTAATAATGAAAGTCATATGGCGGTGCTGTCCGACTAACGAGCCTAAGCATCCGCAAGCATATAGTGCTTTGTTGCGAGGTATTGATAAAATTGATTGAAATAGTAACGGGATTTAATTTTAACAACTGTTAGCAATGTGAGTAGAGTAAGATTTTACTTGTTAAATTAATCCGAAGAGTTGGTAAACGCATATGACTGTTTTGGTTGTAACTGCTCATCCAGATAAAAATTCTTTTACACACACTTGGGCGAAAGAAAGTGTGACAGCGGTAAAAAATTTAGGTCATGAAGTATTATTGTCAGACATTTACACAATGCAATTTGATCCGATAGAAAGAGCAGAACATTACGAAAGCACCTTGCCAGTTAATGGATTTGACGTTCTCAAGACGCAAGAATTCCATTCACACGAAAATAGTTTGCCTTCAGAAGTTCTCACTGAAATAGATAAACTAATGGTAAGTGAACTGATCATCTTTCACTTTCCAATTTGGTGGTTTGGTCCGCCAGCAGCTCTAAAAGGGTGGATGGAGCGGGTCTTCGCAAATGGCGCGACCCACAACAGCAAAAATAGATTTGACCAGGGAAAACTTAAAGGCAAAAGAGCGCAGTTCTACGTAACCACGGGCGCATCCGAAAAAGAAACCTCTTTCAATGGAAAAGAAGGCGACATTCAGATGCTGCTATGGCCGATTGCATATACGTTAAGATACCTCGGTATTGATGTATTGCCCTATAAAATTATCAATTCCATGCACGGTTATCATGCCGATATAAGGCAAAAACAACTTGAAAAAAAACTGGAAGAAGAACTAAAGACCCATCCAATGAACATTACTAAATGTTTTAATGTTGAGCCGTTAGCTTTTAATGAAGATGCAGATTTTACAGATGATGGTCTATTAAAAGAAACTGCGACATCGTTTACACCATTCATCAGGCACTCTAAATAGATATCAAGACAATCCTTGTATATAAGTAAAATTTGATTTTCTGCACGCTAAAACGGTAGGCCGATATAATTTTCCGCTAACTCTCTTCTGGCAGTTTCTGATGAAGCCAAATGCGCTAAGTTTGCCTTACGCATCTGTGCTGCAAAATTATCTTCGCCCTCAAATTGGTGTAACAAGGTCGTCATCGACCATGAAAATCTCATAGATTTCCATACACGCTGCAAAGCTCGGGATGAATATTCATCAATTCCAGATTCAGAGATACCCTTAACAGCATCAATCAGGGCAGCATATAAATAGTAGACATCCGACACTGCGAGATTCAGTCCTTTTGCACCCGTTGGGGGCACAATATGGGTTGCATCTCCAACCAAAAATAATCGACCCCAGCGCATTGGTTCATTTACAAACGAACGAAGTGGAGCAATAGACTTTTCAATGGACGGCCCAGTTTCCATGGAATTTGCTACTGTGCGCGGCAGGCATTTTTGCAGCTTCTCCCAAAAACGATCATCACTCCATTCCTCGACCCTATCTTTTGTTGAAACCTGGACGTAGTAACGGCTCATTTTTTCGCTTCGCATCGAGGCCAAAGCAAAACCGTTTGAAGAGTTCGAGTAAATTAGTTCTTCGTTCGCCGGTTTGGTGTTTGACAGAACTCCTAACCATCCAAATGGGTACACGCGCTCAAATTCTGAACGCTTATCGGCAGGGATTGTTTTGCGACTTACTCCATGAAAACCGTCACAGCCAACAACATAAAAACAATCAACCCGTTTTCGTTGGCCTTCGTGCACATAGGTTACAAATGGAGCACTAGTTTCAATGTCACAAATTTTCACATCATCTACGTTGTGCAGGATCGTAGCGCCTAATCGATCCTGAGCAGCATATAAATCTTTTGTGACCTCGGTTTGACCATACACTAACACCTTTTTGCCTGTAAGCGCCTGAAAATCAATTCGGACCATCATATCGTCATCTGTCAAGTAACACCCTGTATGTGGATGACCCTCAACATGGGCGCGTTCAGCAACTCCGGCTTCCTCAAGCATGCGTACCGTACCACTTTCCAAAACACCGGCCCGTATACGCGCTAAAACCCGTCCACGACTGGTGCGTTCCAAAATCACGGTATCAACCCCGCCTTTATTTAAAAGTTGCGAGAGGAGAAGACCTGATGGTCCACCACCGATAATGACAACTTGAGTCTGCATTTGCCAAATCCTTTAACTTTCTCAAAAAATCGATAAAACTTAGCTGAATTAATCCCTTTGGAATAAGAATTTTTACAGTCCACAAGACATAGATCCACTCAAAGCTTAAACAAGCAGATTTACTCCTAAAGTGTCCTAATTGTGCTTGTGAACACCACACCATCCATAATCTTGCGCGCGGTGCGCAAAACCTCGGCGCGGTTCACCTGATCGTGTTCCAAGGTCGCTATCACTGTTGTCGCTCCGCTGGGGTGTTCAATATCCAGCGATTTCACATCCTCAGTCGGAATATGCGCGATATCGTTGCCAAGGCATCCGCGCGTAACGATGGCGGTTGCAACGCTAACTGCGCCCAAAACACCGATGGTTTTATGACAGCGATGGGGGATAAAGGTGCGTGTTGAAATCGCGCCCCTTGTTTTTGGTGGCGCGATAACGGTCATTTTAGGTACGGATTTTTCGCGCACGTCACCAAGGTTCATCAATTGCCCTGCCTGCAAGCGCAGCTGTTCCAAACGTGCCCGTAGCGTTGCGTTTTCCTCTAACTCCGCTGGGGTTTCATATCCACTGATCCCCAAATCATGCGCCGCGATCAACACACATGGCATGCCATTGTCGATCATGGTTACTAGTGTTCCATCAATGACATCCCTTGGGTTGCCTGTGGGGAATAACGCGCCACAACTAGATCCAGCCGTATCTGAAAAGGCAATCGGAATGGGCGCAGCGGGATTTGGGACACCGTCAATCATAGCCGCACCCGTATAAGACACGCGCCCATCTGGTGTTTGAACACGCGCCTGTGCAATTTGGCCCGTGTTTTCCATATAAATCCGTACTGGGGTTTCATTGCCCTGCACAGGGACCATTGCCCGTTCGACGGCAAATGGCGCAACACCAGCCAAAATGTTTCCACAGTTTTGCGCATCACTGACAATCGCCTCATCCACAAAAACTTGCAAAAACAGGTAATCAACATCTGCATCGGCACGATCCGATGGTTTTACAACAGCAACCTTGGATGTCAGCGGATCACCACCCCCTAACCCATCAATCTGATGCGGATCGGGGGAGCCCATGAGGTGCAGTAATAGGGCGTTACGCGCCTCTGGATCGGCGGGCAAATCCGAGGATGCAAAATAGGCACCCTTGGACGTGCCCCCGCGCATCCACATGCATGGAATGCCCTCATTCATACTTTAACCCCTTAGCAGCCAAGGGTTCGCGGAAGTTATACATGTCCATGCCCAATTCCCCCGCGGCAAGGCGTTCGCGCTTGGCCACTTCGGCCGCCATGCGACGCTCGGCGGCCTGCAGAACGCTGTCTGCCTCATCCATTGGCACGACACAGACACCATCATCATCGGCCACGATAACATCCCCCGCATTCACGGGCGCACCTGCGCAGACGATCGGCACATTGACCGATCCCAAAGTCGCCTTGACCGTTCCTTGGGCCGAAATGGCTGTTGACCAAACCCCAAAGCTCATTGCACGCAGGTCGCGCGTATCGCGCACACCCGCATCAATCACAATCGCGCGGCACCCCCGTGCCATGGCGGATGTCGCCAAAAGATCCCCAAAATAGCCCATATCACAGGGCGCCGTTGGGGCGAGAACCATGATGTCACCCTGTTGCAACTGTTCAATTGCCACGTGGATCATCCAATTATCACCTGGGGGCGCGGATATGGTGACGGCCGATCCTGCAATCCCAAAATCCTGCTGAATGGGACGCATGTTTGAGGCCATCAATCCGCTTCTGCCCATCGCCTCATGCACTGTGGCGACCCCTGCTTGCCCCAGTTTTTCAATAACCAATGGATCTACGCGCTGGATGTTCTGTCTGACTATGTTCATGTCGCCTCCTTCAGCTGTTTCGGCAATGCTGTGCCATAAGTATGCGCAGCTCCGCTCTATAGTTCATCAACTGTGCGTGGAAAGATGGATTGGAACCCTTCTGCAAATTTGCAATCACGACCACCCGCCTGCCCGCCAGAATTGCGTTTGAAATGATTGGCACGTTGCTGGGCGACGCGGGTGTAATAATCCCACAGGTGAATTTGCCCCTCATTACATTCCATAGCTGCGCGTTTTTGATCCCACACCTCAGTGATGTCCAAAAATGTATCTGGTTTCCACCCCATCTGTTCAGTCTGATGCGGTTCAAACAGGTACAACTGCGGGGCACCCAATACTTTTTCCCCCGGATTATGACCCCAAGCCTGCGCAATCATCCGACAGGTAAGCGCAAAATCCGTGGTGCGCATATGATCTGTGTTATAGGGGTCGTATTGCGAATGGCTCATCATGAACTTTGGTTGCACCGTACGAATGATGTCCACCACCTGATCCTGCGCCTCTTGGCCCAAGTTCAGCGGATAATCCCCAAGGTCCAAAAATTTAATATCATGCACGTTCAACGCATGGGCGGCATTTTCTGCCTCTTTGCGGCGAATAGATTTCACCTGATCAAGCGATTTCCCCTCTTTCCACAGACGCGCGCTTTCACCGCGTTCGCCATAAGACAGACAGACAACGCTGACCTCATATCCCAGTTTTGCATGCAGTGCGATTGCTCCACCAGACCGCCAAACAAAATCCGCCGCATGCGCCGATATGATCAGTGAGGTTTTTTGTTCACTCATTTAAGCGTTACTCCTTTCTAACAGATATTGGATAAGCGGCATTATACTTCTACTTCGCAGTAAATATGCTTGGTCTCAAGAAAATCATTCATTGCTTCGATCCCATGCAACCGACCGATACCACTTTCGCGATAGCCACCTGTTTCGACCTCGGCTAGTAAACGATTATGACAGTTTAGCCAAACCGTGCCAAACTTCAGCTTGCGCCCCAAGCGCATGGATACGTTCAAATCTTGGGTGTATACAGATGCAGCCAGACCATAGCGCGTAGCATTGGATTTCTCAATCGCATCAGCCTCATCAGAGAAGCGCTCTAGCGAGACAACTGGGCCAAAAAGTTCGTCCTGAACCAGGTCATGCGAAACATCCTCGATCTCGAACATGGTTGGAGAAATGAAATAACCCTTAGAAAGATCGTTGCCACTGGTGGTACCACGAATGACCATGTTTGCCTCTTGATTTGCGCGATCGATGATGCCCATGAGACGTTCTTGGTTCGCTTGGTCGATAATCGGTCCCAGCTCAACACCGATGGAGCGTGCATCACCTATTTTGGTGTTTTCATAAGCATTGCGCAGCCGTTCTTTCATTTCGTCATAGACAGCATCTTGAACGAGAACTCGGCTGATGCAAGTGCACATCTGTCCGTTCAGTGACAGCGAACCACGCTTGATTTCAGCCACTGCATTGTTCAGATCGGCATTTCCAAAAACAATCGCCGGAGCTTTACCGCCAAGCTCCAATGAGACATGTTTGATCGTGTCCGCAGCGTTGGCCATAATGATCTTACCAGTTTTGCTGGAACCAGTGAACGAAATTACGTCGATTTCGGAATGCGTTGATAAGATTGTGCCCACCTCAGTTGCATAATCGTTTACCGAATTCACCACACCCTTCGGGATCGACTTGACCGCATCAAAGCAGTCCATGACAGCCGCATTTGTCATTGGTGTCTGCGGTGCAGGCTTTATTACAACGGAACATCCAGCTGCAAGTGCTGGGGCAACTGAACGGATCAACAAAGTCACAGGGGCATTCCACGGAACAATGACAGAAACTACGCCAGCGGGTTCTCTGATCATAAAACTCATCTTGCCCGTACCACTTTCAAAAGTACGTCCAAACACATTCCTTGCGACGCCTGCGTAATAGCGCGCTTCACCATACCCAGCAGCGACTTCGTGGCGTGCTTGTTCAATTACTTTTCCATTTTCTTTGGCCATCAGTGTTGCTATTTCGTTAGCACGGCCTTCCAGCACATCGGCAAACTGAAGCAATGCTGCTGCGCGCAGTCTTGGGTTTGAAGACCATTCAGAGCTTTCAAACGCCTCACGTGCCGATTTAACTGCCTGTATTGCAAGATTAGCGGAACCCTGTGGTGCCTCGGCAAATACAGTTCCATCAGACGGATTTTCAATTGGCATCATTCCGTTGGGACTGTCACCTATCCAGGTACCACCAATGTAGTGGTGTCCAAATTTTGCAGTCATCGCACTCCTCCTAGTCTACCTATGGCTCGTTCCAGAATGGCGGTTGTGTCTGTTTGTCCACACGATCCATTCCATGCAATGAAATGATCAGGTCGGATGAGAAGAGTTTCGGCTTTATAGAAATCAACAAGATCATATGCGGTAAGATCGACCGCTTTTAAAGGCACACCAAGCGCACTAGCAGAGGCCAGAAAAGACTCGACTAGTGCCTGATTTTTTCTGAAGCTTAAGAGAGTGAAACCTGCGCCAAGCTCATCCCAGACTTCAGAACCATTACCAAGTCGAGCTGGCGAAAGATGGTAACCTGCTCGCGCCTCGAAACTGTGCATACCAACTGCTCCAGACCGCGCATCTACTGCGTTGCAAATGATATGTGAACCAGCATAATTCGGCAGATATTGCGTAACCAAACTATCGTCGGCAGAAGCACGCGCTTCCCATGCGGTCTCAAACCTCCCAATGTCAACTTTCGGATCAAATTGTTCAATAAATTCTCTATCCTCAAGTATGGATTTCAAAATAAAATCATCCCGCGTCGATGCAAATACTGGGCGGCGTTCGGTTGTGTAACTTTCTAATAAGCGTTCACCTCCCCATCCTTGAAGCCTAGCGACGAGTTTCCAGGACAAGTTCCGAGCATCCTCGAAGCCGGTATTCACTCCGTAGCCTCCGTAGGGCGGATGAGAATGAGCAGCGTCCCCGGCTATATATAACCGTCCTTTACCATAGTGATCAGCGAGGCTGAGCCTCAACTCCCAAAACCCTACATATTCAAAATCGACATCAATCGGCTCACCAACTGCGTTTTCTAAAAATGCATGAAAATCAAAATTATCGCGAGTGGTACCCTTAGGGACAGGGGCGTGAAAGAACCAATTGCACTCAAGATCTACGCGACCAAGGAATTGCCAATAGCCGCTCATATCTGGATTTATGGCATTGAAGATCGTTTTTTCACCATAAATTGATAGCTTTTCATCTAGTTGCTGTGAACGAAACACGAGTAGCGCCATTAATCGATCATGAGGGTCAATAGACTGAGTAATACCTGCAGCCTCTCGAACAAGTGATCGCGCTCCATCACAACCTACAAGGTAGCTGGCATATAAACTACGGGTTGCCTCGCCATGGGTCTCTACTATTTCAACGACAACCCCGCTTTCATCTTCATTAAATGATCTAAAACTCCAGCCCGTCAAAAGTGTGATAATGTCAAATTCGGAAGCTCGAGCGCGCAACACACTCTCTGTTTCATATTGCGGCAATCGCTCGTTTGTAGCAGCATAATAATTTACGATCTTAGCTCGATTAAACCATTCATAATTGTAGTGCGATAGAAAGGTCGCATAACTCGCTATTCCGCCGCTCCCGTACGTTCGTGGAATAGGTGAAGCGGCACGGATTGCGTCTGTGACACCCCAACGGCGAAAATGTTCTCCAGTTCGGGGGGTCAAATTTTGACCTTTTGGAATCCGCTGAATATTTTGATGACGCTCAATGATAATGCTGGAAACACCGCTCATCGCTAAATCAATTGCAAGGCCTATACCCACCGGGCCTCCGCCAACGATAATGACGTCCGTTTGATAATGTTTATTCATCTTGTTGCCTCGCCGTATACACTTTAAGTGCTTGCCGTAGATTAGTTTTGTATGCAAACTAATTACAAGTAACTTCTATAGATAAGAGACAGAAAATGAACTCAAACGACCTAGAATGTGAAGTTCTAATCGTTGGTGCGGGCCCTGTAGGTTTGATTGGTGCTATAGATTTAGCCCGAAGGGGCGTCGATGTGATTGTAGTAGACCAAAGAACTAAATTTGAGTCGTTAACCGTGCGCTGTAATCACATATCTTCTCGTTCAATGGAAATTTTTCGTCGTCTTGGCTTTTCGGATAGAGTACGCCAAGGCGGTTTCGATGATCATTTTCCACACGACGTTTCGATCCGCACAACTACAACGGGGCCGGAAATTGGGCGGATCAAAATTCCAAGTCGACATGGTCGCACTGTGGGAGAATTGGGACCTGATGGATGGTGGCCAACCGTCGAGCCACCACATCGAATGAACCAGATTTTCTTAGAACCAATTCTTCAGGAGGTCGCTGGAGAGATCTATGATTTAAGGCTCCAATTCGATCGAAAGGCTGTAAACATAAATGATGTCGGAGAAAAAGTTTTAGTCGACGTGCAATCTTCTGATGGCTCAATTTCCTGTATAACATGCAAATACTTGATTGGCTGTGATGGTGCGGGCTCATTGGTTCGTAAAGCGATAGGCGCACAATTTGAAGGCGACGCGGTAGTTCAACGAGTTCAATCATCTTATATCCATGCACCTGGCTTGACTAAGATGATGCATGCTGCTCCTTGTTGGTGTGTACTTAATCTGAACCCCCGTCGCTCGGGAACATTATATACAATAGATAATAACGATAAGTTTTTGGTTCATAATTATCTGCACCCAGATGAAGAGTTTAATACCCTGGATCGTGATGAAAACCTGCGTATAATTTTAGGAGTCGACAAAAATTTTGATTATCAACTTTTGGCAAATGAAGACTGGGTTGGCAGACGACTAGTTTCCAACAAAATTGCCAATGGCAGAATTTTCTTGGCTGGGGACGCTGCCCATATCTGGGTGCCCATGGCAGGATATGGCATGAATGCAGGAATTGCTGATGTGACCGGGCTTTCCTGGATCCTCGATGCAAAGCTTAAAGGCTGGGCATACGAGGGAATTTTGAATGCTTATGCAGCGGAACGGCTACCAATTACGCATCAGGTGTCACACTTTGCGATGGAAACTGCCGAAAAAATGATCCGTAATCGGGAAGCTATTCCTGAAGAAATCGAAGAAGATACCCCAGAGGGGATAAGCGCACGTAGTTGGTTCGGACGAAATACGCGAGACCTAAATACCCCACAATATTGTTGTGCTGGCCTAAACTATGGTTACTATTACGATAATTCCCCAATTATCGCGTATGACGATGCAACTCCGCCGTCATATTCCATGAGCGAATATACTCCATCAACAGTGCCTGGATGTAGAATGGCTCATGTAATAATGCCAGATGGAAGTTCTCTTTATGATCAGTTAGGACAAGGCTACTCTCTAGTAAGAACGACACACGCGATGGGTAACCGGATAATACACGCTGCTTCTAAGAGAGATATTCCGCTTACAGTAGTCGACCTACCCAGGTCAGACCTCCATGACTTCCCGCTATACTTGGTTCGTCCTGATCAACATGTGGCCTGGAGAGGCAAGGAAGAGCCATCTAATCCTGATGTAATCTTAGATACTCTTTGCGGCATAAAATGATCAAAGTTCAAGAAATGCAAATTTCAAGAAGAGCTTGCCTGCGGTCGACCCTTACGGCCTTTAATGCTCTTTGAACAGCTGATCGAAGGTGGATTGGATCTTTAACCTTCTCTGCAAAGGCGCCGTGCGCAGCAGCAATCATAGTATAATCCGGCGAGGGTCCTAGTTGCGTCAGTGGCATCACGTTGGAAGCTGCTGCATTTCCATCAGGATACATTCCAAGTGTGGCACGCTGTACTGCCTGCCAACGTCCATTATTAAATACAACCGTTAAAATGGGTAAGTCGTGGGTTACGGAGACTTGGTGGCAAGCAGTTGGGTTTGCAAACATATAAGAACCGTCACCGACCGTAGCTATCACCGTTTTCTCTGGGCTCCCCAATTTAGCGCCAAGTGCAGCTGGTACGCCCCATCCAAGTCCACCTGAATGTGGGGTCCCGTAAAGTTGCCCCGACTTTGTAAGAAACATCGCGGAACCGATTACACCAAGTTCAGAAAAAAATATTGCATCTGAACCAGCCTCCTCAGATAAAACTCTGCTGGCATAGGCATGATTAATTGACTTAGTCTGACCCGCTGTGATAGCCAGATCGGCTTGCTTTATTGTTTTTTCACGACGCGCTGACTGTTTCGCACGTCTTTCCTCAATGTTCATTGTACTCTTACGACACTTTAACAACTTTGACAGCGCTGTAAGGCCGAATCCAAGATCTGATTGCAATGCCAAATCACATCGAAAGCTTCTGTAAGGCGTACTTGAGTCTAGTGGATCAGCTCCCATTGCTATTACTTTTGTATTTGCTTTAACCAGATCAATAGGAGCCCAAGGCACTGAGGTACCCAGACAAACCACCAAGTCAGACTCCGCCACTATCGGTCCTGGATCAAAACCAGCATGCATTTCATGCGTTGTCGGCATAACATTTGCTGTGGTCCAGAATTCTACGACGGGAATGGAATAATCTTCCGCGAATTTTACCAATTCTGGTAAGTTACCCTTCGGAACACTTCGTTGGAGCACGATGATGGGATCCTTCGCAAATGCAAGCATCTCAGCGGCTTTTTCAAGTTGATCTAAATGAGGAAGCCCCAAGGTTGCGCTCGCCGTAACTGGTACAGGCAGAGATAGTGTAGCTGGCTCTGCTAATACCTCTCTCGGAAGACTGAGGTAAACGGGCCCATGGGGTGGGCTTTGCGCAATCGCTGATGCCCGCGCAATAGCCGTTTCCGCCTGTTCAGGGAAACGCAGTTCATATTCCCATTTTACGTTTTCACGCACCATTGAAGCTTGATCATACATCTCTTGTCCCCAATGGATTGGAGTGACGCGACTACCCAATCGGCTAGTCTCTGTTGCCGGAGTGCGTCCCGACATTAATAAAAGAGGGATCTGTGATTTTGCAGCATTAATCAGTCCCATCGTGCAATTGGCAAGTCCAACATTCACATGCACAATGACTGCAGCCATCTTACCAGACGCAAGGTAATAGCCATGCGCCATACCGATTGCGACACTTTCATGAAAAATAGCTAACGGTGTTGGCAATCGGTGCTTTTCTGAAGCTAAGCTGAATACCTCAATTAAGGGTGGGAAATCTGTACCTGAATTGGCAAGAACATAATCGACACCGCTATTTTTTAGCTGCAACAGCAGCTTTGCGGCAGCAGTATCCAGCGGACTACAATCAAGGTTCATCAACAATCCCTATATTAAATTTCTGTTGAACTGAATTATAACATAGATAATAGTTTTGGTACCAAACAAAAAAATAATAAGGGAGTAAACCATGAAGTTATTGAAATCACTTTTTGCGACGGGCGTACTAGTGATTGGTGCCACAACAGCTACTGCGCAGCAAATTTCTATTGCAACATCTAATCCAGGGGCAATTTATCATTCTATTGGAACGGTTATCGCAAAAGTTTTGAATGAAAACGAAGTAAACGCGACCGTTCAACCAGCTACAAGTCCAAACCAATACCTCCCCTTGATAGGAACTGGCGAGTTCGATATGGGTCCAGTAAATCTACAAGAATTGAGCTACGCTTACAAAGGCGAAGCCTGGTTTTCCGGACGAGCCAACCCAGGCCTCCGCTTACTTGCACTGCACTATCCCTTAAGAGTCACAATGTTTGTCCGTGCAGACAGCGACATGTACAACGTTTCAGATCTCAAAGGTAAGCGGATGACCGCCGGCTACACCGCGCAAAAGACTATCAACCCACAAAACGCAGCCATGTATGCTACAGCAGGAATGACTGAAAAAGATATTCTGCCGGTTCAAGTCCCAAGCGTTGTGGGTGGCGCAAACGCATTTATGTCCGGATCCTCTGATGCGTTCATGTTTGCACTTGGTGCAGGCAAAGTTCGCGAAGCAGATGCCGCAGTCGGAGGCATTCGGGCATTAAAAATTGTAAAAGATGATAGTACTGAATCAAAGATTCAGGAACATTGGCCAGTTGGATATCTATCTCTAGTGGAACCCGGACCCGCGGCGGGCCCTGGCGTTTTTGAACCCACCTGGATGTTAACCTATCCTCAGGCTATTGCCGCAGGTGAAAATATGTCTGATGAAGCAGCGTATGCCGTTGCCAAAGCAATGTATGAAAACGCAGCTAAACTGGGGGAATTACTACCGCCATTTCGTCTGTTCAAACCAGAAAATATGGTAGGCGATAACGGAGGCGTTCCTTACCATCCAGGTGCCATAAAATTCTACAAAGACGTTGGAATTTGGAAAGAATGAATCTCCAAAATTGTGAGATAAAAGTTGACATTGAGCATCGAAAATAGTGAAAATCCGTCCCCCGAAACAGGGGGACGGGTCATATTTTTTACTAACTTTCTCTCCGTATTGATCGTAGTCTTGGCGGCGGCGTGGTCACTAGATATGCCACGCCATGCTGGTGTATCTTTTTACCCGGCTCAGTTCTTATCGTTAGTCTTAGGTCTTGCTGTTTGTATCACTTACCTTACCAAAAATATTCGTTCCCAAGCAAACAACGGATTACCTGCATGGTACGACTTAGCTGCAGCTTTTTTGGCTTTCGCCCTGGGAATTGCAATGTCACTTCGGTATCCCGCTTTAGTGGACCTTGTACTCTTACGGCCAACTGAAGCGGTGATAATCGGAGCTTTGATACTCCCTCTCATTCTTGAAGCGCTTAGAAGAGCTGTCGGACAAACGCTGGTTATAGTTGTCTTATTATTTATTGCATACGCTTTTTGGGGCAACAATGTACCCGGCCGCCTAATGGGACGTTCACAGGATTGGGAAAAGGTAGCTTCTTATCTTACTTTTGACGTAAACGGGGTATTAGGTGTTCCACTTCAGATAGCTTCAACTGTGGTGATCGGCTTTATACTTTTTGGTGTAGTTTTAAATAAATCTGGAGGGGCAAAATTTTTCACGGATACCGCTCTAATTCTGATGGGCAACTTACGTGGTGGTGCCATGAAGATTGCCGTTATTGCTTCTGCAATATTTGGTTCTATTTCTGGCAGCGCAGTTGCCAACGTGATGTCCACTGGCGTTGTGACAATTCCCATGATCAAACGAACGGGATATCCAGCCCACCGTGCTGCAGCGATTGAAGCCGTCGCATCAACGGGCGGCCAGCTCTTACCACCAGTGATGGGCGCTTCTGCTTTCCTTATGGCAGAGTTTCTTTATACACCATATTCCACCGTTGCTCTCGCCGCCCTTGTTCCAGGAATTCTTTATTATGCTGCACTTTTCATTCAGGCAGATCTGGAGGCGGTTCGGCACAATATTGCAGCTGTGCCTCAATCTGAGCGTCCACGTGGAAGAGAGGTTATTACAGGGCTACACTTTCCGTTAGCGTTCGTAGTTTTAATACTTACACTTTTCTATCTGAACTGGCAGCCGGCAAAGTCGGCGCTAGCAGCTACCGCAACCGTACTTCTAACTGCGACCATATTTGGCTATCAAGGTCGGCGTTTTCGCTTGCAGCAGATTTGGTTTGCTTTAGCTCGCGCTGGAAATACTTCAATTGATCTAATATTAATTTGTGCTGCTGCAGGAATGGTAATTGGTGTACTAAACATGACTGGCCTTAGCTTCAATTTATCCTATGCCCTTGTTCAATTGGGTGGAGGCAGCAAGATAACATTACTTTTAATGTCTGCGATTGTCTGCATTGTTCTTGGCATGGGGCTCCCTACTCTGGGTGTATATGTCTTACTAGCAACTTTGGTTGCACCAGCTTTAATTGAATTAGGTGTTGATCGGATAGCTGCGCATTTATACGTGCTCTATTTTGGAATGATGTCGATGATAACGCCACCCGTTGCTATCGCAGCGTTTGCAGCCGCCGGAGTCGCAGGCGCCCGACCAATGCATACCGGGCTGGAAGCGATGAGATTTGGTTGGCCTGCGTATATTGTGCCATTTCTATTCGTTTACTCGCCAAGTCTGCTTTTGCGTGGAACAGTATTTGATATGATTACCAGTATCACATTGACTGCTATGGGTGTTGTGGTTGTTTCCGTGGCACTAACAGGTTTTTTCCGCCGAAAATTAAATTTGAGCGAACGGATGATACTTACTTTTGCCGGAGCCGCGACCTTTTTTCCCCACGAAGCAATTAACAACAGTTACACGCTCAACTTCATTGGTATCTTTGTCACTGCAGCAATGTATTTTTGGGTCACAAATCGTTCACTTGAAAAGAAAATCACGAAAGATAGCTGACGGCTATTAATTGATCATCTTGTCAAGCAGCACATGAAGTGTCTGTAACTCATTCGGAGTAAGATTACCCGGTAAATGTTTTTTTTGTCGTTCAGCAAAAACCTTTTCGATAACCTCAATCATATGCTGCCCATCATTTGAAAGAACCATTTGTAGTTTACGCCTATCAACAGGGTCAGATTTTTTTTGTATCAAACTTCTATCGAGTAACGGCTGCAGGGCTTGTGACAGGGTAGACGCATCGACTCCTAGTAATCCGGCTAAGCTTTTTTGAGTTAGCCCGGTATGTTCATCTATAAAAACAAGTATACCCGCCTGCACTGGGCTTAAACGGAGATCATATTGGTTACTTAATTGAATCCATTGCTTGCCCAAAAGATTATGCAGTTTTCTTACCTTAAAACCTATTAGGTCACTGGGCATCAGTTTATGATTTATTTGTCCCATACGAAAGATTTCTCAGTGAAGTTAATTATTTCAGCTTTCCTATTAAGTAGATTAAGCGAATGCACCTGCAAAACTGGTATTCACTTCGTTTTTAAGCTTAACATCAAAAAGTTATGATTACGCGCATGTAAGTACCCAGGTTATAAATTATACCCCATTTATTGCCTAGTTCTTTATGAAAATCTACGCCCTGTATCACAAACTTGTCGTCTTTACGTACAGATATGAAAATAATTACTTAGCCGTTCAAATCGCTCTCTTTAATTATTTGGGGACTGAAGGTACCATGTTGGCCCAATATGTTTAGCCTGATGCGTTCGACATCATTGAGCGAAATATACCAAACGAATTGCTTTCGATAAGTTCGTGGATTTATTTCTCAACTTATTTATAAGATTTATTGCTAGCACTTAGCCTTAATACAGGACGATCACGACCAGCAAGGTTATCACGTTGATCTTTACAAAAACTTAATGAAAGTGCTACGCCCAATAACGACATCTTATCCGCTCTACAAATTTACAAACACGACATTCAAGTGTGGATTGCAAGCTACTTGGGATTTATGTGACGTTTTTATAGATTACGACAACCCAGGAATATTTTTTCAATGAACTTTACGGATTTTTCATGGATCGCTTTAGCATTTCTGTTTGGAGGTGCATTAAAAGGAATAGCAGGCGTTGGAGCCCCTGTTGTGGTAGTTCCCATCCTGGCAATATTTTTCGATATGCAGACCGCCGTCACGACTATGGTAATCCCGAATTTAATCACTAATCTATGGCAAGCCTTAAGATATAAAGCACACATCACTTCAAGAAAATTTGTTACTCAATTTGCAATTTCCGGAGCTATTGGTGCAGGTATTGGCACAGTACTACTGTTAAGCGTCAACGATGCTCCTCTGTTCTTAGGGCTGTCCGGTGTGATTTATTTATTTTTAATTTTTCGAATACGGCAACCGCAGTGGCAACTCAGTAGCACTGCCGCAAGGATTTTTGTAATACCATGCGGTTTAGCTGGAGGTGCTTTACAAGGAGCAGCCGGGCTTTCCGCACCTGTGTCGGTAACATTTTTAAATCTGTTAAAACTCGAGCGAGAACGGTTTATTCCCATAATTTCAATATATTTTGTCTGTATGTCTTTTGTTCAGATTCCAAGCCTTTATGCAGTTAAACTGTTAGACACAGACATCATATTATATAGCTTTTCAGCACTTCCTTTAATTTTCGCCGGAATGGCTATCGGAAGCTTTACGGCTCAACACATAAATTCCAAAATATTTGAAAATATAATCCTAGGAACATTACTCATAATGGCACTGAGGTTAACGTATCGTGCGTTTACTGGCAGTTAAAATTAAAAAATCTCTGGTAGAATTTTTATATTCAATTTTATTGCTGGTGGTATAATCCAACTTTCAAAAATACATCTATCAACAAATCAAAATCCGACAATTCGATGAAAATGCCGGTTGGCTAGACTTGGCGCTTAAAGACAAGGCAACGCATCTTCTTTAATGAAAGGTTCAGCCAATATCAAACAGGACATTTGATTTCTCGTCTTTTCGCAAAGTCGTCTTTTTAATGACCAGTCGAACGCAGCGATGAACTGAGTAAAAACTGTATTATCGAAAATAATAATAGTGGAACAACTGCGTACTCCCACTTCCCGTTCCCGTAAGTAACAAACACTGCCACTATCGGAGACCCTAATAATTGCCCCAATGCTGAGCCTTGAAAAAGCATACCGTTAGCTCCGCCCAGTTGTGTAATTGAGGAACTAAATATTGGAACTGTAGCAAAAAGCGTTGCTGGCACCATCCCTGCAAAGAACGAGAATACAATTGCGAACAAAACGCAAATCACCGGGCTAAGCTTCACACTGAAAATCCCTATAATACAGGAAAACATAATCACTGTAGCAATTCGTAAAATTTTACTTGGGCGCAAATAAATCTTGTTTAGCCTTCCTCCCAGTAGGTTACCAGGAATATTCACAAGTATAATCAGCGCTGTGCAAATCGCTGATGAGTTCGAATTTATGTCAAATTGTTCAATTAAAAACATAGGAAACCAAGCCATAATTGTTATCCATTGAAACGCATAAACGGTGAATAAAAGTGACAATTTTATAAAGTTTTTATTCGAAAATATTGAACGATAATCAATCAAGGTATGTTGGGAATGTTGCAGTATGCTATTGTTCAATAATGGGCTAAGGAACGCGCCTAAAAGGTAAATTATCGAAAAAGCGCTCCCCACATGCCATACGTATCGCCAAGTTTCAAAGTGACTAAGAACGATAGAAGATAAGATCGACAAACAAAATCCAAATGGAATGAACACACTCCACATTGACATCGCTATGGCTCGATCTTTTGGCGCCGTTATGCGACTGATACACGTTGGATAGCTCACAACAATTGCCACAAAGCACATACCTTCCAAAACTCTACACAGAAATATCACGCTCAATGTTTGCGAGAACGCAGCGACAATCCCGCTTATTATCAATATAGAAAACGCGCAGAATGTAATCATATTCACTGAAAACCTTGACAGAAGTCCCCCTGCGAATGTTCCTATACCGACACCAATCAAACTGAAGATTGAAACAAACACTCCAGCAGAAACCTTCGACATATTAAATTCTGTCAGGATTAACGGCAAATTGGGCGAAACCTTACCTAATTGAAATGCAACAATAACTCCGCCTAACAATAGATAAAGCACCGCGCTCCAATCCGTTTTAGCGCTGTGTATTTTGCCGTCACTTCGCTTATGCATCACTCATCTTCACCAATTCTGTATACAATTTTATACATCTTTAAAAAAAAATTACGATTTTTTCAAAAAAATTGTCGTATTTATGATTTATTGATTTAAAATTGTATACAATAATGAAAATTCTCCAAGAGTTCGCAGATCACGTTATGACGCAAAACAGCAGAGCAACAACGGGTACAAACGTACTAATTGCGCTGAGGAACAGCATAATGAACGGCAATTTCTCAGCGGGTGAGCGATTAACTGAAATGTCGTTGTCGAAGAAATTTGGAGTTAGCCGAACTCCACTGAGACAAGCGCTTGAGCAGCTTGTCAGTGAAGGTTTACTTGCCCGCAATAAGTCTGGTGGCTGCATCGTCTCTAGCTTTTCTTTGAGTGATGCAGCTGATGCGATTGAAATACGTGGCGTCCTAGAGGGTACGGCAGTGCGATTGGCAGCAGAGCGTGGCATATCAGAAACTCAAAAACACCAACTTCTTCAACATTTAGATAAAATCGACATAGTATTAGAAAGAGAGCACTTTTCGCTATCTGACTACGTAACGTTGAACACAAAGCTTCATGATGACTTAAATACGCTGTGTGGTTCAGAAGTTTTACTTAACGAAATACAGCGCGTGAATAAGTTACCAGCAGCATCACCAGCAGCATTTCTAATAGAAGAAGTTGACCTACCCGATTTTGAGAAAAGCATCAAACTAGCACAAGATCAGCACCAAAATATTGTTGAAGCAATCATCAATCGAGAAGGTGGTAGGGCAGAATATTTAGCTCGAGAGCATGCCAGATTGGCACGAAAGAATTTGGAGTTCGTTATGAACAGAAATCCAAAATTGGCAAAAATAATCCCAGGATTAGAACTAATCACAAGCATAGGAGAATAGTCGATGAATAACTTAAGCACAAAAATGAAACAATACAGCAACCCTGTTAAGATGCTGCGCAACTCCAAAGCAGGTATGTACGTATATCCTGTTGTTACACCCGAATTTAGAAATTGGCGAACAGAACAAGAAGCTTGGAGATCTGGTGCAGTATTATTTGATCAAACACACCATATGGATGAGGTTATTGTAGAGGGTCCCCAAGCCACTGAATTTCTTTCTCATCATGGTATAAATTCTTTTGCTAATTTTGAATTGAATAGAGCAAAGCATTTTGTACCTGTCACACCAAACGGCCATGTTATTGGTGATCACATCATATTTCGCGAGCGGGAAGATAAATATGTGTTGGTTGGTCGCGCACCGACCTCGAATTGGCTTATGTTCTGTGCGGCAAACGGTAAATGGAACATAAGAATTCGTCATGATCCGCGCTCAACTTCAAGACCGGAAGGTGAACGAGTGATACGCGAACACTATCGTTTTCAAATTCAGGGTCCGCTCGCTCCCAAAATCTTTGAACAAATGAATGGAGGCCCTATCCCGGATATTAAGTTCTTCCACGTTGACTGGATAAATATTGGATCGAAAAAAGTCCAAGCACTGCGTCATGGCATGTCTGGGGCGCCAGGACTAGAAGTCTGGGGACCATATGCCGATAAACATTACATTCAGTCAGTAATATTAGAGGCAGCAGCGCAAGTTGGAGTTGACCTAGTACAATGTGGTAGCCGAGCATATTCAACTAACACATTAGAATCTGGTTGGATTCCTTCTCCTCTTCCGGGAATTTATACTGGCGACGGTATCATGAGCGAATATCGTGATTGGCTCGGCGCAGATATGTATGAAGCTGCAGGCGCTATCGGTGGAAGCTATGTAAGTGAGAATATAGAGGACTACTACGTTAATCCTTTTGAACTCGGCTACGATTTTTACATTGGATGGAAAAAGGACGATTTTATTGGGAAGTCAGCTCTTGAAGCCATCAAAGCAACAGGAGCCAAAAGAAAGAAAGTTACATTTGAATGGAATCGCGACGATGTCTTGAGAGTCATCGCATCTGCATTTGAAGATGGTACACCATATAAGTGGATTGATTTCCCACAACCAAACTATGCATCTTCAAGCGCAGACATGGTGCTTGATGCTGAGGGACAAATGGTTGGTATGTCAATGTTCAATGGATACTCTTGGAATGAACGCTCCATGCTATCTTTGGGTGTGGTTAATTCAGATGTAGCGGTCGGTGATGTGCTCACGCTCAAATGGGGTGAGCCCGACGATACAGAAAAAACTTCTACAGAACTACATAAGCAAGCTGAAATTAGGGTTCGAGTGGCACCTACTCCATACTCAAAAGAAGCTCGCGAGAATTATGCCGATAGCTGGAGAACAAAATCAGCTTAATCAAAAATAACTAATGCTTAATCCGCTCGGCAAATGGATTGAGTGCACCCAAAAAAGGAGATCAAAATGAAATATCACAGAACGATAAAAGCGGCACTTGCGGCAATTGCAATGGCAACTCCACTAAAGGCAACGGAACTCAAGTTTGCCAACTTCACACCACCCTTTCACACAATCAACGCAAGTGTGATCGAAAAATTAAATTCTGATGTTAGTAATGCAACAAATGGAGAATTGACGGTAAAAGGATTTCACGGCGGAGAACTTGGTGCAGGCCCAGTCGAGCAATACGTACGCGCGGTGCAAGGTGCTGCGGAGATCACTTGGGGACTACCAGGATATACGTCATCACAATTCAAAAAAACCATGATTGTAGAACTTCCCGGAGTTTTGTCAGATGGTGAAAGTGGAGCTGATGCACTTTGCCGAGCCATGGATGAGATTAAAGCAGAATTTCCAGGAACTGTACCAGTCGCATTGTGGACCTCAGAGCCCAATATCATGATCATGAAAGAAAAAGTAATTAGAGCGCCCAGTGACTTAAAAGGTTTGAAAATTCGTGTAGCAGGTGCCACGGCAGGCAAAGTTGCAGAGGCTTTAGGAGCGACTCCAGTTCAAATGCCAATCAACCAAGTTTACAATTCTCTACAAACTGGTCTGATTGATGGCGTGTTTACCGGTTCATCTACACTTGATGATTTCAAACTGGATGAAGTCGCATCATCATTCACTATCGGAGCACCCCTTGGCCGCCTAAGCTTCTTCGCTGTAATGAATGAAAGTGCATACAACGGTCTGTCCGCTGAGCACAAAGCAGCATTTGATGCGGCTTCGGGTTGTGGGTTGGCTAATAATGCTGAAAGTGCTTGGAACGCACGCGGCGAGTCTGGCGTTAAACGCGCCCGAGGCATTGAAAAGAATACCTTCGTTGATCTAACACCTCAACAAATCGAACAATTTGCAGCGGCTGTGTCAGATGTTACTCAGTCCTATGTTAATGAAGTTAACGGTGCTGCTGCTTTAGAAGCAATGATGAATAATTGATGCTTATTTTGAGAAAACTTGCGGACGCGTTAATTTACGCGTCCTCTACTATAAGTGCAGGTGCACTTATTACGGTTATGTGTGTGATATGTGCAGACGTCATCGGTCGAGCAATTGGAGCGCCTGTCTATGGAGCACATGATATTGTTACAATGGTAATGGTCATTATTGTATTTGGAGCAATGCCATTGTGCGACAGACTGGGGGGTCATGTAGCGGTAGACGTGCTACAAAACAAATTTAGTGCCACAGTAAATAAAGTTATCGACATTCTTGTAAGTTTGGTTGGTGCGTTATTTTTTGCTTTTGTTTGCTATGCAACTTGGGAAAGTGCGAAAATATCAAATATGCTGAATTTATCCACTAATTTGCTATCTTTAGAAAAAGCTTGGTTTCAATATTTTATATGTTTTTTTTGTGTGGTTTCTTCATTGGGGTTGACCGCTCGGACTATAGAACTTTCGATTTTTGGACACGACGTACGGAACGTAAAAAGGGATAAATGATGCTCGAGTATCACGCTGGTCTATTTGGCATGGTAGCAATGCTGCTTATGTTGCTAATGAGGCTTCCAGTAGCATTTACAATGTTTCTTGTTGGATTTTTTGGAATCGCTTTTCTGAATGGCTGGAATTCTGCTTGGTCTCTATTGGCGTCAGAAACGTTCACATTAGCTTCTTCCCCGGAATTGATCGTCATCCCACTTTTTATTTTCATGGGAAACATTGCGAGCAAATCTGGAATGAGCAGTAAGCTATTTGATGCCGCCTATGCAATTGTAGGATCAATGCGTGGCGGGTTAGCATCAGCGACAATTCTAGGCTGTGGTGGTTTTGCAGCGCTATCAGGCTCATCAGTTGCAAGCGCACTAACGATGGGTAAAGTCGCCCTGACTGAGATGGATCGCTTTGATTATCATAAACGACTGTCTTCCGGTGTCGTCGCAGCCGGTGGAACTTTAGGCATCCTAATCCCTCCCTCAACAGGCTTCGTAATCTATGCAATATTGACCGAACAATCGATCGGCCGCCTATTCTTGGCTGGAATTCTGCCAGGAGTGCTTCTTACACTTTTATTTATTCTAATAATTACCATTATTTGTACTATAGATCCAAAGTACGGTCCAAGTGGACCTGAAACCAGTTTGTCAGAAAAAATGCTTGCACTACGAAATGCTGCACCAATTTTTCTTGTTGTTTTAGTGACAATTGGCGGAATGTACGCGGGTATATTTTCTCCGGTTGAAGCGTCTGCAGTTGGCGCAGTGATAGTCTTAATTTTGGCGCTTATAAATGGGTCAATCTCAATAAACAATGTTTTTGAAGCCAGTAGAGACGCAGTAGTGACTACAGCCACCGTGATGCTAATTCTTATAGCCGCACACCTAATAAATCCATTTATTGCATTGAGTAATTTACCTGATTTAGTAGAAAAAATACTTCTAAGTTTTAACTTTGGAACCTATGGAACACTCATTCTTATTCTCTTTATTTATCTAATTCTTGGTTGTTTTTTGGAGGGTTTTGCAATGCTCGTACTTACTCTTCCAATATTCTTTCCGATAATTCAAACCTTAGAAATTGATCCAATATGGTTTGGTGTATTAGTGGTCATAACCCTTGAAATGGGGCTAATCTCTCCACCGGTCGGGATCAACGTATTTATAGTTAAGTCAGTTGCACGTGATACTGAATTGGCTGATATATTTCGAGGCGTACTTCCTTTTTGGTGCATGATGCTTTTGTGTATTGGAATATTGATTACATTCCCTCAGATCAGCTTATTGTTACCTAATACAATGTTTGACTAGTTCACTTCTTAATCTGAGATCACTGGCGGTGTGCCATGGGTATGGAATGTCTCGATGGTTTTCAACCCCCATGCTTGACCCCGTTTGCGTTCTGTTTCGCTCCACACAATGGGTTCCCAATCGGGCGCAAGGATCAATCGCGCACCCGCATTTGCCAATTCCACACGGTTACCCGCAGGTTCCCAAACATAAAGGAAAAACGTCCCTTGGATGGCATGTTTATGCGGTCCTGTTTCGATGTGAACACCCGCCTCAAGGAACAAATCGGCCGCGCGTAGAATATCCTCGCGTTGATCGGTAGCATAGGTCACATGATGGAACCGCCCGTGGCCACGGCCATGCTCCTCGGTACAGGCAAGGTCATAGGTTTTGTTGTTCACAGTGAACCAACATCCCCCAATGCGCCCATTGTCCAGTTGGATCATTTCCGTCACGCGCGATCCCAAACAGGTTTCCATAAACTCTCGGAACACACTGACATCCTCGGCCAACAGGTTCACATGATCAATGCGGCGTGGTGGTACGCCTGTAAAACGGCTCGCCATGTTTTTCAGCGCGGCGGGATCATCGTTTGGAGCGCGATTTGTGTCCCAATAAAGTTCAAAGATATGACCAAAGGGGTCTTCAAAGCGATAGGCGCGACCATGGCTTAGATCTCCATCGACCCAACCATGGGTTTTATATCCGCTGGCCTCAATCGTCGCGATGCGCCGCTCTAACGCCTCGGGACTGGCGACGCGATATCCAATGTGGCCCACACCCGTGGTTGATGATTTGGTCAGTTTCAGGGTGCAGAATTCGTAATCATCCCAGGCCCGCAAATAGGCCGAGTGTTCGTCCATGGCCGAGAGTTTCAAGCCATAAACTCGCGTGAAAAAATCAAGACTTTCATCGAATTTATCGCTGTAAATTTCAACATGACCCAAATGGGCCACGTCAAAAGATGGGTTTGTGGGTATGCTCATTGCAAAATCCATTCGAAAGATATTAGGTATGACTAAGCTTAAACCTATTCCAGGTGCGCCCGTTTTTTCCTGTCACACTATTGTTTAGTCATCGTTCTCAGGTTTTTGATCGATAGCTTCGTCAAATGATACCCCCAGTTGATCACCTATCTTTTTAAGCAAAGGTAGTTGAATCGCCATATCCATGATCGAGTCCATCGCGTTACCAACTGGTCCTCTATCTGAATTATCAGCAGATCTATTACCAAGGCCAGTCAAGTGATTAACATTTATTGAATTTATTTTTTCTGCAGGTTTTACCATTTCACTTACGATCTTTGGCATTGCTTCCAAGCGGGCCTTGTTTAATTCAAAATCGATGATCTTCGTGTCTCGAACATTTTCGGCTTTAATGTTCGCCAAAGCTATTTCTGTGCTCGCCAATTCAGCATATTTTTGAGCGTCTACTTCTTCTTTTTTCGCAATAGCACGGTTCTTTGCGGCTTCTATTTCACCGAGAGACAATATTGCCTCTCTGGAGGCTGACTGTGCAGCTTTTGTCTCAACGTCAATCTTTGAGATTTCAGCTCTTCGTTTTGCTTCCGCTATCGCTTTTGCAGTAGCTAAGTCTTCGGAAGCAATAACAGCCTTTGATCGTGCTTGGTCCGCCTCCGCTTGCGCGAGACTCTCTTCTCTGCTTTTCAAATATACTGCAATTTGCCTCTCCTGTTCGGCCAAAGACAGTTTTTGCTCGCGCAAAACTTCTGCTTCTTGAATTGCACGTTCCATTTCAATTCTAGCTTCCATCGATTCTTTTTCACTGGAGGCTTTCTGGCGCGCAATTTCTGCCAGCTGAATAGCGGCAAGCGTCTCAATTTCTTGTTGCTGCGCTATCTCGGCTTTCCGTTCTTCGAGATCAATTTCGAGTCTCTGCCGAGAAGCTTCCATCGATGCTCTGCGCACCGAAACTTCACTATCAGCGTCTATTTCTGCGCGTTCCTTCTTAGATTTCGCAATCACTTCAGCTAACTTACGCATGCCGACTGCGTTAAACGCGTTATTTTCGTCGAGTGACGAAAATGCTGTTTGATCCAAGCCTGTAAGCGAAACACTATCAAGCTGTAATCCATATCTTATTAATGTTTCTGATAATCCTTCACGAACTTCAGCTACAAACTTGGCTCTATTTTCGTGAAGTTCATCCATTGTTAATTTCGCAGCAACTGATCTTAGTGCGTCAACTAGCATGCCTTCAATCAATGCTCTTAACTCTTCTCTCATGAAGGTACGTTTGCCCAAGGTTTGCGCAGCACGTGTTATAGCTTCCGCTTCTGGCACGACTGACACATAAAACTCAGCACCTACATCAACCCTAAGTCTATCTTGTGTAATTAGGGACTCTTCTCCACGTCGCGCAACATCCAAACGTAGTGTTTGCATGTTAACCGTGCTGATCTCGTGGAAGTAAGGAATAGCTATCACACCTCCATCAATAACCACCCTACGACCTCCAATTCCTGTCCGCAGTATAGATACTTCATTGGTCGCACGTTTATACCAACATGCAGCCAACACAACAACGACAGCTAAAACTAAGACAGTGAGAACTAACCAACTTACAACGCTCATTTTTCTCTCCCTACAGCTCGTGCAATCCGCACAAAATATTTGAGGACATCCCACCATCCGTGGGGATATTGGTGCCTCTGATCCATGAGGACAAATCGCTCAACAAAAACGCAATAACAGGCGCTATGTCTTTAGGCGTCCCCGGCCTATCCATTACCCGTCGATCTTCTTCTGCCCGTGCACCAAGTGTTTGCAAAAAATCCCCTAAAATTGGTGTTTCCACGGGTCCTGGGCTAACTGAATTCATGCGAATTCCACGATCTCGCCATGTCCAACGGTTTTGCATTGTCCAAACGATCAGAGCCTCTTTAGAGAAAAAGTAACTGCGACCATCGGTGTTGGATACGCCCCACCTATCAATGAACGCGTCAAGACTTTGATAATCTAGGTGCTCTGATGCTTTTATTGCATCCACCGCATTTGACCATCCAAAGCCTGCCAATGATGCAACGTTGACTATACTAGCGCCGTCAGACATCTTCGGTATTAATCCTAATGTAAGCCTTTTTAGGCTCAACAGGTTAACTCTTAATAATAAATTCGCGTCTTTTGTTGGGGGCAATCCTGCGTTGTTTACTAATCCGTTAATGTTTTTTGGTAAGACATCGATAAGTGCATCAACAGTACCTGGATCACTTAGATCCGCGCGATAAAACTCTGCAACGTGGTCAAAGTTCTTGTTTACGTCCACGCCGATCACTTCTGCGCCCTGCTCGGCTAGCAACCTAGATGTTTCCCAACCAATCCCAGACGACGAGCCCGTCACAATAATTCTTTTATCTTTAAGAAGATTTTTCATGACTAAAATACCGGTGGAAATGGTTTCTTACCACGATCCAGGGTGAGCCATCTTGTTTCAGAAAAACTCTCTAGTGACCATTTACCGCCGTAACGGCCTTGACCACTTGCTTTTGATCCCCCAAAAGGAACATGGGCTTCATCATTAATCGTGGCGCAATTAACGTGACACATACCTGTTTCAAGTTGATAAGCCATAGCCATAGCTCGATACTCATCAGCTGTGATAATACCCGCAGATAACCCATATTCAGTGTCGTTATTCATTGCGATCGCTTCAGCGTCTTCCTTAAACGGAACAACAACTGCAACAGGTCCAAAAGTTTCGTCTTTCCATATGCTCATGTCAGACGTCACATTGGTGACAACGGTTGGCTCAACAAACCTTCCGTTTATACCACCTCCACACACAATGTTTGCGCCCTTAGCAACAGCGTCATCTAATTGGTTTCTCACATTTTGGACCTGTCGATCATTTATCAATGGGCCAATAACGTTGTCTTTATCTGCTACATTTCCAACCTTCAGCTTTGAAGCTCGCGCAATAAATTTCGCTAAAAATTCATCGAATACTTTCTCTTGTACCAAGATTTTTTCGACGCTCATACAAATCTGTCCTTGGTGCATAAATGAACCAAAACTAGCAGCGCTAGTAGCTCGCTCCATATCCGCATCTTCGAGGATTATGAGACTATCTTTACCACCAAGCTCGATGCATGCTTTTTTCAAATGCGCACCACATTTTGCAGCTATACGCCTACCGACAGCGGTCGATCCAGTGAACGCGACTCCCTTGACGATCGGATTATCAACTAATTCATCGCCGACTGCAGCAACACTATCACGCGAACAGGTTACGACATTAAATACACCTGGTGGTAATCCTGCTTCTTCCATTACTTCCGCGAAGAATAATCCGCCCATGTATGGAGTTTCTTCAGATGGTTTAAGAACCACTGTATTTCCTGCAGCCAGTATAAATGAAAATGGTCGTGCTGAAAGTATGCCCGGAAAGTTCCAGGGGCTGAGAACTGAAACAACACCAAGAGGTACTCTTACAACATTTGATACCTTGCCGTTTAAAGATGGCATTATTTCTCCGATTGGAGCATAACACGCAGCCGCAGCCGATTTAAAGATTTCTGAAAGCGCTTTCACTTCATATGCGCCTTTCCCGTACCATCCACCACCTTCGTATTGCGCCGCAGATGTAAATTCAGGAGCCTTTTTTGCAATCACTTCAGATATCTTCATCATGAAGTCAGCTCGTTCTTGGAATTTTAGGCCTGCCCAGCTTGGAAATGCCATATTAGCGGCATTTATAGCATTTTGGGTTTCCATTACTCCGGCATCTGGAAATTTAGCCCAAATCGAGCCATCGGAAGGATTAATATCATCAAACTGTTTGGAAGTCTGATGCCAATTTCCATCAATGTACAATCCTTTGATATGTGGTGCGTTCGAAGAATTATCTAACATTTCACTGCCTTTCAAAATTCCCGCCTGATGTACGTTTAAAGATTTCAATCTTTGGGCGCTTGTATATTTCAATAACTTTAGTCTCGGAAATCTCCGCCTCTGTCTTTTGGTTGGAGATTTGGGTGGGTTTCGAAATTCTATCTTTTACAAGATTTCTCGCATTAGCAGCAGCCGTCTCAAAATCGTGATTCAATATTTCGATGCGTGAGGCTGAAACGAACGGTTTTTTAACTTTTTGATTGACCTGTAAACCTACCGCTTGCGCCGAAATATCAGACGCTATTCGCACTAATTCATCCACTGAGCTACCAATATGTTCATCGGCATTACGACGAGGAGTACCGTTTGAGGTTATTACAATTTTGTTTTGTGGGATCCCTTTATTCTCTTGGTCGTTCACATCATGCGAGACAGTTTGATCCTCTTTTAGCGCACCCAAGTAGGCTTTTTGTACCTTTGTATCTTTCATCAAAGACATAGCATCATTTGTATGGGTAATTTTGGCATTTTCTAATAGGTAACCGCGGTCTGCGATCGCCAAGCTTTGCTTTGCATTTTGTTCAACCAAAAGCACCCCAATACCCAATTCTTTAACGGAGGATAAATTAGAAAAGAGTTCTGAGCAAAGTAATGGCGATAATCCTAGAGACGGCTCGTCCAGCATCAATATTTTAGGTGATGACATTATCGCACGTCCGATTGCGACCATTTGTTGCTCACCGCCAGACATGGTTCGGGCAACTTGGTTTTTCCTTTCAATTAACTTCGGGAATAATTGAAATACACGATCTAAGTTTTTGACTTCATCCGCTCTCGCACGAGCAGAATAAGCTCCCAAGCTTAAATTTTCAGCTACAGTCAAATCACCAAAAATACCGCGCCCTTCAGGCACTAGCGCTAAACCATCATCAACTAATTTGTCTGGCGAACTTAGGTCCAAACTTCGACCATTAAGGGATACACTTCCTGACACCGTACCATCGCAAATACCCGCAGTAGCTCGTAATAAACTGGATTTACCTGCACCATTAGCCCCTAGAATTACGACAATCTCTCCCTGTTTTACATGAAGAGATGCGTCACTCAGCGCCAGGTGCTTACCGTAAGAAACGGACATATGTTTTATATCAAGCATCAGATCCCCCTAAATATGCCGCTATGACATTTTCATCTGACAATACTTCTGCAGGTTTTCCTTCAGCTATTTTTTCGCCCGAAGACATCACAATGCACCGATCGCATAACGATCGAATAGCATCCATTACGTGTTCAACTAGTAAAACAGTGATACCTTGTTCACGTAAAGAATGTATTAAATCGATACCTACGGTAAGCTCGCTGGGGTTCAAGCCCGCTAGCCATTCGTCCAATAGAAGGATTTTGGGTTCAGCTACGAGAGCTCTTGCTAACTCTACTCTTTTTTGATCAATGTATGTGAGTGTTTCAATCGGAGCACTAGCCATGTCCTCGATACCAACTAACTCGAGCATTTCCATTGCAAAGTCTTCAGCGTCGCTTCCCCACCTCTTCCTGTAACCAAAGACGGCACCAGCAGTAACGTTTTCAAGGACATTTAGACCACCCAATAATTTGACAAGTTGAAAGGTCCGACCAACGCCAGCTTGCGAAATTTTGGACGCCGGCATGGTTGATAATGTTTTACCACCCATGCTTATTTTACCAGAGGTAGGCTTGAAAGCTCCTGATATCATATTCATCACGGTCGTCTTACCAGAGCCATTTGGTCCAATGACACCCACCATTTCATTTTTATTCACTTGGAAGTCCAAATCGGAAACCGCCGTTAACCCGCCGAAGGTTTTGGTTACTTTTTGGATAGATAATAGCCTTGTCCCCATCATATTATCCGCTTTTTTAATTTCACATATAAATCTTCTAGCCGGCCAAGCACGCCACGAGGCAGAAAGTAAACAATCAACAAAAACGCCAAACCTAAAACTAAGATAGACTGGCTCGGGAAATTTGCGTCAACCCAATTCCAGATGAGCAAAAAAGGAACCACGCCAACTATCGGTCCCCACAATCTACCAGACCCTCCTAGTAAGGCCATGATAACCACAAAAAAGCTGAGTTGAGGGGAGAATACTTGATTAGGTTCAATGTAACTCCATCTTGGCGCAATAATAGCTCCCACAATTGCACCGAATAAGCCAGTAGTAGTAAACAAAATAATTTTAGCAAATGCAGTATTTATCCCAACGTGCTTCGCTACGGTCTCGTCTCCGCCGATAATTCTGAGAGCAAAACCAAGTCTTGACCTGGAGATTAACCAACCTGTGATGTAAATTGTCGCAGTTGTGAGCAGCAACATCCAAAATAAGTGTTGATCATTAAAATCGGTTAAAACGTACAGGCCGCGAGATCCAAGAAAATTATTCTGAACCCAAGAAACCAAGTTACGTATCATTTCCGCTAGGCCTAATGTAAAAATTACAAAATAAACCCCAGATAATCTTAATGTAGCAACTCCGACTAGTGCCGCTAATAAAGTCCCGGCAACTGCGGAAATAATCAACATGGACCAAAACGACATATCATAGTCGCTCATGCCTAAACCAACTGCAAATCCACCAACTCCAAAGAAAGCTGCCGAGGCTAAGCTGATGTAATGTGTGGGTCCAGAAAACAACACCCATGAAGTTGCCAGAGCAATGTACATCATAGCGTCCACGCCAATTCCCAACCAATATCCGTTAACAACTAACGGCCAAAAAATTGAAGCGGCCAAGACGCACAACACTATTGTAAGTTCTAGATGAGTTCCTTTTTTCATGATGTAGGGCGTCCAAATAATCCCTGCGGTCTTAAGAGAAGAACGCAAATGAAGATGAAATACGCCGATGCGAGTGTAAGACCAGGATCCACCAAAGTAGCTACTGCGGTCTCCACGACTCCAAGTATCACGGCAGCGATAACAGAACCTCGAATATCGCCAACGCCACCCATGATTACAATAATCAATGCTTTCATCGTATAAACTACCCCAATAGATGCATCTAAGGTGATAAATGTTGAGATTAAAGCGCCCCCAATCGCTGTAACCATGCCCCCTATCGCAAACGCCAAACCTGAAACGGCCACAACGTTGATACCCACCAAACCAGCTGCTTCATTGGATACAGATACGGCCCGTACTGCCATTCCTTGCCTTGATACATTGAGCCAAACATACAGCATTAATGCAATTATAGACGCCAGTACAAAGGCCATTAATCGGTTAACCGACGTGGTTGAGCCAATTATTTCAATGGGATGAGAAAGATACTTATATGCAAAAAAACCACCCTCAATCGAAACCATGATCCCGATAATAATGAAGGACATCCCGAATGTTGATAGAATACTATCGACTTCCAGAGCTCCTTTTGACTTAGATCGTCTCACTAAAGGCAGCATCAAAAATTTGTATATCAACCAATTTCCTATGAAACTTAACGGCACAAGAATTAGTACGGTAATCAATGGGCTTAAATTTTGAGTGGTGAATAACCAAAAGGACGCCAAAGCCCCCAAAACAAGGACTTCCCCGTTTGCCAAGTTCATTATTTTGGCTACACCGTACTGCAAGTTCAAACCCATGGCTACGAGTGCATAGGTGCCAGACAGCAACAAGCCAGATACAAGTATATCTAACATTCGAATTAAACCCTGATCTCTTGAGGCGCTACAGCGCCTCAAGCTTTTCTAATGCAAATTATTTCCAGCCATCTTTCAAGCGAACTTTTGCGGCTCCATCAACATTGGAACCTTTAACACCTCTGAATACACCATCTTGCCATTGGCCCACTGACCAAAATGTATTAGAGAAGTTATTTTTGAAACTTAGGTCACCCATAACAGTGTCGAAAGAATTGTCCTTAATGTACTGAGTTACCACTTTCCTATCTAATGTGCCTGCGCCAACAATAGCCTGTTCAAGGATTTGAAGAGCCGCATAAGTGTTTGCAGACGCCCAGTAATCCGGTACCGCGCCTGTGACTTCTTCATGCGCTTTTCTGTACTCGGCAATTTTTGGATCATCGACATTAGTTCCACCAGCGCCTAGGACATTATTAATTTTGCTTCCATAAGCATTACCAAATGCCGGAAAACTTGTTGCAACCGCTGAATAGTATACGTTCACATCTAGATTTTCTATGATGGCTTGTTCCGCTAGCCCAAAACTATCTGGGGGATAAGACCAAGCCACAAAAGCTTTTGCCCCGGAGTCTTTCGCGCCTTTCATTACAGGCGATAGATCAGGAGTACCGAGTGGATAGGACTTGTCGTAGACAATTTCAAATCCTTCCTCTGCGAATAATTCTCGCGCCCGATCTGCTAGCTCAATTCCGAAAGCATCAGCAACATTTACCATTGCAACTTCATTGCCAATTTCACCAGCTGCTCGTTGCTCTACCAAAATTTCTTTCACACCATCAACGAATGCTGTGGTTGTCCCAAGCGTGAAAAACAAATTGGGATATCTTGCCGTTAACTCGTCCATTTTATCTGTAATCGCTGATACTGCGATCATTGGATAATCGTACTTTCCATAAATTGGTGCCGTAGCAATATTAAAACCAGTACCATATGGGGCAACAATGAAATCCACCTTGTCCTGAGTTGCCAATCTCTGTGCAAGCTTAATGTGTTCTCCTGGATTGGTTTTGTCATCGTATTCAATTAGCTCGATACTCATCATCTCGCCGCCGACATTTAGTCCACCACGGGAATTTACTTGTTCAACCCATAGTTTAACATTGGGCCACTGGGTTACCACCGCACCGCCTGCGAGCGGACCCGTTTTAGGCGCAATAGCACCTAATTTTATTACACCGTCAGCGAGGGCAACCCCAGCTGAGAGTGCGCCTGCAGCAACTAACGCTAATACTGAAGAAAGTCTCATCTATTATCTCCCTGTTGAGAAAAGTGTCCGACATTGTAGGCGTCGAATCGTATAGTGATTAAAGTTTGCATCCAATTTATCCAAAAAAGAAGAATTTTCTTGTCGCATTTTAATTCATAGACTTAAATTGGATCCAAACATCATTTTCTCGCAGAGAAATTACTTGTTAAGGTTCAAAAGGGTAATGATTTGATAGCAACATCAGACAAGAGGTTGGTTGGCGAACTCCGAAAACTGATCTTAGACGGAATTCTATTACCCGGAGGTAAAATCACGGAAATACAAATCGCCGACATGTTCAAAGTGTCACGCACACCTGTGAAACTCGCGTTAAGAACACTCGAAGTGGAAGGCTTGATTTCAAAACGCGAAGGCAAAGGCTACATAATAGTAAAATTAAATGAAGATGATGTTTTTAAAGCCTTTGAAGTCAGAGGAGTACTAGAGGGACTTGCTGCAGGCACTCTCGCCAAAACAGGAATCAGCACGGATCTCGACCACCAGTTGAGAAAAATAATCGAGGATATAGATGCACTGCTTTCAGCGTCATTATCATTCGACAAAGTTGTATCGGGTTATGAAGATTTAAATGAAATATTTCACTCATTAATAATGTCTGAATGCGATAATGATTTCGTTGACTCAGCCTACTCAAAGCTTAGGAATTTACCACTTTTACAGCTGAGATCATTGGTTGCAAACGGGGTCAAAGTTGAGGAGGAGCTGATGCGTTTTAAGTTTAGCAATATGCAGCATAGATTAATCCTGGATGCAATTAGAAAGTCAGATTCACAGAGGGCGGAAGCGTTAATGAGAGAGCACGCAAATCAAGTTCCAATCTTTTCTAAAATTCTTCTTGAGGAAAGTCGCTAGCAGCAGATCCAAGCAATTTGTAATTCAACAAGAAACTGCTTTGCGAGCAGATTAAAATAGCAACTAAATTCTATCACACCCTTTTTTGCGCTCCCATTTCATGTTATTGAGTAGTCCAGCGCAGAGTTGCGTGGGGCTGAAAGAAATTCAGTTCGTACTTCAAGAGTGAAGTGACCATTCTCTAACGATAGGAGGTTGCCATGAAGGTGACTAAAGCATCGTTGGGCATTGGGGATCTTCACTTTTCAAATTCCCCAGCTCGACGTCATACAAAAAAGCAACTGCGTAAAGCAGTGCATATGTTTGCTGAACAGGGCATCATCTCGCCAATTGTTGTAGATCGCTCGTATCGCATCATTGATGGGCATCTTCGAGTGATGGCTACGCGTGAACTTGGAATAGAAGCCCTAGATGCATTGGTCTTACCCGATATATCCGGTGCACAGCGCATTGAACTGGAACTTGCACTTAATCGTCTGCCAGAAGATAGCACTTGGGATGCTGCAAACCTTAAAAACAAAATCGAACAATTGATCGAATACAATGTTGATCTCACCTTCACAGGTTTTGAAACAGCCGAGATTGATAAGATCTTGTCGTTTGAGGTGATCGAACCTGACGATCAGGATTGGACTGCTAGCGATCCCGTCACCCAATTCGGTGACATCTGGAAGGTTGGGGATCACGTTATCGCCTGTGGGAATGCACTGGCTCCTGATGAGGTTTTGGGTGACGTTTTGGATGGCTTGGAGCTGGCCAGAGCCTGCATAACTGATCCGCCCTATAATGTACCTACCGTAGGCAGACCCAAGGGTTCGCGCAACAAAGCAACAATTGCGATTGAGTGCCTTTTACAGGGCCAATCAGAGGCTTTAACACAGACTGCGGTTACAAAGGCATTAGAAGGCGATAGCGTCGCTCTGCGGCTGTGTATGGAGCGTGTAGCCCCTGCCCCAAAAGATCAGCCTGTTTCATTCAGACTTCCCAAGATGAAAAGCGCCCTGGATGCATCAGAAGCCGCAGGAAGCAAGTTAACAGCGGTTAGTGAGGGTGAGCTAACCCCGATTGAAGCAACGCGTGTAATGGGGCTTATAGATAGCTACAGGCGCACTCTGGAGCTGACGGAAATTGAAGAGCGGCTTCAGGCCCTTGAAACCAATTGAAATAGTTTCCGCTGGCACTGCCACACCTGTCTTAATCACGGCCAATGATGTTACCGGGTCCATGCGGTCACCTATTTTTAACGATTGACACTGCTTAGTTTTCGACTAACGTCCCGCCAGCCCACGGAAGGGTAAAAAAAACGGTTCTCACGACTTTTGGGAGGAGGTTGTGATTGAGCCGTTTTTTTATTTTAGATATGCAAACGGCGCATAACGGGCATGCAGGATATTGCCTAGCTACAATGCTGCAGTGCAGCTATGTTATCGGTAACGGCGACAAGTTTCTCCCAATTTTGTAGCCAACAGCGCGATCAGTTACTCCTCCCTGAACACTGGTCAGCGTTCAAGAAAGCCTCCGACGACGCGGGGGTTTTTTTGTTTCTAGGCATTTTGTATATTTTATGCTACACTACCAGCATAGGATGGCGGCCTCTGCTGAACCGACAATCCAGAAGATGTCCTAGTGTATCCACAAGTGGTCCAAGTATACCGCCGTCCTATCTGCAGAATTTAATACTCTTCAGCATCAAGAAGCCACTTTGCAAGTCGCTGTCCTTTCGGCGTAACTTTTCCAGTATTGGTTAACCAGCCCATGCGATAGGCATATACGACTGGCTTATATTGTATGCTCCCCACCATTGTCTCAGCGTAGTAGAGAATGGCCTCGTAGGCAGCGGACCTATAAAATGACATAGCAGACCCTTCTTTCCTAAGTCTGCTCAAACCTCAATATGCAGATAATTGAATATTAGTGGGCATGTGTCAAGTTTTGAAACTTTAATGCTGCACTCAGAACGTTAAGGCATCCGCGTCAGCACCATAACCAAAATCGCAATGATAGAAGCTGATGCGCCAATCATGATGGCCTCAAGGCGTTTCACGCGGAATTATACTTTGCAGATCAGGTGAACCACCATTCTTACCGTTATATTATTCTCTAATTATGGGCATGAATATCCACACTTTGGCTAAGGCAAGTATATGCGTAACTTCAAAGCACGACTACAGAAGCTAGAAGCAAAGAAACCACCTGACAAGCGGATTGTGCGTATTTACTGGGCCGATGGGACTTTTGTGGGTGAAATGAGCTACTAGCAAATTAATTTGTGGGGGCGAATGTGGGGGCGAAAATCGTCATAATATTGCAAGCTGTTGATAATCTTATAATTAATGGAATATCATGGCGGAGCAAGTGAACGGTTGAGTGTTTGGCTCAAGACTACGGATGGCCATGTCGTACAGCTAATATGCAAAAGCTCACTTGATGCAATTATCGAAACTCAAGATATCGGACTTGATTGGTTAGACACCGTCGATCATTTGCTCGAAAAGGATCACGAAGGCAGTCGTACTGTTGCTTATTCAGGATTTGAGATTGATACATTGCGACGCGAATTTGGGCTTAATCTCAAATTTACGGATCCATAATCGGAAGAACCATATTATTCCTCAGTGAGAGTGGAAATCTCATATACAGCATAACTGCAAGTTGGATGAGCTCAGGGCTGGTTCTGAAACAGCGGAAGGATACAAAATGGCTAATATTCGGCACGCAGTAGGGCAAGATGGTTTATTCTGACAGCGCCGTGTGGGGTACGGGTGGGATAGCTTTGTTATGACTACACAAATTTCGACATTACATTACACTGCTGGTTAGTAGTGGAGGTTACATGAGACGAAAAAAATTTATTGCCATACATACTTATCATAACGACGAAATGAAAAAAGCCTTTTGGAAAGGTAATCATAAATCGACTTTAACCGATCTAGATTGGAGAGACGGTTATATCTTTGACAAATGCCAATGCACGGCCACATGGGTTGGGCCCGATGATTTCTTTTTCTGTGAATGGGAAGCAGAAAATCCTCAAGACGTTTTAGATGTTTTGACGAAAAAGGGCATGGATGAGTATATTTTCACAGCTATGTATCCAATAGACATGCACATTGATGTGAATAAGTTAACGGGCAAGATCCCATACAAACCAATTCATTATCTAGATCCCGAGTTTACAAACTACAGAAATGACTCATAAATTTGTCTGAGTGATGCTACATTCCTCATAGCTTGATATTTGAGGATAGAGTTTCTTGACAAACGATAGCCAATATTTTTCTGCGGTGATTATGGTAATTGATGCTGTTTCTTACAGTAAGCACATGGAAATTAATCCAGATGCTACACTTCGTGCAGTTCAAAGCGCAGAAAATTTTATCGAAAATAGACTAAAGAACATCGATGGCCGCGTATTCAATAAAGCGGGGGACTCACTTTTATTGATTTTCGCAAACCCTGAAGAGGCACTAAAAGTTGCGATGGACTTTCAGTTAGACAATGTTTCCAAAAACTCGTCAGGTGAGAACGAAATTAACCTAGAATTTCGGTTAGGAATTAATATTGGTGAAGTCACGCAATCGGGATCAGATTATCTTGGCGACGGCGTGAACATTGCAGCAAGATTAGAAACACTTTCACAACCCAACGGGATCTGCATTTCTAAATCTTTATATGAAAAAACGAAACATCACCCTGAGTTTAGATTTAAGAACTTAGGTACTCAAAAGGTAAAAGAAAACAAATTTGTGGCCCTTGACATAATCACACCTTGGTATGAAGAGCGCAAAATACAAACTAAATATTTTCCCATTATTTCTTTTGCAGCAGTTGCAGCCGTGATATTAATTTTCACACTTATTTTTGGAGATATACATAGCTTATTTCGGGACGATGAAAAAATTCGATTAGCGATTTTACCATTTGATGTTTCTGAAATTTCCGCAGAGCAAAGTTATTTGGCTTCCTCGATGCAGGAGGATTTAATTGTAGATTTATCAAAACTAGACGAAATTCTTGTATTGGCTTCAAACTCAACCGCTCAGTTTGAAAATGGGATTCAAGAGCGAGAGGAAATCTTCAAACTTCTCAAACCTAATTATATTCTTGTGACTAAAGCTCGTAATCTAGGAGCATCAATCAAAATCTCTTCACAACTCATAGACGCAGACGGAAATATAAAATGGGCTGAAAATTACAGTTCAGAGGTTGCGAAAATTGATAATATTCAAAGCGAGCTTGAGTTAGGTTTAATTGGCGGACTGGGTCTTCAATCGGCGAGCGCGCAAAAAACTCTCGAAGATGCTGTTATAACAGTAAATCCCGAAGCCTATGACTTGTTCAAGCGTGCAAGAGTATCACAAGATAGAGCAATAGCTCGAAAATTGTATCGTGAGGCAATTTCCATTACTCCCAAATTTGCGGCCGCTCATTCATCGTTAGCGATCAATATGGCATATGGATTTGTCGGCGTTGAGCGTAGCTCGATGGGATTGATGGAATTTGATATATTCAAAATGGAAGCCTTAAATCATGCCCTTACAGCTGTTAAAATCGCTCCCAATGACCCTTTGTCACATTACAGCGTAGCATTTGTAAACTATCAAGCTGCGGAACTGGATACTGCTTTAGAGGCAGCATCGAACGCGATTGCGCTTGATGAGGACAACCCCCAATCTCTTCTGATTTTGGGTGCAACTAAATTTGGTCTGGAACAATACACGCAAGTTCTAGAGATTGCCGACAAACTAAGAATTGTTGACCCAATCAATTCCGCAAATGGCCTAACATTTGAAGCCTCGGCACATTTCGCACTTCAAAATTACGAAACCGCATTACAACTTGCCGAAATGGCTAACGAACGGAATCCAAATTACGCAAGAGCGCAAATTATTATGTTAGCTTCCAATTGGAAACTTGGAAACACTGACGACGCAATTTGGCAATACGAGGAATTAAGTCTTAGTAGAAATGGTAGTGACCTAGATCAATTATTGAGAACCTTACCATGGCCATCAAAATTCAAAGCTACATTGGCAGAAATATTCTCGGACATTAACGCCAACTCCTGATCGTTTCAGGCACCTTAACCAAAGACTAATGATTTTTTATATGGCAAGTGAATAGTCAAATATATTTACTAAAACATGTTTTGGTAATTGCACTCCACGTGTTCCAACGATGTGGAGTGTGGAAAGTTTGAAGAGATGAATAAGTAATCGCCGCTGATGTAGCGCCTTCAGTCACGCAAGATTAGATTTGTCTGAGCATGCTATATTCTTTACGTCAGGTGAATTGCAAAGTTTATTGCTAAGTTGATTTTGCCCAGAAGATGTAATTGGAGTGCAATATGAGATACGCTAGAGTTGTAAATCTAGAATATAAGTCAGCTGAAGATGTCGATGTGTTTTACCGGAAGTGGGCTAATTGGGCACCCGATAACATGCCCGAAGCTACTAGCCGAACAAATATTCGAACGAGCGAAACTTCGACTTTACTAATGGCAATTTATAAATCCGAAAAATTAGCTGAAAACGCGCGAGGGTGCTGTCAGACAAACGAGCCCAAGCATCGGTAGTCGTTTGACGGCTATTTTCTATGAGATCACTAAGGAGCGCCACTCGGTGAGAGCAGCGTCTCGGTTAAGCTTGAATGTAGAGCGTTTTGAA
>Ga0255772_10000353_pt1 | contig 44605 bp, 32 predicted proteins | sample 071ome_34_FD_179970 | JGI IMG/M metagenome (GOLD analysis project Ga0255772, IMG submission 179970) | Coastal salt marsh microbial communities from the Groves Creek Marsh, Skidaway Island, Georgia - 071411BT metaG (version 2) | ecosystem: Environmental > Aquatic > Marine > Intertidal zone >...
CCAACCCCATCATCCTCCCCGATCGAGCACTCTTCACATACAGGGCATCGTTCTCAAGCTCCACATAACCTGTTCCGTCGACATTCACCGAACCCATGGCTGGTTCTCGGTAAACACGTCCTCTCTGGATCGTTGGCGAACTGCTGGAGAAAACCAGCCTATCGTTATTGGCCCAGGCTACCCAGTCGATGCGGTCATAGCTATTTTTCAACATAGCGACTGGCTCAAACCGCTGCGTGCCAAAGGGTGCAACAACAATAGCCGCCCGTTTGTCCACCACACCAATCGCTGCGATCCATTCTCCACCCGGTGACACTGATAACGATCGAAGGAGAGGCAGAGCTCCAAACGTATCCGCCAACTCTCTCACTTCACTTTTCGAAGGCGATCCGATCGCAACCGCACTCCCATAACTAGAGATAATTAGAACAACTGCGAGAGTCCAGGCCGTCGCAATCCGAGTAAACGCAGCTTGAATACTTGTCATCCAAGTCGAGCGCCTCATTAGCGAATCCTTACCGCTAACGTTTACATGTGACTTCATCGCCGATTACCCTCGCTGTATTTTTAGACTCTTTATCTAATTGTTTTGAAATAGGAGATAAGGCCTATGATTAATCCTTCCTGCTTGATGGACTTTCCAGCAGTTTCCATCACAGCTTCAAAACGAGCCTCTCCTCTCACACCGTCAGTTCAACCATTAATAAGATGTTTGAACATGTCTGGATAGCAGAGGCTCTGCTTTCTTTGTTTCCCTTGGCCTGCCGCGACTCCCCACTCAACAGCCTTTTCTCTAGTGCAATACTAGAGAACTTAATCATTTCATCCAACAAGCGCCCAAGATCGAATCACTTTTCGCCACCTTGTTACTCTGAAGGCCAAGCTTACAGGACGCTCCGATCCGCCACCAACCTGCATCACTTTCGACTTGCGAAGGTATGAAGCTGGTAGGCTTCGCATGGTAGCCGCTCTCTTGGAGCCCATTTTCGCCTATTGTAGATGGGCCCTCTTCCAGCCACCTGGAGCAAAATTACGCCACCGTTCATTAACTCCTGTGGCGCAACACGAATCCGGATCGGACACCGGTTAGCTCGTCGTTCTCTAAGATTATCTTGCCGTTACAAATCGTAGCGCGATACCCAACAGCTTTTTGGATAAAACGCGGCGCACCATTGGGCAGGTCGTTCACGATTTTGGGCATTCTCTCTGAAAGCTTCTCCACGTCTATGACATTAATATCGGCTCTCATGCCAGGAGTGAGGATTCCGCGATCCCCTAAGCCGATGATTTTCGCAGGGAGCGAAGTTAAACGGCGCACTGCTTCGCTTTTCGAGAACAGGCCTGCATCACGGTGCCAATGACTGAGAACGAAAGTCGCCCATCCTGAATCCATAATTTGGCTAACGTGTGCACCTGCATCGCCCAAACTTGGGATGCAAAATTCGCTTGATATAGCCTCCGATAAAGCCGCCATGTTCTGGTTGAAGAACCTAAGGGTAAATAAAGCTTGGCCCTCCGTGCGCCTCGAGGTCTCGAGAAACAGTTCAGAAGGATGCATTCCTCTGCCGGTTGCCATGGCCATCAAGCTTTCTTCTGCGCCACCGGTATAGTTGGGTCGGTCACCCTCACCCAAATAGAAGATTTGGTCCTCTGAAATGAGCGCCCCTCGCTCCTTTGCTTCAGCGATTAAACGCTTGCAAAAATCATTATCTTTTATCGCGATACACCGATCTTCAAAGTTCATATCATGCAATTCGCTCCAAGGGCCGCCCCGATAAGGCAGATAAGATTGCAAGCCCGTAACAAAGCCAGATGCCCTAGGGATAGCGATCGCATTAACGTCAAGCCCGTCACCGCGCATCGCCATGACGCTTGTCTCGACCTTGTCTCCATAACTGGAAGATCTGCCAGTACCGTGGCTGAAAAGCACCCGCGCCTTTTCCGCTTCCTTTCTTAGCAGCGCCATCTCACCCTCGTAATCGCCACCAAAATTCATGACGTTTTGCATCAACGCGCCATGCCTGCCGACAGCTTCGGCAATGGCCACCAACTCACTATGCTTTGCATGAGTGCCTGGCACGTGCCTCCCATCGGGCAGATAGTGACCGAGAAAGCGCGAGGTCGAAAAACCTACTGCTCCATCGCGAACAGCTTGATCTACAATCTTTGCCATATGAGCACACTCACCAGGAGTGGCATCCTCCTCCACACCGCGCTCACCCATCACGTAAAATCGCAGGGCGCAATGACCTATCAAACCAGCTACATTAATAGCAGGACCCAGACCTTGTAACTCATCGAGATACTCCCCATAGGATTCCCAGTTCCAACTTAACCCCTCCAATATTGCTCGCCTGGGAATGTCCTCAACTGTTTCCATCATCCCAGCTAAAAGCTCCTGGTCCCCTGGCTTGCAGGGCGCAAAAGTTACTCCGCAGTTCCCCATTAAGGCAGTTGTTACGCCGTGCCAACTGATTGGTGTCAGATCCGGATCCCACGCGATCTGGGCGTCGAGATGAGTATGTACGTCCACAAATCCGGGGGTAACGGTATGTCCCTCTGCAGCTATCGTTCGCCTACTAGCGCCCAGATTCTTACCGATCTCAGCGATCACACTATCTTTGACTGCAACATCTGCAATGAATGGATCCGACCCTGTGCCGTCGACTACTTCCCCACCGCTAATGACTAGATCGTACATTCCGATTTCCCCTAATTTCTGACATGAAAGAACACTACCTCCCGAATCAAAGTCGTTCAAGAAAGTGCCCAACAACAGACCTTTCTCGCTTTCATACCTAACGAATGTTGCACCAGCCCGCGATAACCCGGATATAATCTGCGCCAATCCACTGGACGATGTCATGGCCAATCACCAACTATTCTTAGGCAACCCGATATCAGGACCCTTCACGGTTCCCTCCGGTATCGTGACCACCCAGCCGTCGATCATTCAGCGCATTGCCGAGGACATTCCAGAGATTGGCGTCATCACAACCAAAAGCATTGGGCCAGTGCCACGTCCCGGCAATCGGGAACCTATTTATAGTCAATACGCGCCGGGTGCCTTCGTGAACGCGGTTGGTCTCACCAACCCCGGCATGGAGCAGGCGGCCAAGGGATTAGCGCAGCTCCAGTTGCCGGATGATCGATTCCTGCTGGTATCGATTTTTGGTGGTAGCGTCGATGAGTTCGTAGAAGTCGCTCGACTGCTTGCCCCTTACGCTGACGGTTTGGAACTTAACCTCTCGTGCCCCCATGCGAAGGGCTACGGAATGGCGATGGGCCAGGATCCAGAGCTCGTCGCGGAAATCGTATCCGCCGTCAAAAACGCCGTCAGCATCCCCGTTGTCCCTAAGCTGACACCCAACACGGACCGCATTGGGGAAATCGCGACTGCCGCTGCAGGGGCTGGCGCCGATGCGATCTGCGCGATTAACACAGTAGGCCCTGGTGCACACACCGCGCACGGCCACGATGTATTGAGTAATGGCGTCGGCGGCTTATCGGGTAAAGGCGTCCTTGCGGTTGCCCAAAAGTGCATCCGCGATATCCGCGCCGTCACTGACTTACCCATCATCGGCTGCGGTGGGGTCAGCTCCATTGACGACGTGACGGCCATGCGATCAGCGGGCGCGGTGGTCATCGGCATAGGCTCAGCACTGACTGGCATGACGACCGAAGAGATGAAGGCATATTTCGCTGACCTCTCAGCCTCGGTTTATCCCGCCCAAAAAGATCTTGCCGAGGCCCGAGTTCAGTATGACCTGGATATGACCTTTAAGCCGGTCACCTTGGTCAAAACTGAAACGGTTTGCGAGGACATTGCGCTCCTGCACTTCAAGGAACGATTTGAGATCCAAGCAGGCGAATTCGTATTCCTGTGGATTCCCGGCGTGGGCGAAAAACCTTTTTCCATTCTGCTTGATGATCCGCTCACCCTGGTTGCCATTGATGTTGGGCAGTTCACACACGAGATTCAGGCACTACCGCCAGGCACAGAGACTTATATCCGCGGCCCCCATGGGCAGCCCGTTCACATCGAATCTGGCCAGATTCCTGTCTTGGTCGCCGGGGGCACGGGCCTTGCTGCGGTTTACCAAATTGCTCGTGACTTTGACGATGCAGTCATTTTCGTTGGCGCAAGAACCAAGGAACGCCTGTATTTTTTGGAGGAGTGCCGCGAGGTAGCGGAGGTCCATGTGGCAACTGACGATGGCAGCGAAGGTCATCCCGGACGGGTCACCGAGTGTCTTAGAGACTACCTGGCTGACTCATCAAAAGACCGACTTCAAGCCATGCGATTTTATAATTGCGGCCCGGAGCCGATGGTGCATGCCGCGGTAGCCGTGGAGCAGCAATTTGCTTCGTCAACTCAAATCTTTAGTGCTATTGATTACGAGACCAAGTGTGGCGTTGGGATATGTGGTGCTTGTGCAACGCCGGATGGCCTAAGGCTCTGTGTTGACGGACCTTTTTTGAACCCGCCGACCTAACCAGCGGTCGAGCGCGCTGACAATGACCGAGTCCGAACTCAATCAGCGACTTTCCCCAATTGTCGCGACCACACTCCTTCTCTCCCTCTTTGGCTGGCTGCTGTTGGGACTGTTCACATTCAGTCTTTCTCTGCATGCCCTGCTGCTTACATCTCTCGGAGCACTCATGGCATGCGGGCGCCTCCTCGGCATTGGCATCGATGAACTCCGGGACGGACTATTTCAGGGCATCCAAGACGCCATTCCTGCGCTCGTGATCTTTCTGATGATCGGCGTGCTAATGGCCTCGTTCATGCTGAGCGGTACCGTTCCAAGCCTCTTGTATTACGGGCTCTACTTGCTCAGCCCAGAGTGGTTTGCTCCCGCGACGCTCATCTTATGCGCTGTTATGTCGAGTGCCACAGGAACCTCGTGGGGAACTGTCGCCACGCTTGGTGTTGCGCTCACCGGACTGGGGCAGGTCTTTGGCCTCTCGCCCGCGCTCATCGCGGGTGCAGCCATTGCAGGCGCAAGCTTCGGTGACAAGATGTCGCCCATTTCGGATACCACCAATCTCGCTGCACTCTCGTCCGGAACCGATCTCTATCGCCATATTCGCAGTATGAGTTTGACGACGATGCCTACCTTTTTAATCGCAGGCGGCGTGCTGACAGTCATTGGCTATCAATCGGGCGAGCAGATTCTGCCACCGGCAGCGATCAATACTCTTTCGAGCACCCTCGAGGCCGAGTTCAATCTATCTTGGCTAACGCTGACGCCCATCGCACTGATGGCTCTTCTCGCCATTCGCCGAATCCCAGCAGAGACCACGATGTTCTTAACCAGCGTCTATGCCATGGCACTCGCTACAAGCTTGCAAGGCTCCCCCCTCAGCCAAGTGATGGCAGCCGTTTATGACGGCACGCCATTTAAGACCGGACAAGCAGTGCTCGATACCTTGCTCAGCAGAGGTGGTATGGCTTCCATGGCTTGGACGCTCACGCTGGCACTGATCGCAGTCGCTCTCGGCGGTGTGCTGAGAACCCTTGGCGTCTTTGAAGTATTAGTGACAACGCTCATCAAAAGACTGCAATCAAGAGGCGCGCTGGTCACAGCCTCGACCCTTGGCTCGACGATGGGGAACGCACTGCTGACTGAGCCCTACATTGTGATCATACTCACGGGCCAACTGTTTCGAGATGCTTACGGCCTGCGGGGTTATAACCCTGCGCTCCTATCTCGAGGTATTGAAGAAGGCAGCACACTCACCGCAGCGCTGATCCCCTGGACGACCACCGGTATTTTCTATGCGTCAACCTTGGGACTGTCCGTACTGGATTATGCCCCCTACGCGGTACTCAACTGGCTCAATCTAATCGTTGGGATAACCTATGCGTGGCTTGGCTGGGGATTGATCAAAGACAAGCCAACAGCAACTGTCGCACGCGCTCCGGATATCTAACGGCTTCCCCGTAAAATGCTGCGAGTATCCTCTTGTGGTGTCCGCCGCTGCTAAGAGGCATGCTGCGAGAACATCGAGTTAAAGAAATCAGATGGGCGATGTCACCCCTAGCCAGGTTATTACGATCGAAGGATTGGCTACCCTCCTGACCTTGAGCGTTCGGCCAGAAACCATCCAGTAACATTCACGGCGGTAATGGCCACAACCCGATCCAAGCAGCGAAATCTTTTGTGATAGTCTCGTTGAATATTTGCGCAGCAGAGAGGATTCCGCCATGAGCTCAACCAACGCCATTGATATTGAACAGCTCAAAGAGCGCTATCGCGAAGAACGGGATAAGCGTCTTCGAACCGACGGGAATAGCCAGTACATCAGAATTGAAGGGCAGCTGTCCCACTACCTAGAGGATCCCTACACACCCGTTACGCCCCGCGAACCAAAAACCGACCATGTGACCTTCACCTTTATTGGCGGGGGCTTTGCGGGTCTTGTCACTGGCGCGCGACTCAAAGAATGCGGGGTTAATGATGTTCGGATTGTCGAAAAAGGCGGCGACTTCGGCGGAACCTGGTACTGGAACCGATACCCGGGCGCGCAGTGTGACACCGCCTCCTTTGTCTATATGCCATTGCTCGAGGAAACCGGCCACATGCCGACCGAAAAGTACGCGCACGCCCCTGAGATTAGGGCCCACTGCAGCAACATCGGTAAGCAATTTGGTTTATACGACAACGCGCTCTTTCACACCCAAGTCAATCGACTCACTTGGCTCCCAGAAGAAAGGTGCTGGCAGGTCGAAACTCATCAAGGCGACTGCTTCACCACGCAATTCATCGGCATGGGTACAGGCCCATTGCATGTACCCAAGCTACCTGGCATTCCGGGTATCGAAACTTTCAAGGGCCATTCCTTCCACACCAGTCGATGGGATTACGACTACACCGGAGGAACTCCTGAGGGAGCGCCAATGACCAAGCTCTCCGACAAGCGAGTGGGCATTATTGGTACCGGCGCGACAGCAGTACAGTGCGTGCCCCACCTCGCGAAAGCGGCGGGGCAAGTCTTTGTTTTCCAGCGAACGCCTTCGTCGGTCGATGTAAGAGACAACTCACCCACTGATCGAGCATGGTTCGAAACCATTGCAACGCCGGGCTGGCAGCAACGATGGCTCGAGAACTTCACTGAAAACCAAGCGGGTGGCGGTGCCACCGAAGATCTCGTCCAGGATGGGTGGACCGACTTATCACGGCGAATCCGAGCACGAATTGCAGCCCTACCGGCAGATGACCGCACACCACAAGCCATGTGGGCGGCTTGGGAGAGCGCTGACTTTGAAAAAATGGAAGAAATTCGGCAGCGCGCAGAGAGGGTAGTCGACGATAAGGAGACCGCTGAGAAGCTCAAAGCTTGGTACCGGCAGCTCTGCAAAAGACCCTGCTTTCACGACGACTATTTGGGCGCGTATAACGAACCCAGTACCACGCTGGTTGATACCAATGGCAAAGGCGTGGAAAAAATTGTTGAAGACGGTGTCATCGTCAACGGCGAGCACTTTCCACTTGACTGCCTCATTTATGCTTCTGGTTTTGAGGTCGGCACACCGCACACCGAGCGCACCGGTTTTGATCTTGAGGGCGTGGGCGGCGTGAGGCTATCTGAACATTGGAAAGATGGCATGCGCACCCTCCATGGTACCCACGTACATGGGTTCCCTAACGCGTTCATCGTGCAGCCGACTCAAGGCGCTAACTTGATTTCCAACGTGCCCCATAACCTCACAGAATCAGGCCGGACCATTGCCTTGGTTGTGAAACATGTCCTTGACCAGGGCCATCAAACAGTCGAAGTGAGCGAAGAGGCTGAACAGGCCTGGATTGATCTCTTGCTCACAGGCCCAGGACGCATGATTGGCTCCCAAGAATGCACCCCAGGCTATTACAACAATGAAGGCCAGGAGCCTGGACCTGCCGCGCGATTGTCCGTTGGCTATCCGCAGGGTGCGACCGCTTACTTTAAGTATTTGAAAGACTGGCGTGAGTCAGGCAGCTTTGACGGCCTGGTCTTCGACGAGGCCTAGTTAGTCGAGCGTCCAGCCGCCCACGACCTTAAAGCTCGTCTTCTCGAGATTCCCTTCCAGTTCCCACATTCTGTGGATTCTGGTTTGCGTCAGAGTGAAACCGGCAGGCATCAAAACCGTTTGATTTTTGGTTTTGATATCTTCTGCCAACTGCATATCGGGACGCAATTGAAAGAGCGACACTACCGTGAAGCGATCGCCGCGCTCCCGAGGGATGCGCTGCGCGTCATGCATACTGACTGCTGCAGTCGTCTCGCCTTGAAGGGTCAGCCCGCTGAAATCGGTTTTCACTTCTGCGTAGGGAAAACCGGGAGCCTCGCGGGATGATTCAGACATGGCTACCAAAAGCCGCTTAATGAGCGTCGGCGCCGTAAAGGGTTTTTGAATAAACCCATTCACGTCGAGCGACATTGCGGTTGCTAGGACATACTCCTCTTCAAGCGCGGTAACCACGATAGTGTTCAGCGATCGCGATGCTGCAGACTCACCGCAACGCACTCGCTTTAAAAGTTCTAGCCCATTCACTTTGGGCATCTGAACATCGGTAATCATTAAGTCAAAGGCGTGCTCATCCATAATCTCAAGCGCCAGGTCACCGTCCTCGGCGTGAGTAATCGATTCAAACCCAATCATCCGTAGCAGCTTGTCGAGCACACCGCGAATGAATCGATCATCATCAACAATGAGAATGCGCTTTTGTTCAAACGTATCAAGAAAACTGAAATCGATACTCATGACGCTTACAAGCCTTAACGATTAACCCCGGGGCAATAATTGCTCTCAGACACAGCGAGTTTCAAGCAGCTGCCAGCCTTAGCCTGAGAAACTCGATCATATCCTGTAATGCCTCAAAAGTGGGCTCCCCCCGCTCATCCACTAGGTGGTGAGTAACCACGCTATGCGGCGGTATGCCCGTGCCTTGTTTAGCGGAAGCGTCGGGCAGCACTCTTGGCTCAAAGGCGCTGCCCAACGCCTGCTGATACGCCTCAAACCGTGCACTCGTGCACAAGCGGTCACCCTCAAAACGGTAAGCCCTGACCGTGAGATCTTCATCAATGAGGCGAGTCTTGATGCGCTCAAGCTCCGAGGGCTCAATGTGCAAGCCGCTGGCATTCGTCAGCGGCAAGCTCGGTTGAGACAAAATGGGCGCGATCACTGCAGGCTCCAGCATCAAGTTGAACGCGAAATTACCGGTAAAACACATCCCAACCGCACCGACGCCGGGGCCGCCGCAGCGCTCGTGCACCACCGCGGCGAGCGACCTTAACCAATCAGTGACTGGGCTCGACTGATGCGCGGCCAGCGCTTTAAATTCTCGTCGAATGCAGGTCCTTACTAACGTCTTAATGGTGTACGCAGAGCTGGCTGCACGTCCATCGTCGCCGAACAAGCTGGGCAGCCAGACCTTAAACCCGGCATCCGCAACCCGCTCAGCGAACCGAATCACGAGCGGATGAATACCCGGCATCTCAGCAAGAACGACCACCCCGGGGCCTGTTCCCTTCGAATACACGGTCTTGCCAATATTCTGAAAGCGAAACGTTTCAACATCGAACGTATCAAGCGAAAAACGTTGCTCACTCATGTCGATTCATCCTCTAACCCGCGATCGCCACGCACCGGGCGGACATGCCTTCCCCTCGTCTGCATCCGTAGCGCACACCTTATTCTCGCCAGTGCTCGGCAACAAACGGACAGGGTTTTTGAAAACAAGCGAGATGTCCACGAAGACTCGGCCTAATCCGTTGTTCTGGCTTCAACCAATTACTCAGGTGTTCACCGGCTGTAACAGGCTGACCATTGGTCCACTGACCGACCAAAGCATCGGCGGGGTTTGGTTCCCCCGGGAAGGCAATAACGCGTGCGCCACGTGGAATGGTTGCTGGCCGAAAATATCTACCGAGATAACCCGGCAAACAATGCGCACGATAATGCCGCACCCACTCTTTGGGCCAAAATTTGACGCCGCCGCGAACATTTTGAGTCACGTAGTGTTGTTCAAACCGGTATTGCTCAGCGATACCCTGACTGTCTTTCTGAAACTGCTCGAGAAGGTAAGCATGAGCGCCCACCTTAAAGCGGAACAGCGTAGTTTGACCGAGCTTGGATAGCGGCTTTAACCAATTGCGTGCCAGGATGACATCGTCGTCGGCACCCCACTCAAATAGCGGATCGATGGCATCGACAATCACTGAATCTAGATCTACAAAGAGGGCACGGCCGTCAATGCCAGCCAGATCTTTTCTCCAAATCGCGGTTTTGCGCCACATGCCCGGCACGTTGACAGGTACAGGGCAATCAAGCTCAGGTAACGGGTGGCACTCAATGTCTGACCGAATTCCATGGCTGTCGTCGGTGAAGCAGTGGAATGCAAACGGTAACGACAGGTTTCGCTTTACCATCGCGAATAGGCGGTTGACATATTCGGGACTATATTTCGTGCCCCATTTGAAACAAAGAACATGCATAGTCATGGTTGATCTGCGCCCGTTCGACTCCGCGAAGTCTAGCACCTCGGGATAGCCCAATGGGTGTTTGCGAGATTGGCGCTCCTACCCACTGTCGTTGTTGATTCAATTGCCTCGCCCCAGTCGCCCCGACTGCGACCAAGCGGCCCTTGATCAGACAGCCTGCTGCCAAATCGAGATTTCCATAATTGAAGTTAGCGCTGGTTGGGGCATTCGGTCGATTTGTGAGGGGCCAAGTTAGCATCTTCTGAAGCGAGTCTTTTAACGCCGGCACCGCCACCTTGACGCTACTCCCAACTTTTCTCGAATGAGATTGCTAAACTCTCGACGGACAAGCGGCTTTTCTTAATAAACTTTTCTCGGGTGGCTTTTCTCAAATGCCTTTTCTCAGATGGCTTTTCTCAAATAGCTCTTCTAAAACAGCTCCTCTCAAATAGCTTTTCTAGAATAGCTGTCCCCCACTGGTCGCTCTCGAATAGTTTTTCTCTGATGATTCTTCTTGAATGGGTTGGGCCACCAACCCTCTAGCTGTCTACTTTAAGCCCCGCGTTTTTGCCTCGAGCCACTAGTTCCTTACACACGCGCCAGATACGGTCTTGTCCCCAGCAGGCAAAAGCCGGCCGCCCTCCACCTGTTACCCTGAAGCTTGGCACTCCCCAAAGGTGATGCTCATGCATGATGGCCAGATTCTGCTCCACTTCCTCGCGCCACTCAGACTCTGCTGCTGGCGCCACATCTGCAGGACAACCCGTGCGCTGAAGCACCTCGCTCAACCCTTGCTCCCGGGTCACATCAACGCCCTCGACCCAAGCAGCTTTTAGGTACTCACTGACAAACGGCATTAACAGTCCACGCTCCCGAAGTTCGGGCAAAAAGGCATACGCTTTTTTAATGGGTTCCCCGAAAGGGTCCACAATTCGGCCCATGGGCGAACCAAAATACCGGCCTTCCCTCGCTGCATCAGTCATGATCGCTTGACCTTTCGCGGTCGGCGCTGGGACACCGCGCATCATCATGGGCATGACAACCCTCACGTTGACCCGCACGTTCGATCGCTCAATCAGGTCCAACACACGAGCATGGCCAATGGCTGTATACGGGCTTCTCAGCGATGGGAAATATTCCAACTCCACATCGGACGATGTGAGGTCTGGCAACTGATCCGCACTGGGCTCGGGGAAGATAACGCCTCGATTATCCGAGGCGAGGCCTTCAGCAATTAGCCGACGCTCAAGCACCCGAAGACGATCAAGCCCCCAATACCACTGGCCCTCAAAGTAGAACATCCCTGCCCCGTAGTGGCCCAAAGACTTACGAAGCTTATTGCCCGCTGCCACTGCATCACCGCGCTCAAAAGCGGCGCACTGGTCAGCGATTTTGGCTCGACTATCGGGTTCGCTGACACTGTCTAAGCCTCCGCGAGCGGCGCTCGCAACGAAAGCAAATACTTGCCCTGCCGCGAGCGCGAAGTCCGAGGGTGAAACTGCGCTAGAGAGCGCTGAGAGCGCGTCAGCAAATTCGGAAGGAGTAGCTACCGTTCCAGGCGCTGGCCACGCTAATCCGTAAAAACCTGCAATATCTGATGCGTCTTGAAAAGCCCAACGATCAAAGCGCTCCCCGTCGCCAATGTAATCGCCTTGTGCGCCGGAAGCGATATGACAACGGATGTCTACGTTATAGGCGTCAGCCAGTGTGGTTAACGTTTGGACCGCTAGTGCACTAAAAGGATCCGCTACGCCGTGGAAGTAATGAACAACCGGTCTCCCACTATTATCACGCTGCTTCCTACCCTTTTTAATCGCCCGAACTTCCATTCGCTCACTGGTCATTCGCCGCATAAACGCTGATCGAATAATTGTTTGAATGGCCATCGTTTCTCCTGCGGTCTAGCGGTCTAGCGGTCTATGCCTGACTCACTCCTAATCTATGGCGTTATGACCCTTGAGATTAAGGAAAAGATCCTCGCATCCGGTCCCTTCAATCATGGCCATGAATTGATCACGCTCCGGGGCCGCTAACTCATCAAATTGAGTACGCAGGACCCTCAAGCACCTGGCTTGATAGACGAAGACCGGTTGCTCCCACGTCTCGCCGAGAATCTCTGTAACAAACGTTGATTCTCCCTGAGCGATGGCTTCAGCATTCGCAAGCATCACCGCTGGGTAAACCCGGCCAACCTCTTCCAATAACGGGCGAAGTGCCGCCGGAGGGGTTTGCCATGTTGGCCAATCTTGAGCGACATCGAGGCCTGACAGATCGTCAACCACATCCACCCAGGCATAGACCCGAGGCGCCTTCTGAAGACACAGCCGCTGGGGCGTCGGGTCAAATCCGGCAAGCTGTGTGAGCTGAGCATACAACCCAAAGTCCGCAGCTGATGGTCTAGCACCGAACAAGAACGACTGCGCTTCCACCAACTCGTCCATGGCTGTGAGGAAACGCTCGTAGCTCGCTTCAATGGCAGCCCAAGTGGCCTCGTTAGAGCCCACCACATATAACCTTGAGATCTGCCGCTCTCGGATGAACTCACTCGTTTTTTCGAGCTGCGCCGCTGACTGATTTAAATCGCGCCAAAGGGGCAGTATTAACCCCGCCTTCTCAATGTCATCTGCGTAATGCCATCGATAATGGAACATCGCCTTAGTTAACCACTCATCGGCATAGTCTTCGATGAGGTCATGGAGCAGTCGAAGCGCAGGGGCATTGGGCACCGTCTCGCGACCCGTGAACATGGATTCAAACCGACGGATGAGTGGCGTGGAATCAACCACCGCTTCCAACTCTCCGGCACTATTGGGTAAGTAAAACGTCGGCAGCAGTGAGACTTTGGGTTGAGGTAATGCCCGCCCCTCCTGATCACCTTGGTCACCAATCATCAACCGATAGGGAATATGACGATAGCGCATGTAAGCCAGCATTTTGCGCGTGTAGGGCGACCCGGGCGCTCCTTTCAGCAATAAGGGTTCGGCCATTACTTCACCTCACTTTGTTCTAAGTTTTCTCGCTTGATCAAAAGTCTGACATACAATTTAATGGATATCATTAGATTGCTGGAACATCTTCTGAGTATATACAACACGCGGGCCACAAAGATTGCGTATGCTCTGGCGACTACCAAAGCCGCATGGCACCTAAGTGCTGATGGTGCGCGCGTCCATCGTTCCAGCGCGGCGACAACTGATTGCAGCAACAAGCGTCACCCATCGAACGATGCGTCTAAGCATTAACCGTTTAAGGGGTCACGCTAACCTGCTGTCCTCTTTACTCAATTCCTTCAACGGAAAAAGAAACCATGATCAAAGCCCTTGCAACGAAAAGAAATGCTCTGCTTCTGTCGCTCTACGCGACCTTCGTTTTTTGGTACAGCCATTTCGGGGGACCCATCAATGCTTCCGAACAGGCAGCGTATATCAAGGCGCTCACCGACCAGGGCATATCCAAGGAGCAAAAAACCCGTCTCGCTGCGTTCATGGCGTCAGATGATGGTAATGATTTCGTGATAGTGAACCTCATTCATCTCAATCCCTCGCCCGAGACGCTTCCCGCAACCGGACCTGGTGCGCCGGCCAGCGCGCTCATCGATCACTACATGGAGCACATGCTTGTCGCGCAATTACTAAGAGCCAGTCATCCGCTTTTTATAGCTCAAGGCGCTGGACCCACCATCGATCTCTTGGGCGTCGATGATGCTGAAACCTGGACTCAAGCCGCGCTATTCCGATATCGAAGCCGCCGAGACCTGATGGAGATCATTAGTGACCCGCAGTTTCATACACGGCATGAGTACAAGCTGGCAGCCATGCTTCAAACCATCGCTGTACCAGTCACATCTAGCCTGCAACTGAGTGATCCACGATTCCTGCTCGCGCTTTTGTTACTCGCGTTTTCCAATCGGCGGCGTCAGGACTAAACAACCAGACAGCCGCGTTCTATGATCAAAGCCAACGGAACCCGTTGGAGCACACCCGTGCGGCTTTTAAAACTCGCTCTTCTGCCATTTTTACTGCTATTCATCGTCGCGAACGCGAAAGACGCTGAGCCAACTAATTTGCTGCTCATCGTGGTCGATGATTTGGGTTTCGGCGATCTAGGAAGTTATGGGCACCCAGTCATACAGACGCCACACCTTGATGACCTAGCAGACAAGGGCATTCGGTTTACCCAGTACTACTCGGCGTCAGCGTTATGCTCCCCATCGCGGGCCGCTATGCTTACCGGGCGCCATCCCTATCGAACCGGCATACAAAGTTGGATTCCAGCGGATAGCGGCGTCTATTTGCGCGACCGCGAGATCACCCTTGCTGAATTACTTAAAGCCCAAAATTACCAGACTGCACTCGTTGGCAAATGGCATTTAAACAGCGATCTCGGATCAAAGAGCGAACCTCAGCCCACCGATCAAGGGTTTGACTACTTCTACGGTCACAACGCTTTTCAAACGCCTACCAACAAGAACCCCGACAATCTGTATCGCAACCGAGATCCACTGCCGGTGCAAACCGGATTCACTGCAGACCTATTCGCAGAAGAGAGCATTGCATGGCTTTCCGCTCGCGACCCAAAACGCCCCTTTTTCCTCATGCTTAGCATGGCCGAACCCCACACACCGATAGAAAACCCTGATGCGGTCAACGCCTTGTATCGCGAGCACACGATGGGTGACATCGTGCCTATCCCTTCTGGCGGACCATCACCTCCCAAGGCGCTTTTGAAAGCCCGGGGGCCAGGGGAATACTATGCGAACGTCACCTATATGGATCAAGGCATTGGCCAGGTGATCGACTTTATCAACGAGACCGAGATTCGGTCATCGACACTCATCATCTTTGTCAGCGACAACGGACCCGTCACCGACGATTGGATCAATTGGTGGGAAGTCAATGCGTATGGCGCGACTGGCGGCTATCGCGGAAGAAAGCACTATCTCTATGAGGGAGGCATTCGGGTGCCCGCCATCATCAGTCAACCTGGCAGACTTCCAGAGGGGCAGGTATCCAATGTGATGTTCACCGGTACCGATTGGCTCGCAACGCTGGCTGGCTTACTGCCGTTTGACATCCCAACGGATCGATCGATAGACAGCGTCGACGTCGCTCGAGACTGGATGAGCGACGAATCGACCCGATCCACCAGCGTTCATTGGTCTTTGCCTACACCCAACGGGCTAGATCACGTTATTAGGGTGGGTGATTTGAAGCTCATTCTGGATCAAAATTTCGACCCGATGGCTCTCTATGATTTAGCCCAAGATCCCTTCGAAATGTTCGATTTAAGGGCTGAAATGCCTGAGCGCGTTAGCGAACTCATTGAGCAACATCGAGCGTTCATGGCATCAATTGAGAACGACCCGTTACGGCCAAAGTGATCTCCAACCTGAGCCTACATCTCAACGGGCCGAGTCCACCCATAAGGATCATCAGTCTCACCTTTTTGGATGGAAGTGAGTCGATCATAGAGCGCCTGAGTGACTGGCCCAATGGCCTCTCCATTGCCATGAAAGGCGTACCAGGTATCGTTCATCCGAATCTTTCCAACCGGTGAAATCACCGCGGCTGTACCGCACGCTGCGAACTCTTCTATTTGATCGACTTCAGCCAGGAAATCAATCGGCCGCTCTTCGGTGGTATGCCCCAGTTCGTCTTCTGCGATAGTCATCACAGAACGACGCGTGACACTCGGCAGAATTGACTCCGACTTTGGCGTCACAACGGTTCCATCTTTCATGAGCACCACGATATTGGCCGATCCTGCCTCCTCCAAATACCGATGCTGGGCCGGATCCAAGTAAAGTGCCTCTGAAGCACCAAGGTCCTTCGCCATTTGGGTAGCCATTAACCCACCTGCATAGTTTGCGCCCGCTTTATAAGCGCCTGTGCCTTTGGGTGCAGCTCGATCCAAATCGATTACCGCGAGATCGATGAGACTGAGCCCTCCCCCCTTGTAATAGGGACCGACTGGCGAGACAAACACTCGGAACTCATAGCGAGGCGCTGGACGTAGCCCTAAGTTTTCCCCAACGCCAATCAAAAAAGGACGGATGTAAAGGCTCGCGCCGCTCCCATGTGGCGGCACCCACGCCGCGTTTGCCCGCACGGTCTCCTCAATGCCTCGAAGGAACAAGGCTTCTGGAACAGATGGCATCATGAGCCGCGCCGTGGTGCTGGCCATACGCTTACAGTTCAGGTCAGGACGAAACAATAAAATATCGCCGTTGGGGGCTGTTTGCGCCTTTAATCCCTCAAAGCACGTTTGCGCGTAGTGCAGCACCGGAGAACCCTCGTGAATGGACATTTGCGATGAGGTGATGAGCTCACCTTCGCTCCACTCACCGTCCTCAAAAACGGCCGAAAACCGATAATCGGTGTCGATATAGCTGAAACTCAGCTCGCTCCAATTAAGGTCTTTTTTCTCCACAACACTCTCACTTTCAATAGTTGCTTATTTTGAGTTGCTTATTTTGCCACTTAGCCCTTGCTGCTCGTTTCCCGACACTCGAGCTCTCGCAAACAATCTGGCATCCCCTACTGACGGCGAACACGCTCGACATTAGGCTGAGCAGTCCTATCTGCGCATTTTGGCAGGGCCGCTCATGCTACCCAACCTCCGATACGGTCACAATAGACAACCCTTAGCCACGCCTGAATTAACGCTCGGCTCAGGGTGCACCAACGCTTCCTAAACTAGGGCTGGAGCCCATGCCATTATGGTTGTTAAAGCCGTCTACTTGATTTTAGAGCACTGGTATGAATTCCAGCGGGTGATACTGCCGCTATCCTCCAAACCGCCTCAACACCGCATGGCGTCGATGTACGGTGAGCCTCAAGATCACTCGCGATTGCTGGACTAACCAGTCATCGAGCGGATCTGGCAGGGTATAGCCGACGGCTTCAATATTCTTGAATACCTTCTTGGTCGCCTCGGCAATGTTTTCCGTGAGCACCTCCCCGGTCGCCTCGAGCGAAACAAAATCAAAAGGTTCCTCGTTGCTCATGATACAAAGGTTAACCCGGGCATCGGCTTCCATCGCGCGCCGCTTGAAAGTGCTACCTGGCGTGCTCACGACTAACGCATCGCCATCCACGGCGTAAGCCACAATCGAGCTAACGGGTGAGCCATTCTTCCTCAATACCGTGAGCGTGGCCCAACGATGTTTGCCTATAAACCGATCAATCAATTGATCTGTGCCCACTTGAATCATCCCTCTTGCTAGTGGTTCCAATCCTAAATCACGTCACGGCTTATGAACACTGAGCACGGTAATGAACATTGTTTGTGTTTAGCGCTCTCGGGCGACCGCCTCTACCATTTCGTCTGTCTCTCCCGAATCTTGGGGGAGATGGAAAGTTCTGGGGAACCACCCACTACCCCAAAACGCCAACCTACCAACCATAAACCTCCCTGTGCCTTATGGATGGGGATTCGTGACGCTGGGTGGTCCCGGCACACTGGTCCTGAACAGAGTCAACCCATTGAGCACTGGGCAATGAGCGATGAGCGATGAGCGATGAGCGATGAGCGGTTTAGCCTCCCGGGTGAGAAAGCGGCAAACCCCAGTGGACGATTAACAAGTGATCACCATTAAACGCGCGCCATTTCGCACAGTCATCGAGAAGAATCGAGCACGCTGATCCAGTCATGATCCTCGACGCACGGCTTTGACACCTCATGAATTATTAGTACTATCCGCCTTGTGAAGCACCTTATCCATAACCTCTTACGGCTAGGCCTAATCGCAGCGGTAGCATTGTCGTTCACCGCTACGGCCTCGCACAGCCACGATTCGGTTGAGGAAAATTGCGTTGTCTGCCACGTGGGCAACCTAGGTGACGGTGTTACATCTGCTCCGCAAGCGTCGCTTGCAATCACCAACCAACCGAGCGAGCGATTCCCAACACTCGAAGGGGAAGTATTCACTCGGGCAACGGCTCAGCGAGCCCGCGCGCCCCCCATTCGATAGTTCTTTCGATCAAAACGCTGTGTTCCCTTTTGGTGTTTGGCACCAAAACGCAAGTCTCGTAAAGACAACAATCGCAGCCAAGTAAAAACCACGCTTAATTTGCCGAGTGGGCAAGCTAAGGCGTGACAAAGAGCTACCAGTTATGAAAACACTACCTAATTTTTCCTCCGCGATTGCTTTCGCGGTACTGCTCATTAGTGTCAGCCATGTCCAAGCTGACGCTGCTGAATCCAATCCAGAAATCGAAGAAATCGTCGTTCGCGCATCACTCTTACATGATGCGGTAGAAGCGGACGCTATGCCGTTACACGTCTTGAACCAGTCTCAGCTAAGCGCTCAACCCAGCCTGAGCTTGGGCGAATATTTAGACGGGCTGACAGGTGTCACCGTTGCTGACTATGGCAGTGGTGTCGGGCACCCTGTCATCAGAGGGTTGTCCGGTAGCCGGGTAAAAGTCTTAGAAAACGGCCGTGTGACAAGAGACATCTCAGGCCTCGGCGGCGACCACATTAATGAAGTAGACACCGCAAATGCGCAACAAATAGAGGTCGTCCGCGGCCCTGCTTCGCTTCTCTTCGCCAACGGGTCCATTGGTGGAATTGTCAATGTCGTTGATAACGCTATCGCGAGAACCGACGTCGAAGAAACCAAATTGAACGCCAGTGTTGAGAGCCAGTCAGTCAACGATGGCGAAGCGGCCTCTCTCTCCGCAACCACCTCAGCGTTTGGCCTCAATTGGAGTTACGCAGGCAGCTACGCGAATCTCAACAATTATGATCTTCCGAACGGCGCGCTAACGCATGATGAGCACCATCAGGACGAGCATGATGACGAAGACCATGACGAGGAAGAACACGGTGATGAGCACGATCTTAGCATCCTAGAGAACAGCGACACCCAGCGAAGCAGTCATAAATTTGGATTATCGAAGACTGGAGACTGGGGCTATGTCGGGGGCTCTTACAGTCGCAAAGAATCTGTCTACGGGATCCCCGTTCACGCTGATGAACACGAGGGACATGGAGACGAGGAGCATGGCGAGGAAGAACACGGTGATGAGGATCATGATGAAGCTGAGCATGGCGACGAAGATCACGACGACCATGACGAACACGGCGAGGAAGAAAGAATTTTCTCGACGACCAAGTCAGATGTCTGGACGATCGAGGGCAGACTGGACAACGTTGGCGGCTTCATCAACAGCATCGACTTTTCTTACCAAGACTCAGACTACAGCCTAACGGAGCAGCATGCCGAAGAAGAAGGTCACGATGAAGAAGAAGGGGACGAAGACCACGACGAGCATGAACACGAGGGTCCGACACTATTCACGAACCAGGCCCAAGAGCTAGACCTACGCTTCAATCTTGACTCCGACAGAGCCTCGCACCGAGTCGTTACGAATTTCAGCCAAGAGGAAGTGGCCATCATTGGCGAAGAAGCGTTTATGCGACCCACCGAGTCAAAGGAAATTACGTTGGGCTATTACTTCAGCCGAGAGTGGGCCAATGGGTTCCACGTGGACCTCGGTGCACGCTTTGACAATTTAGATCGACGAGGTTCCGTCGCTCATGAGGATGAAGACCATCACGACGAGGACCATGACGAGGAAGAGCATGGCGATGAAGAACATGATGATGACCATAATGAAGAAGTGGAAATCGACACGTTCGACCTCAACTACAAGACCTCAAGCCTGGCACTCAGCCTGACTCAAGCGTTCGATAACGATATCTCCTTGTCTCTCGGTCTCGCCTCGATTGAGCGGGCACCGTCAGTGGTCGAGATGTTTATCAACGGCCCACACCTTGCCGCACAACGCTTCGAGGTTGGGGATCCAACACTATCGTCGGAGCGTGGCTTCAACACAGAAATCTCGCTGTCTGTTGATCGACCCAACTACTTTATGAGCCTCACGCTCTTTAACAACGAGATCAGTGACTACATCTATCTCCAAGATGAGATGGACGATCACGACGAAGAAGAGCATGAAGAGGGACATGAGGAAGAACATGAGGAGGAACACGATCATGGTGGGTTGATTGCCGCAGCATACGAGCAGGAGGATGCATCCTTCTCTGGCTACGAGTTCGAAATCGGCACGTCGATCGATTTTGATATGGGCCAACTCACTTTTACTTACGCGCGTGACCAAACTAATGCCGGCCTTGATTCTGGCCCACGGGTTCCTCGCATTGCGCCAGCAAGAGATACGTTTACCGTAGATGGTTCAATCTCAGGCTTTGATACGCGGCTCAGTTATCAGCGAGTCAGCGATCAATCTCGCGTTGCCGAAAACGAAGAGCCTACCGATGGTTACGACATGCTCAATTTGAGCGTGACCCGGACTTTCTCGCTTGGCGCGTCAGAGCTTGACGTCACCGTGTATGGAAGGAACCTGCTCGATGAGGTTGCCAGACGGCACACCTCGTTTGTCAAAGAGGAGGCGCCCTTACCAGGACGTAACCTAGGCGTGAAGCTGTACTACCGCTTGTAACCTAATCTTATCGACGTGCCGAAGGCGTGCTCTTAGTAAGAGCGCGCCCTTTTTTTTGGCCATCAAAAGATGACAGAACGACACGGCATGAGCCTTGTTACCTATAGAGACGGCGCGACCTGGCAGCGCTCAATCAGCGGAGCAACACCTAATGCTACTCAGCAAGACCCTTTAGCTTCTTTAATGACGAGGGCTACTCGGCGGCTATTTCGTCCCAATACTGGGCGAGCGCTGACAACGTGTTAGGGGATCCGTGTGCCCGCAGCATTAAACTCAACAGAACGCTGACTGACGTGAGGAAACACCTCTCGAAACAGGCTCAACATATTTTGAGTGGATCGGCGGTCCGCTGGCTCATGTAGATGTCCCGGCGCTCCGATGCGTGCTGGCAGGGCGAATCCATGGGGCGTTCGCGCGTGCTCATGAAAGCTCCAGTCGACGCCTGCTTGATCCATCTCCTCAAAAAATCGCTGTTTGCTTTCGAGGCTCACCAAATGGTCCTCTGCACCATTCTCGATTCTAATGATGGTTCGCGTGTTATGGCGGTTCTCAGCAGGGAGTAGAGGTGGTCGAACCGCGCCAAATCGCGCAGCGCTCGGGTCCTCACCCGTTTGTAACAGTCCATGAAAGGACACCACACCTGACAGTGGCAGCCCGCCTCTCACCGCCTCGATCACCGCCATTCCACCGAAACAATATCCAATGGCAGCCGGCGCCGCTGCTTCATCCACACTCTCATCGCTTAAGCCGACTTCAATCCAATGGGCCATCAAGTCTCGAAAACGTGCGTGGTCGTGATCTAGGTCAACCATCGCGTCAAAACAACACTTCTGAAAGGCCTCAATCTCGGAAGGGTCCGTCGGGAACTCACGCTGACCCTCGGGAACATGATCACCATACATATCAACGGCCATGCCAACGTAGCCCAGGCGGGCCATATATTCGGCCACGTCCATGTCAAACCCTTTTAGGCCCTGATAATTGTGGATCACCAGCACCAAGGGCCTCGGCCCTAGTTCTGCCTCGGGTGCAACGATATAGCTCTTGTAATTGACTCCGTGAAATTCCAATTCCAACGCTCGCTCGATCAAACCCTCGGGCTTCGGCCAAAAAGGAGTGCTTCGTTTCATTCTTTCCTCTTCTCTCTTATTCGGGTATTCAGGCTCGCTTCTCTGAGCAATAGGTGTCTCATTAATCATGCGGACCAGCTAGATGTTCAGTCACCCCCGGCCTAAGACACCGATTTCGGCTATTTGAGGGACAAGTCTGGTGAACCGCTCTACCGATTCTTCATCACCTCTACAACGACTGAGCAAATAGCAAGCGAGTTACTCCGGCCCATACGGCGGCCAACCTTCCGAGCCAGCGATCCTAGCCATCATTGATACTGCATCATGGACCGCACGTCACACCTCCGCCAATCAACCATCGTTTGCCAGATCGTGATCAGTGATTAGCCGCCTTGAATTCGGGGCAACAAAAATACTTCTGCGTCTTCGGGAACGGGTTGATTCCAACCGTCTCTAAATATTTCGCCATTAATTGCGACCGCAATGCCTTCATCCATGGGTCCAGCCATGTCCGGGTAAAGGAGCAGCAAGTGGTCCATGAGCTCACGAATCGTTTTTCCTTCAAGCTCAACGAATGAGGCGCCGCGAGCGGCGCCTCGAAGGATCCCCGAGAGTTCGACCTTCATTGCGCGAACTTGCGACTTGCAGGCTCGCCCCGTTTTTTATTACTCGGCATCAAGCGCTGCTAAGATTCTTGGCGGAGACATGGGAACGTGAGTCATTCGCACACCCACTGCGTTTGAAACCGCATTACCGATGGCTGCCAAAGGCGGCACGATCGACGTTTCGCCAACACCGCGCACACCGTATGGGTGGTTGGGGTTAGGAATTTCCAATATCTCCGTATCGATGAAAGGCAGATCTGAACAGACCGGGATTCGGTAATCCAGGAACCCGGGGTTCTGCAATTTACCGTCTTTGCCGTAGATGTATTCCTCATTGAGCGCCCAGCCGATGCCTTGCGCCGCACCACCTTGGAATTGACCCTCGACATAGTCCGGGTGGATTGCCTTGCCAGCATCTTGAACTACCGTGTAGCGAAGGATCTTGGTCGCGCCGGTTTCTGGATCAACTTCTACATCACAGATGTGGCTCGCAAATGAAACCCCTGCGCCATCGGCGACCACTTCATTGTGACCAGCGATTGGACCACCCGTTGTCGGCGACTTACCCGCAATCTCTTTCAACGTCAGCTGTGGGAGATTGCTGTTCTTCTTACCCGTGGCTCGAGCCGCACCATCTTCCCAAACGACTTGGTCAACAGGGACATCCAGCATCATCGCTGCGCGCTCTCGAAGCACGGTGATAGCGTTCCGAGCTGCAAAGATGGTCGCCATCCCTGATGAGAAGGTTCCGCGACTACCCTGGTCGTATCGTTGTGGCCAAGCGACGCCGTGTCACCGACCTGAACGCGCACTTGCTCGTAAGGAATACCAAGTTCCTCAGCAGCAATCAGCGCAAGCGACGCCTTTGAACCACCAACATCAACCGTTCCAACCGTTAGATTCACCGTACCATCGACCGACACGTTCAAGTCTGTGCAGGTTTGGCCGCCGAAGTTAAACCAGAACCCGCAAGCAACGCCGCGCCCTTGGTTTTTGCCGAGGCGCTTCTTCATGTGCGGGTGGTTTTTGACCGCGTCGAGCGTTGGCCCAATGCCGATGGGACCATAGACGGGTCCGTAGGAAGCGCGCGTGCCCTCTTTTGCCGCATTCTTAATGCGCAGTTCCAGTGCGTCCATTCCTAATTCTGCTGCCAACAAATCGATGGTGCTCTCGACTCCGAATGCAGCCATAGGCGCAGACGGCGCGCGATAAGCCGCCACTTTCGGCCGGTTACACAACACGTCAAAGCCAACGGCTTTTACATTCTTAAGGTCATAGCAAGCCCACGCAGTCATGGCGCCGAGCATACCCCAAATACCGGGGAATGCTCCGCACTGGTAACGAAGCTCAGCGGATGCGGCGGTAATATGACCATCTTTGGTCGCACCAATCTTAATATCCATCGACGTTGAGGAGGTTGGACCAGTGGCTTTAAACACCTCTTCTCGAGACATCACTAATTTCACAGGACGGTTGGCTTTCCTAGAGAGTTGCAGCGCAACCGGCTCCATCCATACGTGCGTCTTTCCGCCGAATCCACCACCAATTTCCGAAGACGTGACTTTAAGTTTCGCAACATCTAACCCGAGCAAATTCGCGCACACATTTCTGAACGTGAAATGGCCTTGGGTCGTCACCCAAAGATCACCCACACCGTCTGGACCGAGCGTTGCAAGACAAGCATGGGGTTCGATGTAGCCCTGGTGCGTCTGTTCGGTTTTATAACTCTTCTCAACAATGACGTCGGCTTCCGCAAATCCAGCATCTAGGTCGCCATGACCAAACTCACTACGCTGGTGCACGTTTGACCCACTCGTCGGCGCCGGGTCGACTCCTCGAGTCCGAATCCAATCCTGAACGACTGGCGCTGAGGGCTTCATCGCTTCGTCAACATCCGTCACGTGAGGAAGCTTCTTGTATTGCACTTTAATGAGCTTGAGCGCTTTTCTCGCGGTGGTCTCATCGACTGCAGCCACTGCGGCCACCGCGTGGCCGTCGTACAGAGCCCGGCCACGGGCCATGCAGTTTTCCAGGATATCGAGCATGCCTCGATCACCGCCTGAATGATCAGGGAAGTCGTCGGCGGTCACTACGGCTTTCACACCAGGTAGTTTTACCGCTTTCGAGGTATCAATCTTCTTGATCAACGCGTGCGCGTGTGGCGAGCGAAGGATCTTTCCCACCAGTTGCCCAGCTGCATTCATGTCCGCGCCGTATTTGGCTCGCCCGGTAACCTTCTCCAGGCCGTCTGGGCGATTCACCCGTTGCCCAACCCGACTAAACGATTGGTCTGTATAACTTGTGTCGTAAGGCATGCTCTTTTCCTCTTTTTATCGACTCGCTCTGCTTCGACTCGCTTTTGCTAATCTTGCCGTGTCCAATCTAGCTTGTTTAAACCAGCTTTTTCCGATCAGCTTTATATTGACTAGCTTTATATCGATTAGCTTTCTAACGATCAGCTTTGTCTCAACTAGCGTGCTGTCCCTGCAATTTTCTCTAATTCAACGTTGCTCGACCCGTTTCATCTGCTCATTCCCTTCGGAGTAGCGACGCACGGGTTGAGAGGCTTTTCTACTTTTTCTTTTTCCGACGCATCACTTTGGCAGCGTCCTGCACGGCTCGAACAATTTTGTCGTACCCCGTGCACCGACAAAGATTGCCAGCCAACGCGTAGCGAATTTCCTCTTCATCTGGATTGGCGTTGCGATCAAGCAACGCTTTCGCCGCGACTAAGAACCCAGGCGTGCAGATACCGCACTGAAACGCGGCGTGTTCGATGAACTTCTCTTGAAGCGGGTGCAGTTCACCCCCTTCGGATAGGCCCTCAACGGTTTCAATGCTTCGGCCTTCGGCCTCTGCACCGAGCACCAAGCACGAACAAACCAGCCGGCCATCCATGGTTATACTGCAAGCGCCACAATCCCCTGTTCCACAGCCTTCCTTGGAGCCGGTCATATTTAACCGATTGCGAAGCACATCGAGCAGACTCTCGTCTGCTGGACACACGTACTGGACAGGATCCCCGTTAACTGTCGTTGTTACCGTTACTCCACTCATTGCTTTCCTCCTGCTCGCTCAAAGGCGAGTACCGCCGCTCGCTTTGCGATCACGCCAGCGACCTGCGTGCGGTAAGCAGCAGTGCCTCGCTTGTCATCAATTGGGTTACACGCCTTGCGACAGGCCTTTGCCATTTTTTCCAGCGCGACATCATCTAGTTTCGTTCCAACGAGCGCTCGCGCCGCCGCTGACACGAGCACTGCCGTTGGAGCGACTGCCCCCAGCGCGACTCGCGCGGTTTTCACCACACCTCGACTCAATGTGAGATTGACGCCAGCACTCACTACCGCGATGTCCATTTCGGTGCGGGGCGTAAACCGCAGGTAGGCATCCCCAAAAGTCCCTTTACGCTCGGGCAGGACGATCGCTTCAATGAATTCATCAGATCGGAGCGACAGTGAGCCTGGACCAGTCACCACCTTTTCAACGGGAACTCGACGCTTACCGCCCGCTCCTACTACGATCGCTTTTGCGCCAGCTGCTATGAGCGCGGGCACGCTATCAGCGGCAGGTGATGCATTACACAAATTACCAACGATGGTGCATCGCCCTTGTATTTGATCAGAGCCAATGAGGTTTGCCGCCTCAACCACGCCAGGCCAAAGCGACTTCAGCTTCGCCGACTCGCCGAGGGCTGCTGATGGAACCGCAGAACCTATCTCTGTCCCGCCGGCACTTACGTTCAACCGCTGCAGAGTCTCGATTCTCTTTATGTCCACGACCAAATCGGGTTCGATCATGCCCGTTTTCATTCGAACCAGCAGGTCCGTTCCCCCTGCCAGGATTCGGGATTCTCCCGATTCATTGGCGAGCAGCGCGGCTGCTGCTTTGGTTGTCGTCGGTGCTTCAAATCTCATGGATGACTCACTCCCTTTCGCTTTGTCTCGCTTTCCTTTGCTTTCCCCAGATGTCCACGGTGTCATGGATCCCCTTGGATGCTCTTCGCTACTCGCGCAAACGCTTGAATGTTCCGAGCTATGACCCTTATCAAACACTATTTCGTGGGTACGTGCTACCCATCTTAAGATCGAAGAAAGCCTCGTTCCACAGCGATTCCTAGACCGTCGATGATCTGATCCTCTTAACCCCTTCTCATCGCCCCGCTGCCAGGTCAATTTGTCACTCGGTCAGCACTAACCCGCTTTGCACGCAGCGCATTCCTTGATAGCGTCAGAACACTCACCAAGGAGTGTCCCACCATGTCTGACATTGAGCATCCTATCGTCCTTACTACCCAAGGCCGCGTCATGGGTAAGACCAAAGCTGGCGTTCAGCTTTATTGCGCGATTCCCTATGCTGCACCACCTGTTGGCGAGCTTCGGTTTCGGGCGCCCCAGCCAGTGGACGCTTGGGATGACATACACGACGGCACACGGTTTGGCCCCGCGGCGCCGCAAACCGCGAGCGGCGGGATGACAGACCGTGTGGACCCCGCCTGGAATGAAGACTGCTTAACACTCAATGTCTGCACGCCAATGGCAGACGATGGCGCAAGACCTGTACTCGTATGGATCCATGGCGGAGGTTACCGGACAGGACGTAGCTCCATCCCCTGGTACAACGGCACTTCCTTCGCGCAGCGCGGAGATATCGTCACGGTCAGTATTAATTACCGTCTGGGGGCCCTCGGGTTTGCGGAACTTAGCCATTTGGATGAAGACCTCGACACATCTGGGGTGAACGGTCTGCTGGATCAAATCAAGGCGCTGGAGTGGGTCCAGGATAATATTCGAGCCTTCGGCGGAGACCCCAGTCGGGTAACAATTGCGGGTGAGTCGGCAGGTTCCTTTTCTGTTTCAACACTGCTTGGCTCAAAAAGAGCGGAAGGCCTTTTTCATCGTGCGATCGCCCAAAGCGGTGCCGCGCACCACACGATGCGCAAAACGGACGCACAAGCCATCAGCAATCAGCTACTCATTGAAGCTGGCGTTAGTCATGTAAGCGACCTTCAGGCACGGGGTGCTGGGGACATTTTGAAAGATCAAATTCGTGTCGATCGCTGGCTAGAACAGCAATCGATGAACCTTGGGATGTCCGCGTTCTACCCAAGCGAGGGCAATGTGGTTATTCCCGATACTTTGCTCGGCGCCCATCAAGAAGGCCAGGGCGCATCCATCCCGCTCATGATTGGTACCAACAAAGACGAAGCGAGTCTATTCATTATGGGTCAGGTAGACGAAGCCGCACTTGATCGACAACTCCAAGGCTTCGGTGCGGGCAGCGAACTCAAAGCGCGATACCAAGCGATGTTTCCTGACTTCAATCTGACGCAGCTCGCTATCGAGTTATCAACAGACTTTATGTTCAAGATTCCAACCTTAAGGTTGCTCGAGCAGCGAGCTAAACATGGGTCAGAGGACTACGTATACCAGTTCGATTGGGAATCCCGGCAGGGGCACCTTAAAGCGACTCACGCTCTCGAAATACCGTTTGCCTTCAACACGCTAGAAGCTGCTGGTGTAAGGGAATTTGTCGGACCGGGTGACCTACCCAGCCACGTGGCGTTAGAGATGCACGATCGCTGGATGGCGTTCATTAAAGGCGACGCTCCCTGGACTCAGTACTCGCTAAGCGACCCACAGCGCATGCACTTTGATGAGCAGTCGACGCTTCAATTAGCTGACGAGGAAGCGCGATCAGCTGCCTGGAGTGGTATTCGCTGAGGAGCCGGGCGCCTCGAGCCTCAGCACCACGTGTCGCTGGGCTGCTGTCCTTAGATCGTCTTCATTGGGCTTCAATCGCCAGTTCAGCCTGACGCCGGCGAAGGGAGCGTCAAGGGGATTATGATTGATGAGCGCCCGAAGATTCTGCTCTATCGAGCTGACGTCCTCGTCGATGATGTGGATGGTGCAAGCCACTCGCTCACCGCGAATGACGGCGGTGCAAGTACCTCCTCTCAAATTACGCCACCACTGATTAGCTTTGAGCGTTAGCGCCACATACACACCATCAAGCTTCGCGAAACTCACAGGGATCTCAAACTGACGACCAGTTTTCCGCCCAATGACTATGAGCAGCATCAGCTGAAAACTGACCAACCAATGAATCGATGACTTCAGGACAAAAGCCATGAATGGGTTAATGAATCGAAAAAACGTTTTCAACGACAAATTCTCGAACAGGGTTGTTCATCCTACGGGGAATCTTTACTTGGAGACTAAAAGGCCGCCTAGGCAACGAAAGAGCGAAGCCTTCTTTAGATATAGCCCATTAGGCCAGATAGTCTCTCTGGGCCTCTAGCTTGTCTTCGAACTTGGCTCGTCAATCACGGCAGACAATGCAAACCATCGACAAACAACTCCGATTTCGCCAGCGCACACTGCTTAATCATCCTGTTAGGATGGTGCTATGTCATTCAGCTACGACAGATGTTCGAGTTCATGCTGCACACCCTTTGAGACACTTTAAGACCCAATGACTGACGCTGCCCCATCCACACAGCCCTCACAAGCTGACCGACTGTCTGCCGCCATCATTGGGGCGTGGGCCACTCCGAGAATTGCTTTTGGCATCATGGGCACGCTGTTTGGCGTCTATTACATGAAATTCGCCACTGATGTGCTGCTCGTCGCGCCCGCGATCGTGGGGACGATCCTCGCAGCGGCAAGATTTTGGGACGCTATCAGTGACCCGCTCATCGGCTATCTATCTGATCGAACCCGATCGAGATATGGCCGCCGCCGAAGTTGGATGTTTTTTGCTGCGGTTCCCATGGGTCTTGCCCTCGTCGGCATCTGGTCTCCGCCGGAATGGCTGAATGAATTTCAACTCATCATCTGGTTGGCCGTGGGACTGCTCATCTACGAGACAGTGCAGACCGCGTATTTTGTGCCTCATGGCTCACTCGGCGTTGAACTAACCTTCGACTACCACGAGCGAACCCGTCTTTACGGTCTCAGTCACATGATCGGTATCTTTGGGGTTGCCGCAGGGCTTTACTCGCTTGAGCTCATGTACGACGCAGGGGACAAACGGCAGTTTGCATTTTTCTTATCTATTTTTGCCGGCATCGCGATTAGCTCGATCGTCCTTGTTACGACCTATTACTTACCCGAAAGGGAGGAATCTCAAGGTAGGGCCACCAAAGGCCCTTACAGCACGTTTTTTGACGTTCTGAAAAATCCCCATGCGCGCCTCTTACTCGTTGTCTACGGCATTGAAACGTTCGGCGGCGCAACCCTTGGCCTGCTGGCCGTTTACGCAGCCCAATACGTGGTCAAGATGGATGACTTCGTATTGATTCTGATCATTTACCAGCTACCGCAGTTTCTCTTCGCCCCGCTCTGGATCAAGCTTTCGAGGGTGACAGGAAAGCGCAATCTTTGGATTGCGGGCACCGTGATTTCAGCGCTTTCATTTGGTTCGCTCGTCTTCGCCGGTCCTGGTGATGACCTCTGGGTGTACACCTGCTGCTTTTTTGCTGGCGTCGGCGGAGGCACTGGCGCTGTATTACCCAGCGCGATGCAAGCAGACATCGTGGACTATGACGAATATACAACCGGTGAGCGAAAGGAAGGCGCTTACCTATCCGTATGGAACTTGATCCGAAAAATATCGGGTTCAGTGACCGCGTTCGTCGTTGGTTTGGTGCTCCAATTTTCAGGGTTTGAACCCAACGTTGAGCAGAATGCCGCGACGCAAGATGCGATCCGATATTTACTCGCCTTGATGCCTGCAGGCTGCTATCTCATTGGCGCGGTGTTATTACTCAAGTACACCTTCAACGAGCAAGAGCATAGAGCGGTTCGAGCGGAGCTTGATCGCTTGAGGCTTCCCTCAAAACCAGGTTCAAGGGCTCCACACCACTCAGGGAGATTTCAGTGACGACATCCGCTACTCATCAACCACTTGGGGCATTATGGCCCGTCAGCCCACTCACCCTTGGTGGCGGTGGTATTGCTGGCATATGGGGAGAGACGACCCGGCAAGAGGCGGTCCAAACTGTCCAGACGGCGGTCGAAGAAGGAATTAATCTGATTGATGTTGCGCCAATGTATGGGCGGGGTGAAGCCGAGAGTGTAGTGGGCGAAGCGCTTCAAGGCCGCATGCCCGAGGGTGTCCATGTCACCAGCAAGATCCTCCTTGGAACGCAATCATCAGACGAAACGCTCGCCAAAGTGCGCCGATCCATCGGCCGCTCGCTAGACGCGCTCAAACTCGATCGAATCGACTTGTTTTTCTTGCACTCGAATATCATCCCGAACGACTACCAATTCCCTGGAGAATTGGCTGAGGATCAGCATCGATGGAGCGTGACCGAGGCCTGTTTCTATGAGGCGGTCGTTCCAGCGTTTGAGGCCATTCAGCGCGAAGGGATCATTGGCGCTTGGGGAATCACGGGCACGGGCTTGCCGAGCACCATCATGGAAGTGCTAAAAGGTGAGGCGAAACCGCAAGCCGTCCAAGTCATCGCAAATCTCCTCGATAGTCCCGGCGCTATCAAGCGGTTTCCTGAAGCCGCTCAGCCACGGAATATCATCCGCACGGCAACCGAGTCAGGCGTTGGAGTGCTGGGAATACGCGCAGTCCAAGCAGGTGCACTTACCCGAGCTATTGACCGCGCGCTACCCGAAGACCACCCCGAGGTGCTCGACTACCATCACGCCGCGCCGTTCCGAGCGCTCTGCGAGACATGGAATCTTGATCCTGCAGATGTTGCTCATCAGTACGCGCTCGCGATGGACGGTGTTGATACCGTCATCTTGGGCGTCAAGAACAGAGAAGAGCTGCTCAATACAATCCAGGCCGCGAAGGAACCGCTTACTGCAGAACAGATTGAAGCGATTGATGCCCTAGGCCTTCGTAAGCTAGCAACCTGAGCCGTGAAAAGGATCCGCTTGTCGTCTCGTCGCTATCAGCACGTTCTCGCCGAGAAAGCACAAAGGATTCGGCCCACTCGTTAACTTTGGATGGAATCTTTCAATGCCAATAGCCCCTGATTCATCGCGGGCTGACGGGAAGACGACTTTCAGAATATTAGTGACGACCGGTCAACCAAGAGCTTTTAACGCCTCAACCAATCAGGATTGATTTCCCGTTGTTCGAAAACCGAGCACTGCGACAATGATCGCGACAATCAGAAACAAAGTACTCCCAAGAAACCAGGATTCAATGTCTGCTGGAACAACTTTTTTCGCTAATAAAGCGATCAACAATGTGTGAAAGGCAGCGCCAAAAACACCAAGAGAGACCGCTGCAAACTTCCAGATTAGTGCATGTTTAAACAGAGGCGCAGCAATCACCAGGGCGAAAAGCGCATAAAGCCAGAACCCCAGATAGTCAAAAGAGGTGTAAAGCGAAAAAGGGACCGAAACGTTCAATATCAAAAGCAGTTGGTCCGCAAACTCTGAGCCAATGCCACCTGTTGCACTGGTCTCTGCAAGCTGCGGTATCGTCCAAATCGCGATGAATTTGGGAATGATGAATGCTGTAATGGACAGCAAGATTGCGATTCCTCCTACCATTCCACTCAAGGGACTTCGCATCGCAGCAAACCATGCCACTGCCAATAACACGCCTGACAGCGACAACATGGAAACCATCTGGTTGACCCACCCCAAGATAAACGCTGAGCGATGCTCATTAAGCCAAATAACGCGATCAACATGCGCTGCTTGTAACCCATCGGGTACATCCAGCGGGAGCAACAACGAAACAACGACAGTTACCAGAAAAATGACACCCGACCAAAAGCCTAGGTGGCCTATCTGCTGATTAAGGTTCGCGTTCATTAGCTGGGCCCCAGTTGTTTTCAGTAAGTTTCAAAATGGCCTCGCTGACATCGATGGCGTGCTTCTGCCATCTTCTTCCCTCACCAACAAAAATCGTCGTGCCTTCAAGCATAGACATGATGCACAGCGCCTCCACACGAGGCATTGATGAACCTGCTTGACGCAGCGAACCCTCGAGCACTTCGAGGAATCTTTCATAGATGTTCTCTACCAAGTCAGAAACCAGTGGCTCGACGTCCTGCATCGCCCAAAGCTGCGGCCACAATCTATCGCCGCAGATGGCCTTTCCAGGTTCGTCTTCCAGGATAAATCCGACCAATTGCCGCGCCGTTATGATCTCGCTATCTCTTCTGAGCGCCTCGAATGATTGGTCGTAAGTGTCCCCGATATGGTTAACCACCCCCCGCATCAATTCGTCGGTTGTTCTGAAATGGTATTGCAAAGAAGCAAGTTTCATCCCGACTTCGCGCGCGAGCGCACGCATGGTCAGGCTTGAGTAACCCTCGTCCACAATCAGCGCAATTGCAGCCTCTAATATTTCGGTTCTTCGATCGGCCATGGTGACTGTCGCTTGACAGGTGGGTTCGCATCATACAACCTGTCAACTGACAGGTAAAGACAGGCGATAGAACAATCAAACCCAAAAACAGCATCACGAGACGCGACCTGCTCAACGGCATGGTCATTGGCGCCGGGGGTCTCATGCTACCAGCCTACGGCAACAGCCCTGGCACAAACTTACAGTCGTCCGGCCGGGCGGACGTTAGCGTCGACACGCTCGCCCATGACTATCCCCCGACTCTCACGGGCATGAGAGGCAGTCATCCCGGCTCTTTTGAAGTTGCCCATGCACTCGCCTGGCAGGGACAAAAACCCGAGAAATACACGTCACTGGGCGAGCATTACGACCTGATCGTCGTCGGCGGCGGCATGAGCGGGCTTGCAGCAGCCTGGTATTACTTAAAAGAAAAGGGTCAGGACGCCCGCATCCTTATTCTTGATAACCATGACGATTTCGGTGGTCATGCCAAGCGCAATGAATTTCACTATAAAGGCAGGATGCTTCTCAGCCTCGGGGGCGCACAGAACCTGGACAGTCCCAGCAACTATGGAGACGTTGCTGGCAGTCTTTTGATTGACATTGGCATTGATGAACAAGCCATCACCCAAATGGCGTTCAATACGCCCGATAACTACGTGCTTGGAGGCAAACTAAACGGTGAGGTCGGGCTGACAGTGCCTGATGGGGACAATTACACGACTATCGGCGGAAACTGGATGAAGTTTTGGCATGGTAGAGGCGATTATCGGTCTGCGGTTAACCAATTACCCATACCAGAGGATCAAAAAAGCAAACTCATTCGTTTCTTTGGCGGCGAGCAGGACTTTCTGGACGACCTGTCTTTGTCCGACAAATGGGACTACGTCAACAGCACGAGCTACAACCAGTTCTTGTCCGAACGCATCGGACTATCGACCTCGACTATCCCAATACTGGATGCACACCTGCTCGTTTTGAACGGTCCTTCCGGCTGGAACCATACGGTACTCGAAGCTGTTATGTCCGGTAGCCCAGGACTTCGTGTCATGGGTTGGCTGGCAGACTTTGTCGATACCATCGGTGCAATGTTGGTTGATGAGCTGGCAGGTGATGTACGCATGTTCCCCGATGGAAACGCGTCAGTTGCGCGCCTTCTCGTACAGAAGATGATTCCAAGCGTCGCACCCAACATGAAGGGCTTTGAGGACGTTGCCATTACCCGCTTTGACTATAGTGCGCTCGATAAGAGCGAGCAGCCCGTTCGCGTTCGCCTCAACAGCACTGCTGTGGGTGTGAGGGAAGCCGGCGGCCAGGTACAGGTCGATTATGTCCAGCAAGGAGAAGCCCTGCGGGTCACGGCCAATCACTGCGTACTCGCTTGCTACAACGATCTTGTTCCGCATCTTTGTCCTGAAATGAGCGAGCCACAAAAAGAGGGATTAAGTTATGGAGAGCGCGCGCCTTTTGTCTACGCGAATGTCCTGCTGGATAACGGAGCCGCCTTCTCAAGGTTGGGCGTCATGTTTACTCACTGCCCATACGATCCTTTTCAGTGGGTTGCTGCAGCGCCGACGGTAACATCTGGCGGCTATGAACCGCCACGAGGACCTGATGATCCAATGGTCGTATTCATGATGGCCTCACCCACTCCAGCAGATGGGAGTGAGGGGACGGCTCGCGAGCTGCTTCGAGCAGGACGACACAAAATTTACGCCTCAACGTTTGACGATTACGAACAACAAATCCGCGATCAACTGCAACATATGCTGGGTAGCTTTGGTTTCGACCACGAAACAGATATCAAGGCAATAACCGTCAACAGAATTCCACACGGATATGCCTATTCCTACCTGGGACTAGACGACCCGGAGTGGGAAGAAGGCAAGGCGCCTCATGAAATCGGTCGTCAGCAGTTTGGGCGCATCTCAATTGCAAACACCGACTCAGAAGTCACGCCGCTGATGAATGCCGCTTTTGATGCAGCTTATCGTGCGGTGCAGGAACAGCTTCAACTCTAAACCAGACTCAAGACTGAAAAAGACATGATACCAAGTACTTTCAAACTCCTTCCGGAAGCATTGACGGAAAAGCACGCCTCGAGACTGATTCCCAAATCGTGTTTCACTTCAGACAAAAATGACGAAACCACTCAGTCTTTCTATGAAGCAGAAGATAGTTCGGTTGCCACCGGCATCTGGGAATGCCCACCCTGCAAGGTTGACATCGATAACTACCCCGTTAATGAAATGATGACCATTATCTCTGGGGCGCTAATTATCACGAACGCTGAAGGCGTCGAAGAGCACTTCGGGCCAGGAGAGGTAGTGTTTGTACCGAAGGGCTCAAAACTGACATGGCACATCACGGAACGACTCAGTAAGTACTACATGACTTCAACCTGACTACCAAGGCCAAATCGTGATCACACAGGCCGCCCCTCGATTCGAGCGCGCCTCTAGCATAGACTTTGCCCCTTTGACTTTGTGGACAAATCACTATGTTGCAAGCGCGAGACAAAACAAGCGAACTCCTTTCGTCTCTTTTATTCTTGATCCTAGGGTTCGGTTTCCTTTCTGGTTGCCAAAGCACGGATAGCACGCCAGAAGATCTTCAGACGGCTGAGTTGGCTCCGATTGAAATCATTAAAAGCCCCAATGATCCACGCGCCTATCACTTCGAGACCCTACCCAATGGACTGAAGTTACTGGTCATCTCAGACGCAGCCGCCGATAAATCTGCAGCCGCGCTCACGGTCTTCAGGGGCAGCTTTCATGACCCCAAAGAGCGCCCGGGTCTCGCCCACTTTTTGGAGCACATGCTATTCATCGGCACTGAAAAATATCCAGAACCCGACGGGTACTTCAGCTTTATAGAAACTCACGGCGGTAGCTCCAACGCCTACACCGCGCCCGACCACACCAACTACTTTTTTGACATCCAACCCGAATTTTTTGGGGAGGGTTTAGACCGATTTGGTCAATTTTTTATCGCACCGCTCATGGACCCAGCTTACGTAGAGCGAGAGAAGAATGCGGTTCATTCGGAATACCAAATGCAATACAAAGCCGATGGATGGCGAGGCTTCACCGTTCAAAAGCAAGCAATGAACCCCGACCACCCCTTTTCTCAGTTCAGTATCGGCTCGCTAGAAACACTCGACGGTGATGTGTACAGCGATTTAATGACTTTCTTTGAAGAGCATTACTCGGCTGATCAAATGAGTGCCGTGATTCTGCATAAAGAACCGCTTGAGACTCTAGTGCCCTGGGTGAGAGCCTTGTTCTCTGATGTGGCAGGCAATGACCGAGGGCCGATCGCTATTGAGGCTGATCTCATCAAGCCAGATAGCCTACCGATGACGCTTAAGTATCAGAACCTGAAGGACGACTATTCCGTCTCGTACACATTCCCTACGCCTGACGTGAGGCAGCACTACCGAACCAAGCCGGCTCAATACCTTGCAAGCCTTATCGGGCACGAGGGCGAGGGAAGCCTGCACGCGCAGCTGACTCAAACAGGCTGGATCACCAGCCTCGGCGCCTACAATGAACCTATCGACGCTGAAAACGGGGTGTTCTCAATCTCTATTGGCCTCACACCGAGCGGCGCCAATCACATCGATGAAATCACGGACATTGTATTTAGCTACATCGATCTACTTCGCAGCGAGGGGCCCCAAGCCTGGTATTACGAGGAGGAAGCCACGGTTTCAAAACTTGGGTTTGAATTCAAAGAACAATCCTCTGCCATGAGGACGGTCATGTCTTTGGCATCGGATCTTCAATACTATCCGCCGAAAGACATTAACGTCGCGCCCTATTTGATGACGGCCTTCGATGCGCCACTGATCGACTTCTATCTCTCTGCGCTGCGCACGGACAACGTCATGATCACAATTGCGGATCCATCTTATGAGGGACCCTCTATCGAACCATGGTTTGAAGTGCCCTACGGCATCGAGCAAGGGATTGGCCGTGCCTCCGCCGCACAATCAATCAAGGGCGGATTGACCATCCCAGCACCGAATCCTTTCTTACCGAGCGATCTTGCGCTGAAGCCAGGCAGTGACCCTCAACCGCGGGTGGTTACTGACGAAGAGGATCTCACCTTGCTGTTGGCAACGGACACCGAATTTGGCGTGCCTCGAGCAGTGACGCACGTCAGCATCCGTTCTGATCGAGGCCTGATCAGCTTAAAGGATGTGGTGGCCTCGAACTTGTATGCCTACCTCGTAAAGGACGACCTGAACACGCTGGGCTACCCGGCGCTTCTCGCTGGCGTGAGCTTTGAAGTGGCGACTCCGCCTCGAGGCTTTAGGGTCACGCTCGGAGGCTACCAAGATAAACAAGCCGTGCTGCTCGAGCGTGTGCTCGAAACGTTAACGACACTGGCAATTGCTGAGGATCGTTTCACAACCCTCAAGGAAGAGTTCAGACGAAGCCTAGAAAACTCGTCCAAGGATCGCCCTTACCAGCAGGGGTTCTCTCAGCTGACCGATACGCTTTTAGAGTCCAGCTGGCCGGCAGACGCCATGATGACCGAGCTCGAACAACTCACGCTCCCAGCGCTGGCTGCCTGGCGCGATGAGTACTTTAGCGAGGTGAATGTCGAGGGCCTGATGGTTGGCAATGTGGATGAACAAGATGCCAGCGCCATTCGGCAGACGCTGCGCGAGCAGCTGTCCCTCGCGCCAGGGACGGATCGACGCCCTACCGTTACCCAAATCAAAGATCGAACCGACATGAAGCTCGAGATCGATCATGACGACGCCATGATGGTGATCTACGCTCAAAACGATGACGACAGCCTGACATCCCGAGCATCGAGCAGCTTGCTCGTTCACTTGCTCAGGCCTAAATACTTCACATCGCTTAGAACGGAGCAGCAACTTGGCTATGTCGTCACTGCCATCCAGGCAGAGTACGAGAATCAGGGCGGGGTTGGGTTCGTGATTCAGTCTCCGGTGGCCTCAGCACAAACCTTGGTTGATCGGACAACTCAATTCCTCGATTGGCAACGTGAAGCGCTCACCTCCCTTGAAGCGGAGGCGTTTAGCGAAGCCAAGGCTGGCCTGATTGCAGAGATTTTAGAGAAAGATAAAAACCTGGGCTCACGGGCGGGTCGGTACTGGTCCGATCTTGATGAAGGCATCATGACCTTTGATGGACGTGAGCAAATTGCAGCGGCCATTGACGCACTTTCTAAAGCGGAATTGATGACCTTCTTTGAGCAAGTGACTGAAAAGATCAATGACCGCCCGTTGTTCATCTGGAGTCAGGGAAAATTTGCAGCGTCCGAGGGTGAAGCAGAGGCTGCCCCAGCGCTATAGCTTTGGCTGTCACCCAGTTTGATCCCTAGGGGAGAGAAAACTCGAATGCTTGGTCGCTGTGACGCGGTCGCCACCAAGCATTCGGCACCGAGCCTTCGATTCAACGGCCTCGGTACAAAGCTTTTGTTACAAAGCTTTCGTTGCAAAGCCTTCGTTACAAAGCTTTCGTCACAAAGCAAGGGGGCTGAGAGCTATAGCAACTTAACGCTTCTCTTCGTACTGGGTAGTGCTAGATAGTGCGGGGGCGCCCCTTGAACTCCCCAGCCAGGAACGCCAGCGCTGCTTACAGCTTCAGCAACTGCTTCCCGAAGTTTGAACCATCGAACACCCGTTGCAATGTCTGGGGAATATTTTCAAACCCCGTCTGAATGTCTTCTTTATAGAGTAGCGCGCCATCGTCTAGCCATTGCCCCAAGCGTTTTCGTGCCATGGCGAATTCAGATTGATAGTCCGTGACTAAGAAACCCTCCATCCGAGCCCGCTGAAAAACGAGATTGAAATAATTTGCCGGACCAGGCGGGAGCACTGCTTCCTGATAGCGAGAGATCCCACCACAGACCACAACTCGAGCATTGAGCGCGATGCAAGCAAGCACATCATTCAAGATGCCGCCGCCAACGTTGTCAAAAAATACGTTCACTCCACCTGGGCAAGCGGCACGCACAGCCGCTTTGACCTTAGCCGCTTTGTAATCAATGGCGTCATCAAACCCCAATTCTTCAATCAGCCAATCGCACTTCTCCTGACCGCCCGCGATGCCAACGACGCGGCAGCCAGCGAGCTTCGCGAGCTGTCCAACGATTGAACCCGTGGCACCCGCCGCTCCAGACACGAGGACAGTATCGCCAGGATTAGGCTGACCGACACGAAACAATCCAAAATAAGCCGTCAGTCCAGTTCCGCCCATGGGCCCAAGAAAGCGCGTCGGCGGTACATCAGCCGGGAGGCGCTCAAGGTCTTTGCCTCTAACATCGGCCACATCCTGCCAGCCGAGACTACCTAGCACCCGGTCTCCAACCTCGAGACCCGCTGCATTCGACTCGATGACTTCGCCGACCCCGGTCGCCCGCATCACCTGCCCCATTTCAGTCGCTGCGGCGTAACCGATGTTTTCCATTTGCCCTTTTTGCGAAGGATCAAAGCTGAGGTATTCCACGCGCACTCTTGCAGACTCCGCTGCCAATGACCCGAGCGCACTGGTCTCAAGCTTAAAGTCGCTCGCTTCGAGCGGACGGCCTTTGGGGTTGCCATTAATCAGCCATTGACGGTTATCCATGCTCTGCTCCTTCGCTTAAATTTCTTAGTCATTGACCTAGCCAAGGGACCACAGACTAGCGATGACTGCAAGATGCAGCAGCAACATCAAGCAAAACCACCGCTCAAAAGGGCGATCACCGTGGCCCATTGGGACCACAGACAGACTAGCGGCAACTGAAAGACACAACACCGCTACTGACGGGCACTGAGAAAATCACATGCATTGAGCGACAAGTTAGGCTGCGTCTGGGCTAACCGACGCTTGCTTAAACTGGAGCGCTACCATGTCGCGGTAAGCAGCTGAGCGCTCAAGCAGCTCAGCGTGGGTGCCAATGGCAGCGATTTGGCCCTCCTGCATCAACACGATGCGATCAGCGTGCAACACTGTGGACAGTCGGTGGGCAATGATGAGCGTGGTACGATCCGACTCCACCTTAGACAACGCTTGCTGAACCAGCCGCTCGCTCTCAACATCGAGCGCACTCGTCGCCTCATCCAGCAGCAAAATAGGCGGATCTCGAACAATCGCCCGAGCCAGTGCGATGCGCTGTTTTTGGCCTCCGGAAAGGCGCGCGCCCCGCTCTCCCAAATAGGTGTCGTAGCCCTCCGGCAACTTCTGGATGAATTCATCTGCGTTAGCCACCCGCGCCGCCTCTAAGATCATCGCCTGGGGTGCATCTTCCCGCCCGAATCGGATGTTGTCCGACGCGGTCAATCCGAAGATCGGGTTCTCTTGAGGGACCACCCCCACCAGATTGCGAACCGACGACAAATCAGCGTCCCGAATATCCACTCCGTTTAATAGGACTGCGCCCTCTGCCACGTCGTACAGTCTGAGCAACAACTTGAAGATGGTGGTTTTTCCAGCACCGGACGCGCCGACAAATGCGATTTTCTCGCCCGGTTCAATCGCAAGATTAAAGCGATCAATCGCGGCTTGATCGGGCCTTGAGGGATACCGGAATGACACATTCTCAAATCGAATGGCTGCCTTTTTCGCCGAAGGAATTGCAACAGGGCTCTCGGCGGATCGAATGTCAGGAGACAAAAGCAGGAGTTGACCCAAACGCTCCATCGCTCCTGCCGCGCGCTGCAATTCGCCAAAGAATTCAATGAGTGCGCTGCCGCTCGCACCAACGAGTACCGCATAAATCACGAACTGACTCATAGTACCCGCCGTCATTTCACCTGCGAGTACCGCTTTTGCGCCGAGCCAGAGCACCACGATAAACGCTCCAAACAGCCCAGTCATCGCTACGGTCGTTAGGAGCGCTCGCACGCGAATCCTTCTGATCGCCGTTCGAAAGCTAACCTCGACTGCGACCTGAAAACGACTCGTCTCTCTCGGCTGCGCATTGAACACTTGGACGGTCTCTACAGCGAGCAGACTCTCTCCGGCGAGCCCACTTAAGTCCGCCACCCTATCCTGCGTCGCCCGAGACAACCGTCTCAGCCAATGCCCAATCGCCATCACTGGCGCGATGACCACAGGCAACAAGACGAGCAAGTAAACGGTCAAGACCCAATTGGTTAGAACAAGTAGAACCAGCGCCCCCACAAACTGAATGCTGGAGCGCAAAACGATCGAAAGTCCCACGCCGGAAATGGATTGGATCAAGGTGGTATCCGTGGTCAGCCGTGAGAGCACCTCGCCGACTTTTGTGTGTTCGAAAAAGGTAGGGTCCATTTCGATCACTTTGCGGAAAACGGCGTCCCGGAGATCCGCAACAACCCGTTCGCCCAGCCACCCCACAAAGTACGCGCGTGCCGCGCCGAAAACGCCAATGACGACAGCAAACAACAAGAGCGCCACGAAGTATTGGTCGATCTCTGACGCTCGGTCGCTGGTAAATCCCTGGTCGATGACATCTCGGACGGCAAAAGGCATGGACAGCACTGCGCCAGAGGCCACGAGGAGCGCACCCAATGCCAACACTAGGGTGCCACGATATGGCCTAATAAAAGGCCACAGCATGGCTAGCGGCCTGAGCGACCTTGATCCGGGCCGTTCTTCGCTTGGCTCAGCAACTAGTGATTGATCACCAGCCTCAGCCTGCTCCTCCCGATTAGGTGAGAGCGGTTGCGAATCAGCCAATGCGTCTGATTGGCTCATGCGTCGAGTGCTGAATCAATAAGAAACTGAATGTATTGAGCGGTCGCCCTCGCGTCAGCGTTGGGGGCACTCTCCGACATTCCTTCGAGGCGCTCCTCAATCCCTTTGATCTCAGCGTAGGCAACGGCCCTGGCATTCCGGTCAAAAGGATTTTTCCCTTTTGGCCCGATGACTTTAAGGAGCCGCTCGACGTACGCAACCTGTAGCGGCTGCCTGAAGCTCGCTAACCTTGGGTCAGCATCTTCAGTGAAAATGCTGGCGGTCAGGTCCGCCATCATCTCTGAAAGCCCGTACTCGTTCCCGTAAAGCCCGGTGTCAGATAACCGCTGCAGCAACCTTGGGTGGAGCAAATGATTCAGCACATCTTGCTGAATGCCCAAAACACGCTGGTGCAACTTCGGATCTTCGGTTCGTCCACGAAAGGCAAATCCTCGGCGCTGGGCTGCCAAATGCTGCAGTAAGGTTTGATCAATCATGTCGACCTGCGGGGAGAATACGTAGTCCGCCAGCATTTGCATTGCACTCGCTTGATCGACGGCTGAGACAGGCACATAGGGTGGAGTATCGCTTGTGCCGGCCACTGCTCGGTTAACATAGATCCCGCCCACATACCGGGAGACAACCCGGGCTTGACGCTGTATTTGTCGCATGAGCACCAAGTAGGCGCTGCGCAATTCCGCCCAGGTGTCGCCATCTTCAGAATAGCGGCTGAGTAATTCACCTTGGACGTCACTGATCAGTTCAAAACGCGACTTGGCATAAGCCATGGCGTCCGATGACATGTCATCGACCATGACCCGTGGATCAATGCCGCGGCCGGCGCCTCGCATGTCGTCTGCATCATTACCAAACGCGAGCGCTGGCTCCGCTGAACGAGCGAGGTGCGCTTCACGCACGCTACCAACCATGTTCTCTTGATAACCGAATTGGACCGCCCATATGTCATAAGGGCCAGGACGCGTCGTGTAGAAGTCGCCTTGCGGCACGCCACGAGGAGCGAGATTCGTTGGGGCATAATCCATAACAGAGCCGATCAGCACCCCTTGGGTCTCATCTGGATTATGGATCTCATCAGGTGATCGCAGTTGACTCGCGCGCATATTGTGACTGAGCCCGAGTGTGTGGCCGACCTCGTGCAGCGCCAGTTCTCTAAGTCCCTCATCGACCATGCGAGTCACGTCCGACCCCCGGCCAATCACGGCCATTGCCGTTGCCGCGAAACTCACTTGATCGCGGAGGGAGGCGCCGAACGCGCAGTGAGATTTGCCTAGTTCACCATCCAAGGGGCTCTCGTCCTCCCACGCCTCACCATCAAGGTCAGATGCCGCGACATCAAAGAGCCGCGAATATCTCACCCGATTACTCACAAACACGTTCTCTAACATGATGTCAGCGCCAAGAATTTGGCCGGTTCTTGGATTGGTGAAAGAAGGCCCGTACCCACCAAAAGGAGGATTGGGCGAAGAAGTCCAGCGCAGTACGTTGTACCGCACATCGCCTGCGTCCCACTCCGCATCATCGGGTTGAATTTTCACCTCAATCGCATCGATAAACCCCGCAGCTTCAAACGCCTCGTTCCAAGCAAGAACCCCCTCTTTAATGGCTTTTCGATACGCCTTGGGGGTAGTGTTTTCAATCCACCAGGTAATGGGTTGAATCGGCTTCGACTTCGCGCGATCCGGATATCGCTTTTCAAGATTCCACCGATTAATGAGATCGCGATAAGGGACCACGCTATCACTAGTTAAGTCAGTCACTTGGTCGAAGAAGTAACCCACCCTCGCGTCGTCGATCCTGGGTTGATAGTTGTTATCCGGCATTTGGATGAACGAATGTTGGAAAGTCAGCGTCACATACCGGGGGTCCGTGACTTCAGCACCCCCTCGAACGTAAGGCTTCTGGTTGTTGTAAACGTAGTCCACCAGAATATTGACATTCTCAGGGTAGCCCCTCACCGATCGATAACTCGACTTATCTTTGGACAGTTTTCCAAGGGAGAACTGCTCGTAAGGCTTCTTTTTCGGATTCGCATTTGGGGCAATAGACTGGAGAGCTTCGGTCAGGAAAACCGTGTCCATCTTAATGAGGTGAGTACTCTCGTCTTCTGACGTTGCCTCAATCGAAAGGCTAGCCTTCACTGCGGGACTAATATTGGCATCGCTGGCTCGGGCCATCGCGTTGTCAGGGTCAAAATAGAAATTCGTGTTCTCCTCGATGATTTCAAGGCGATCAAAGTATTTGCGAAACTTCAGTATGGCTTGATCTCGGTAGGCGCCTCGGAATGCTCTTGCAGCCACGACGCCGTTTTCTGCGTAGCTGAAATAAACGAATTCTCGATCCAGTTGATCGGACCGAACCGCCATAAACATCGAGCCATTTTCTGGATCTCGATAAAGGTTAAAGAATCCCTCGATCAACTCATAATCGGCCACCATTTCCTCAAGGGTCTTCTTGAGTTTTTCATCCTTCTTACCCTTTTCCGATCCCTCGTCTTTCGCGTCCTTTTGATTCTTGTCGTCCGGCTCGGGGCTAGCCACTTCTTCTGAGGCAGGTGCCTCCGCCGGAATGGGTTCGGCTTCGGCTATGTCGGTGTCCGCTGACGCGGGCGAACCCATACCTAAAACTGCCATGCCGAAAAGGGCCGCGAGGACTAATCCTTTAATTCCGGCTGGGAACTGATGATCGAGCACGAGATCCCTATTCATCCATCGATTCATGATGTTTTCCTTATTCCAAATTTCATCGCACCACTCAAGCTAAGCAGCTTGCTCAACGCAATCTTGATAATCTTCAGCCAGCAAATAGGACCCGGCTAATTTAGAGCCCCGCCTATTACGAGACTATGTCGAGAAGTGAGTGGTTGGGCGAACCCAGCCTCCCCATTACCCTGAGCTCAGTGCTGCGCGCGATGTTTTTGCGACTACCGCCGTCAGCCGCCTCATTAGCAACGCGGCTTGTTTTGGTCT
>Ga0255772_10000358_pt1 | contig 44526 bp, 38 predicted proteins | sample 071ome_34_FD_179970 | JGI IMG/M metagenome (GOLD analysis project Ga0255772, IMG submission 179970) | Coastal salt marsh microbial communities from the Groves Creek Marsh, Skidaway Island, Georgia - 071411BT metaG (version 2) | ecosystem: Environmental > Aquatic > Marine > Intertidal zone >...
TTAAGGATTATATTCTAGAAGCAGGTAATACTGGGTATGCTCCCAATTTGGGCAATGGACTTTTAGGGCCAAATGGGCTTGCACTTGACAAAAATAATGACTTATACATATGTCAAATTGGAGATAGGAGAGTTGCAAAAATAAATATTAACTCTTTAGATAAGACAAGCTTCATAAATGTAGTTGACAACTATAAAGGAAAAAAACTAAATAGTCCTAATGATATAATAGTTGCAAAAAATGGAGATATATATTTTACTGACCCAGCTTTCGCTTTTTTTGACCCTCAAAAGTTTGAATTTGTTGATAGTGAATTAAGAGAGTTAAATTTTAATGGTGTATTTAAATTTAATAAGGAAAATAATATTTTAAATGCTTTGGATGAAGGCCCTGGTGTTCCAAATGGCTTAGGCTTATCACCAGATGAAAAGTTTCTTTATGTTAATAAGATGGGGCAGCCTTTTTCTAACAGTGATTCGGAAATACTAAAAATAAATTTAGCTAATAATGAATCTGAAACCCTTTTTAGAGGGAATGATTTAGTTACTAAATATAATAATGGAACTGACTTTGATGGAATGGATGTTCACTCTAGTGGATATATATTTACAGCAGGGCCAGGAGGATTATTAATAATATCTCCGGAAGGTGAATTAATGGCTAGAATAAATTCTGGTCAAATTACAAATTGCACATTTAATGATGATGAATCTTACTTGTACATAACAGGTTTCCTTAATAATCCAAAACTGTTTAGAATCAAGTTGAAATCATAAAATAAAGGCGTGAATGCTTTAAATCCAATATGATTAATCACCGTGAAATCAAAAAATATTTTTTAGATTTTTTAGTTGTTTTTTTAGGTATTTTATCATCCTTTGGAATTGATAATTACATAAAAAATGTTCAAAGGGAAAATCAAAAAAATATTCTTTTAGATGAATTATACCTCTCCATTAATGATGATATAATTCAATTAAAAATTGTAAATGATGCTCTTAATGATTGTTTAGAATCCATAGAAACATTGTTTGAACAGTCAGAAAATAAGACATTGAAAGATTCAATATTAGCATACCACATTTCGAATGTTTCTGCAAAAACAGCAATATCATTTTTTCCACAAAAGGGAGCCTATAATCAGCTATTAAACACAAATTCATTTGAATTAATTGACGACAATGTTTTTAGGCGAAAAATTTCGGACTTATATGAACATTTGGAAGACAGAAAAAATGCTGCAGATTTAAAATTTGATTTTTTTATTGAAAGTTTTGATAAAGCATTATTAGATAAAATCAATTATAGGTTAAAAATTGAAGAATTAGATAATTCAGTTAGCATAAATACTATAATTTACGATTTTAAATTACCCAAAAACTTATTCAAAGATTCTGAATTTTTAGGCTACTTGAGTAATGCTGAAAAAAGAGTTTATATGTACAAAGAATTGATGAAAAAGTATTCTCAAAGTATGAATGAAATTATTTCACATTTAGAAAATTTAAAAAATAATTAATAATAATTCAAATCATCGGCATATCCTCTTCATTAAGTTCAGGTATCTCTAATCCTCTTAAATAGGTTAAACTAACATTAATAGATGAGTGTCCCATAGCTTTCTGTAGCTTGGTTATACTACCTGTTCTTTTAAAGATTTCTATAGCTCCTGTGTGTCTAAAAGAGTAAAGTGTTTGGTCTTGTTCAATGAGTTTAGAAGCCCTCTTAAAACGCCCCCAAAGTGTCTTAAAATAGTCCTCATTAAATTCAATAGGGGTGTTTGTAAAGATGTTGTTTTCCTTTTTGCCAACGGATAGTTGTTTCCTTATAAATTCTGGCACAGGCACTATCCTATTTCGTTTTGATTTAACCCTATCACCTCCAATAGAAATATACTTCAAATCATCACTAAAGTCTTCCCATTTTAATAATCGTATCTCTCTATGGGGTCGAAGCAAACATCCGTAGGTCAATAAACAGCATAAATATAGATTACTATTAAAGCTTTTAATCTCATCTAACAATACAACAATATCATCAATTGGTTTATGAAGTCTCTCAGTCTGTTTTCTTGGCTTTAAAGAGGTTGTTTCTACTTCAAACCCATTGTCCTTCAAATAGTTTAAAAGAGCGTTTAAATGGCCTCTCATGGTGTTGAAACTGGTTTGGTTGTCATATTTGCACAAATATTGATTAATAAACTCACAAGGGATTCTTTTTTGCTTAATAACTTGTATTCTTAGGTCATTAGCAATAGATTTTAAAGTGCGTTTATATTTTATTGACAAAGGTTCGGTCAATTTCTTTTTGACTAAATAGTCATAAAGCTCTAATTCATTTCTTGGCGCCTTATTTTCAAAAGAATAATTATTATTCTCTAAATAGTGATAAACCTTTTTAGCCAATAGTATTGCATTAGCCTTCCTCTCTTTTAAAGGGAAGTCATTTGGTCTAAGTTGACTCTTAATCCTCTGACCATTAAGTAATCGTATTCTTTTTGACTTTAGAGTAAATTCAATGAAGTATTCACCGTTAGCTTTACGCTTAACTTTTGGATAAGACAATTCCATTTTGGCACGTATTTGGCATTTTACGATAAAAAATATTGCAATACATGTCTTAATCTACTAAAGAGAAGGAGTTAGGAGGAATTCTCGAACCGACGACCTCCTGAACCACAATCAGGCGCTCTAACCAACTGAGCTACAACCACCATTTCTGAAATGCAAATTTAATTGTTTTTAACTAGCAAACAAGCTTTTTTTAGTTCTCTTCAATTGGTTTCACCAGGGTAGTAGATTCCATTTTGAACTCTAGCTTCATCCATCAATTGAATCAATGCTAGACTGTCTTTTAATGTCCATTTCAAAGACTGTTGCTTCCCTTTTCTCAAACACTCGTTTACCTCTTTAATTTCATAGGTATAACCTTTTCCTACTAAATCAAAAGTTTGTGTTTTGGGCACACCTTGTTTTACAAGAGTAAGGCTTGAGGCTTCGTGCCATCTCGAATCGATGTAAATTTCTCCTTTTTCGCCACAAACAGTTGCTCGCATTTCCTCTTGGTGAGCAAAAGATGAGTACAGCACAGCTTGAGCACGTTCGTAACTCAAAATCATTGCTGTTTGTTCATCAACTCCAGAAGAAGATTTGATTGCTGCAGTTTTCATTGAATTGGGTTTTCCAAGAATACAATAAGAAAGAAATAACGGATAAATTCCGATATCCAATAAACTACCTCCCCCTTTTTCAGGATTAAATAATCGAGATTCTAACCCATAATCTAACCCATAAAAACTGAAACTTGCATTGATATAACGTACAGCACCAATCTCACCAGCCTTGATCCAATGTAATAGCTGATCAAAAACTGGATTAAACCGCGTCCAAAGGGCTTCCATCAAAAGCACTTGCTGTGCTTCAGAAAAAAGGCTCATTTCCTTTACTTGTTGCTGATTGATGCCTAGAGGTTTTTCGCACAAAACAGCTTTACGATGTCGAAGAGCATCAAGAGTTTGTCTATAATGTTCTTGATTTAGTGAAGCGATATAAATGATTTCAACTTCTTCATCTTTATATAAAGATTTGTAGGAGCCATAAGCGCGTTTGACATGATATTGCTTTGCAAATTCAATTGCCCTTTCCTCATTAGATGAGGCTACGGCAACAAGCTCGCATCGCTCTACCAACTGCAAATCTGAAACAAACTTGTGGGCGATTTTTCCCAAACCCAAAACACCCCATTTCACCACTCGCGACATGACTATCGAATCAAAGTGTCTAATGAATCGACAGAGAGAAGCTGACGTGAAGTGAAGCCTTCTCCTGCCTCTGTTCCGATAAGTCTTCCAAAATTTCTTGCGCGATACTCTACACTGTCTAGAAAATTTTCACTGCTTATTGGAGTATGGTCTTCCTCTGAATTGGGATCAAAAAACTGACTGGAATAGGCCTTTACTGCCTCCATTTTGTTATCTAAATAGCCTGTTATGTCGACAACTATATTGGGAATAATGTCATCCCATTGAATATATTCTAAGACCAATTTGGGTCTCCATGCTTGTTGCATTTGACCTGCAGCGTCTGAGGTTTCAATTTTTGCTAATCCACTCAAAAAACAAGCATCATTGACCAATTGGTTTGCCTTTCCATGATCAATATGTCTGTCCTTAAGAGCATTACACAAAACAATTTCTGGTTTGTATTCTCGTATTTTCTGAATCACTTTGAGTTGATGGGCACTGTCATTGGCAAAAAAGCCATCCTTAAAAGCAAGGTTTTCTCTTTGTTTTACCTTTAGTAATGCAGCCGCCTTTTCGGCTTCTTGCCTTCTGAGATCTGCAGTGCCTCGTGTTCCCAGTTCCCCCTGTGTTAAATCTACAATCACTACAGATTTTCCTTGAGCAACGGACATTGCTATGGTACCTGCACAACCTAATTCAACATCGTCTGGATGGGCACCAAAAGCCAGAATATCAATCATGATTGCTGCTTTTTTACTGTTTGTAATAGGTCCTTTTTAAGGTCTTCAAAAGCTTCAATACCTGCAGAAAAACGAACCATTTGTGAGCTAATACCCTGTTGTTGTCGCTCCTCCTCTGTCAAAAGAGCATGTGAGGTAAGTCTTGGACTTAAAGCTGTACTTTCAATTCCTGCTAAACTCATAGTGGGTTTAATCAATTCCAAGCCCAAAAGAAACTTTTTACAATCCAATTCTGGCACCAAATCAAAAGAAAGCATACCGCCAAATCCTTTCATTTGACGTTGGGCAATACGGTGGTCGGGGTGTTGGGGTAAACCAGGATAATAGACCTTTGACACCCAAGTTTCACCTTCAAGAAATTCTGCTAACCGTTGGGCATTGGCATTTTGAGCCTGCACGCGTAAATAAAGTGTTTTAATGCTTCTCTCCAAAAGCCAAACCGTGTAATCGCTCAAACTACCTCCTAAATTTTTGGCACTTTCAAACACAGTGTCTATGGTGTGCTGTAAGCCAACCACAGCACCAGCACAAATGTCGCTGTGACCCCCTAAATACTTGGTTGCACTATGAAGAACCACATCTATCCCAAAGGCAATAGGATTTTGGTTTACAGGACTGGCAAAAGTATTGTCAATCATTGTCCAAATACCTGCTTTTTTAGCTAGTTTACTTATTGAGGCTAAATCTATGATCTTTAAAGTGGGATTACTAGGTGTTTCTATGTAAATACCCTGGGTATTACTTCTAATTTCGTTTTCGAAATCTACCGCTTGAATTCCTTTTGTAAAACTATAATCGATACCGTACTTGGAAAATTCGTGCTTGACAAAATTTCGCGTTCCCCCATACAAGTCATCTTGAAAAATGATGTGATCTCCTGCTTTGAGATGTGACAAAAGTGCTGTACTGATTGCAGCCATCCCCGATCCAAAGATCATCCCTGCCTCTGCACCTTCCAATGCAGCAATTTTTTTTGCTAGACCTCTTTGATTTGGTGTATTGAAATACCTAGGATATTGATTGATTTCAACATCGTTAAAGGCATAAGAAGTAGACATGTATAAGGGTGAAATAGCACCCCCGTACTGCTCGTCTTTCAACTCGCCTGCATGAACACATAAAGTTTTAAAATCAGTCGCTTCTTTCATTTAGTTTTCAATCCATGAAATAACTGTAGGATCATCTGGCTGGGTTCTTGGTGAAATTACTTTTGCGACTCTTCCGTCTGGGTTTATCAAATATTTTTGAAAGTTCCAAGATACACTGGAACTCAAAACGCCATTTTTAGATTCTTGAGTTAAAAATTGATAAACAGGATGCATATTTTTTCCTTTAACAGAAATCTTACTCATCATAGGGAAAGTAACACCATAGTTTTTTTCACAAAAAGTAGCAATTTCTTCATCGCTTCCCGGCTCTTGAAATAGGAAGTTATTTGCAGGAAAACCAACAATCACAAAATCCTTATCACCGTATTTCTCATACAGTTCCTGCAGCTTTTTGTACTGGGGCGTTAATCCACATTTGGAAGCTGTATTTACAATCATTACCTTTTTACCTTTAAGCGTATTAAAATCAAATTCTTCCCCTTCTAGGTTAGTTACTTTAAATTGATAAATTGTTGGATCGTCATTTTTTTGACTACGAGCAGTTAGAGTAGAGATCATAAGTATTAAGAGTATTAGATTTTTCGAGTTCATTTGCATATTTTTTAAGAAAAACACGTCCATATAAAATAATTATACGTCAGTGTTTTAGCATTTTTTTCAAAGGTCGCTGATTTCTTTGAAAGAAAAAAATCAAATACGAGTTAGACCACCTCAGCACTTAGTCCTTTTTCCAGAAGCGCTGTACATTTCGGAATTAATTCTTCCAAATTACCTGATTTCACAACACATTTTCCAGAAAAATGAACAATGTAGGCGCATTGTTCTGCTTGTAAGTAAGAATGCTCACATATTTTCACCAAACATTCTATGACATGCTCGAAGGTATTTACATCATCATTGTATAAAATAATCTCATGCGTTTTAGATTGAAGAGTCTCTACTTCAACACTTTCTTCAGGGACTAAATTTGGTTTTTTTTTACTCATTTTGAACAAGTTAAGGCACACCATTTATTTTTCTTTAGTTTTTCTAAAACAAAAAGACCAACTTCTTGTAATCGTTTTTCAAGAACAGGAAGATCCTCTTCATAAAAACCTGAAAGCATAAGAGATCCCTTTTTATTCAACACGGCTGTATAAGCGGGCAATTGTTCCATGAGTACGTTACGGTTGATGTTTGCAAATATTGCATCGTATTTTTTTTGAGTGGGTACTGTATCTCCTAAAGCAACAGTGATATTAGCGCAGTGGTTCTTCTCTGCATTTTCTTTAGAATTTTCAATACACCAAGGATCATTATCTATCGCATCTATTGTTTCTGCCCCACATATGGAAGCCATTATTGCTAAAATACCCGTTCCGCACCCCATATCCAATACATTTTGTCCCAAAAATTCATGCTTTATAGCAAAACATAACATCATATAGGTAGTCTCATGGTGGCCAGTACCAAAACTCATTTTTGGATTGATGATGATTTCATATTTTTTATTAAATGAAGGATGAAAATCTGCTCGAACCACACAATCTTTACCCACAGTTATTGGTTTAAAAGCCTCTTCCCATTTGGCATTCCAATTTTCAGGTTCGATATACGCTCTAGAATGAGTTATTGTTACTTTAGGGTTTTTCAGAAGCGCAACAGCGTTTAAAAAACCTTCATAGTGATCGGACTCATTTACAAAAGCGTTAAGTCCTTGCTCCGTCATTTCAAAGCTCTCAAAAGGGAGGTTTTGAAGCTGAGCCAATAAAATTTCATCCCAAGGAGATTTGGGATTTACAGTAAAAAAATAACCAAAATAAGGGAGCGCCATGATTTAAAAAGCGTTGATAATCGCCATAAAATCTTCTGCATCTAAGGAAGCTCCTCCTATTAATCCACCATCTACATCTGCTCCGGCAAAAATCTCTTTTGCATTGTTGGGCTTTACACTTCCTCCATAAAGTATGGACACATCTTCAGCAAGACTTGGGCTGTAGCGATTTAGAATAAGATTACGAATATGAGCATGCATTTCTTGTGCTTGTTGTGGGCTTGCAGTTTCACCAGTGCCTATGGCCCATACAGGCTCGTAGGCCAAAATGATTTTTTTCCATGCCGCTGCTTCCAGATCAAAAAGTGCGTTTTTGAGTTGCTTTTCAACCACATCAAAATGACACCCTGCTTTACGATCTTCGAGTTCTTCACCAAAACAAAAAATTACTTCCATATCCGCTGTAAGCGCTGCTTTGACTTTTTCTGCCAAATGTGTGTCTGTTTCGTGAAAGAGTGCTCTTCTTTCTGAATGCCCGAGAATGACTATTTGCACCCCAATTCCTTTTAACATTCCTGCTGAGACTTCTCCCGTGTAAGCTCCAGATGGTGCTGCACTCATGTTTTGAGCAGCAACTTTGATCCAACTACCGTTGAGTAATTGTTTGCTTTGTGACAATTGAGTAAAAGCAGGAGCAACCATCACACGAACTCCATTGGGTATTTCATAGGTTTTAAGTCGTGTTAATAAAGTCTCTGTTTGAATTTGGTCATTATTCATTTTCCAATTTCCAGCAACAATTTGATCTCTCATGTTTAAATGGTTTTAATTCTCGGGTCAAGATAGATGTATATTAAATCGACCACAATATTAATTATAATAAAAAGAAAGGCAATGACAATTACAGCTCCCATTACGACAGGTATGTCCAATTGATTTAATGCCTCTACAATCTCCTTTCCCAGACCCTTCCAACCAAAGATGTACTCCACAAAAATGGCGCCAGATAACAAGGAAGCAAACCAGCCTGATATTGCTGTTATTACTGGATTTAATGCATTTTTTAAAGCGTGTTTTAAAACGACCTGATATTTAGAGAGCCCTTTAGCATAGGCCGTTCTGATATAATCTTTAGACAAGACATCCAGAAGATTGCTTCGCAGTAATTGGATAATAACAGCCAATGGCCGTATTCCCAATACCAATGAGGGCAAAAATAAATTTTTCCAAACAATTCTATAGGATTCACCAAAATCATCCAATTCATAAAGACTCCCCGTCATGTTTAATTGAGTTAGGTCATGCAATACATATCCAAAAAACCAAGAAAACAAAATGGCACTAAAAAAAGAAGGAACACTCATCCCTAGAGTGCTAAGAAACAAGAAGACTCTGTCCAACCATCTGTCTTTGAATATAGTGGCAATTACACCTAAAAAAATTCCCAAAACAACGGCAATAAACATTGCTGAAACAGCTAGTATCGCTGTGTTTGGAAGAGTTTCTTTTAGAATCTCGGTGATAGGCTTACCTCGTTTTTGATATGAAGTTCTAAAGTATGGCGTTTTTAACAAGACTATTTGCTCCTTTCCTTTATAGAGCGCCCAACCACCGTATACCTTTTCATCATAACCTGAAAAAGAATCTTTATTTAATGGGTGCATTGAGATAGGCGACAAGTCATTGAGATAATAAATATACTGTTGCCAAAGGGGTAGATTAAAACCAAACTTTACTTTAATTACCTCAAGTTGTTCACTGTCTTCCTTTTGATCAAGCATCATTTGAGCAGGGTCTCCAGGCAATACGGTAAATAAAAAGAACACCAAACTGATTACCCCAAAAAGCGCTGTCAAAGACTGTAAAAACTTGCTTAAAAAATACTCCATTAAACTTTTAAATGAATCAATGCAAAAACGGCATAATTTACCATGTCATGGTAATTGGCATCTACACCTTCGCTAACTAGGGTTTTTCCTTGATTTTCTTCAATTTGCTTTACTCGTAAAAGTTTTTGTAAAATTAAATCTGCAAGAGAACTGACGCGCATATCACGCCATGCTTCACCATAATCATGATTTTTATCAAGCATCAGTTGGTAGATAATATCTACTTGCTCATCGTATTCTTTTAAAGCAGTAGTAACATCCATGTCCGGTTGTTCTTCTACACCCAATTTAATCTGAATTAGAGCCATAATGCTGTAATTGACTATCCCGATAAATTCAGAAACTTCACCTTCATTCACTTTTCTTTCAGACTGGGTTTGCAAACTCCGAATACGTTGTGCCTTGATGTAAATTTGATCGGTTAAAGAGGGTAGTCTGAGTATGCGCCAAGCGGCTCCGTAATCCTTCATTTTTTTTTCAAACAAACTACGGCATTGAGAAACAATTTCTTGATACTCTTTTTGAGTCGCTTCCATTTGGTTTAAATTTGATGTAAATTTCGAACTTATTTTAATTCTTGACAACACACTCAATAAAAGTTATTAAAAAGAAAACCACACCTTCGCTTATCCGTATTCGAGAGGAACTCATTTCATTAGATCAGCCTAAAATTATGGGTATCCTCAATATTACTGAAGACTCATTTTATGACGGAGGGAAAAATAATTCTCTAAAAAAGGCATTGAATCATACTGAAAAAATGATCGAGGAAGGAGCAACCTTTATTGATATTGGTGTGGCCACTAGCAAGCCAGGAAGTACATTGATTCAACCTGAAAAAGAATTGGAACTCCTACTGCCCTTCCTATCACAACTTATCAAGAGGTTTCCAAATACGCATTTTTCTATAGACACCTATAACAGCGAGGTTGCTAAAACAAGTTTAGATATGGGAGTGAGCATGATCAATGATATTTCTGGAGGAATACTCGATCCAGAAATGTTTGAAGTCGTTGCACAACACCCGGTTCCTTATGTAATGATGCACATGCAAGGGACACCAGAAAATATGCAACTGAATCCCCGTTATGATAATGTGGTTACAGATGTTTCTCTTTTTTTCAGTTCACAACTCAAAAAAGCTACAAATGCAGGGATTCAGGATGTTCTTATCGATCCAGGTTTTGGCTTTGGAAAAAAAACAGAGCACAACTTCCAATTACTAAAAAACATTAGTCATCTCAGCATGTTGAAATGTCCAATACTCATGGGGGTTTCCAGAAAATCTATGATTTATAAAACCTTGGAAATAAGCCCTAGAGAAGCGCTAAATGGCACCACAGCTTTACATGCATGGGGTTTAGAACGAGGTGTTCAAATCTTGAGGGTTCACGATGTCAAAGAAGCGAAAGAATGCATCGGCTTATGGAGTGCACTACAAATGTTTTAACTAAATTTACCTAAAACAAGCTCATTTGAACCCTATCGATTTTATCAATTTTTCCTTTGTAGATGTTATAGATATTGTTCTTGTTGCCCTACTCTTATTTTATTTGTACAGGTTAGTCAAAGGGACTGTAGCCATTAATATTTTTATTGGAATTGTCATAATATACTTGATTTGGAGGTTGACGGATATATTGAAAATGGATGTTTTGAGCAATCTCCTTGGAAAGTTTATCAGTGTGGGATTTTTTGCTTTAATCGTCGTCTTCCAGCAAGAAATTAGAAAATTCCTACTCCTATTGGGCTCAACAAATTTTACTACGAGAAGGAGCGTAATCCGTTATTTTAAATTCCTCAACCAAAATAAAATGAGTTCGAGTTTAGATCTTAATGTTTTAATTGACTCATGTGATGAAATGTCTAAAAATAAAACAGGAGCCATTATTGTTTTACAAAAGAATAATTCACTAGATTTTACCTTGAATGAAAGTAACCGTGCTTCCATTCAACTTACCCCCCAGGTATTGGAAAGTATTTTCTTTAAAAACAGCCCCCTACACGACGGAGCGGTTCTTATAGAAAACAACACAATTACAGCAACTAGAATGGTACTTCCAGTAAGTGATCAAAGAAAAATACCCTCCGCATACGGACTGCGCCACAGAGCCGCTTTGGGAATTTCAGAAAAAACAGATGCGGTTGTTATTGTGATCTCTGAACAAACTGGCAAAATAGTTTATGTAAAAAACGGTCAGTTTAACGCAGTAAACACATCTACTGAATTACGAGATTTTTTGTCTCAAGACCTCAGTGTATAAGTTATTCTGAGAGCGCCTCTGCAAACTGGACTTCATACAATTTAGCATAGTATCCTCCTTTAATTTTTAACAGCTCTTTATGTGTTCCTTGTTCAACAATTTGACCTTGATCCATAACAATTATTTTATCGGCATTTTTAATGGTAGCTAATCTGTGGGCAATAACTATTGAAGTTTTATTTTGTGTTATGGTATCAATAGCTCGTTGTATTACCTCTTCAGTATAACTATCTACAGAAGAAGTAGCTTCATCTAAAACCAAAATGGCAGGTTCAGAAATATAAGCTCTTAAAAAGGCAATCAATTGTCGTTGACCTGATGAGAGCATCACTCCTCGCTCCTTGACGTTGTAATCGTAGCCTTCTGGAAGAGATTCAATAAAATCATGAACGCCAATTTGCTTGGATGCTTTAATCACATCTGCTTTGGTAAGTTCTGGATTGAAAAGGGTTATATTATTATACAAACTGTCTGCAAACAGAAAGACATCTTGAAGTACGACAGAAACGTGTTTTCTCAAAACATTCAAGTCGTATTCTCTGATGGAATGACCATCTATATTAATTTCTCCCGAATCAAATTCATAAAAACGAGAAAGTAAATTAATAATCGTAGATTTTCCAGCACCTGTAGCTCCAACTATAGCTATGGTTTCTCCCGCTTTAATATCTAGCGAAAATTTATGTAATACAGGCTCTCCTGGCAGGTAGGAAAAGTCTACTTCCTTAAACTTGATGTGACCTGCTACTTGATCGGGCTTAAAGATTCCCCTATTGGAGATTTTGCTTTCTGTTTCTAAAATACCAAATATTCTTTCCGCCGCTACCATTCCCATTTGTAAGGAATTAAATTTATCCGCAATTTGTCTCAGTGGTCTAAAAAGCATCTGAGACATTTGAATAAACAAGAAAATAGTTCCTAAAGAAACACCGCCTCCTGAAATCACATTTAATCCTCCGTACCAAACCAACAAACCGATGGTAATAGAAGAAGAAATTTCTGCCACTGGAAAGAAAATGGAGTTAAACCAAACGGTTTTAAGCCAAGCCTTCTTGTGCTTTTCATTAATTTCTATAAAATTGTTGTATTCTGTTTTTTCTCTGTGAAATAACTGGACTATTTTAATGCCACTGATACGTTCCTGAACAAAGGAATTTAAATTAGCTACTTGCAAACGTACCTCCTCAAAAGCTTTTTTCATTGACTTTTGAAAAAGTCGCGTAGCATAAAGAATAATTGGAAGCACAGAAAAAACAATTAAAGACAAACGCCAATCAACATAAAGCATAACTCCAATGACCAACACCATTTTTAACAAGTCTGCTATAATCATAAACAAACCCTGTGAAAAAATACTAGCAATCGTCTCGATATCACTTACAGATCGAGTGACTAAACGGCCCACAGCAGTCTTGTCAAAATAAGCCATTTTAAAATGAATGATCTTGTCAAACAACTTTACACGCAATTCTTTTATCACTTTCTGACCCAGCCAATTGGCATAAAAAACAAAAAGGAATTGAAAAACAACCTCTAAAAGTAAAGCGGCAAACATGAGGAAAACAAAAAGCAACATACCCTCGTAGTCTTTGGGTCGTATGTAATCGTCAACGGTTACCTTTAGCAAATAGGGCGTCAGCGTAGAAAATAAAGAAAGTAGTATGGCTGTGATCAGCACAAAATAGTAGGTTGTCCGAAAGGGTTTGACAAAAACCATTAGCTTACCAAACAACTTTACATCAAATATTTTACCACTTACTTTTGCCATAGATTATAGAAAAAGGTGTTTTGGATAGGTTATTTTGGTAAGGAACAAACCCTGTGCTGGTACTGAATAACCTGCGGAAGAGCGGTTTTTACTACTTATAATCTGATGCAAGTCCTCCACTGTTTTTTTCTTCAATCCAATTTCAATTAGCGTACCGACAATCGCGCGAACCATGTTGCGCAAAAACCGATTGGCAGTGATGGTAAAGGTATAACCCTTTTCTGAAATGGTCCATTGGGCGTGTGTAATTTGACACAAAAAAGTCTTTACATCCGTTTTTGATTTTGAAAAACACTCAAAATCTTCGTATTGCTTTAGCACTTCAGCTGCTGCATTCATCTCCTCAAAATTCAGTTTTTGTCTCAATTCGTAATGCAACTCATTTTCAAAGGGTGTTCTCTTGTTCGAAATGTGATATTCATAGGTTCTTGAAAGGGCATCAAAGCGCGCATGCGCTTCAGAAGTAACTCTTTTTAAGGAATGAATCACGATGTCTTGAGGTAAAAATTGATTCAATTGATGTACCAAATTTTCTTCTTCATCGTCTTTAAAATCGTATTCAAAATGAGCAAACATTTGCCGTGCATGAACACCCGTATCGGTTCTTCCTGCAGCTGTTAAGGGAATTGGGCTTTTGAGAAGGGTTTCCAAGGCATGTTCCATTACTTCTTGAACAGAAACAGCATTGGGTTGGCGTTGCCAGCCGTGATAATTAGTCCCTGCATAAGAAAATTCAAGAAAAAAACGCACTGCTTCTTTTAAACGCTAAAGATACTTTGAAATAACCACTACCACAATTTCTGTCGCAAAGATTTCCAGAATCTATCTGTCTTTTTCTCCCTGAACATAATGATTTAATAGTTTGAGTACCTTTTGAATTTCATTGGATTTATTTGAACTAAAAACATCCACCAACAAGCTTCCTTTTTTAATTGGATTAATTTTCCTTTTTCTAAAAAATTGACAATCGTCGATATTAAAAGGATTGAAAAGGTGATCAAATTATAAATACCGAAGGCTTCATAGAAAAAATAACAGATTATGGCTCCTGCACTTACAAGCACAACAACAAGATAAATAATATAAAACCACGTTCTTTTTTTATCGATAATCTTGTCTATATCTCTGTATTCTATTTTTCGAGGCGTATGATCATACTCCAATTTGAAAACAAGATGATCATTAAAAAAAGTGATACTCCCTTTTCCTTTTGAGGAACTTATTATCCTTTCTTTTGGTTCTTTTGATTCAAATTTATTCATGGGTTTTATACATTTGGGTTCTTAAAATTAACTCTTTTTGAAAAAAATCCTTCTTCTTTCGGACACCCACGGTCATATGGATGAAAAAATCATTTCTTATGTCAAGCAGTCGGATGAAGTATGGCACGCCGGTGACGTAGGTAAAACAGAAGTGATGGACACCCTAGAATCTTTAAGACCACTCCGAGTGGTTTACGGAAATATTGACGGTCATAAAGTGCGTTCCAGAAGTGAGGAAGTACTGGCGTTTGTATGTGAAGGTGTAAGAGTAGTCATGACTCATATTGCTGGGTATCCTGGTAAATATAACCCTAGTGCCCAGGCGGTTATTGAAAAACACCAACCCCAACTCTTCATTTGTGGTCATTCTCATATTCTTAAAGTAATGAGAGATAAAAAATCAAATCATCTGCACATGAATCCAGGAGCTGTAGGAATTTCAGGGTTTCACAAGTTCAGAACCTTTTTGCGTTTTGAATTGGATCAAGGGCAAATCAAAAATGTTGAAGCTGTGGAATTGGGTTTACGAGGATCCTTATCGAATGCGATCCACTGAACGGACTAAATTTTCGTCTTTTAGTATGGCTCGACGCGCCAACCAGAAAAAAAGGAGTTGAAACAATGAAACCAAAACAACAGGATGCGTTAGAGGAAGTTGAACGTGTAATGTGTAAGAGTACACATAAAAACCAATTAAGCAAAGTTGAAAAAACAACAAAAAGGTGCATAATCGGGCCTGTAAACTTCTGTTTTTGAATAAAAACAGAACAAAAAAAGAAAGAATTGGAGTAAAAAGCAACAAACGATATTCAACGACAAGTGAAGTTTCCTGAATTCCTTGAGCGAAAAAAAATAAGACGACTGAAGAAACAATAGTAATCAGCAGGTAAAGTGATTGTATGCGTTGAATCATGAATTTCTTTTTTACAAAATTAAGTTTTTTTTGAAAGTGGGTATTTTAAATAAAAGTTGTAATATTGTCACACTTCAACACATTACGGCAATAAATCAATATTGCACCCTTTAATCACTTTATTTTCATGTACGAAATAGCTACTCTTAAGACAAAGAAATTACCTGAATTACAAGAAATCGCTAAAAAAATAGGCGTCAAACGTATTGCAGGGTTAAAAAAACTTGACCTCATTTACCAAATTGTTGATTTTATTGCCTCTAAACCGGATGATGAAGCTACAGCAAAGCCTAAAAACAATGAGGTAAAAGAATCTAACCAAAAGGTAACTTTAAAAGTACTTCCCGTTCAAAAACCGAAACCCAAACACAAAAAAGATCATTCCCAATCGGATAAGCAACAAGGTGAACAGCAAGTACAAAGCAAAGAACAATCCGGTGGTAATAACCCAAAAAAACACAACCATCCCAACCATAAACACAAACAAAACAATTCCAACAACCAACACAGAGGAGAAAACAACCACAATAAAGACAACAAAAGTCGTTACCGTCAACCTGATTTTGAATTTGATGGAATTGTTGAAACGGAGGGTGTATTGGAAATGATGCCAGAAGGATATGGTTTTTTGCGTTCTTCGGATTACAATTATCTTTCCTCACCAGATGATGTGTATGTTTCTCAGTCACAAGTCCGTTTATTTGGCCTAAAAACAGGGGATACCGTTTTAGGATCTGTACGTCCTCCAAAGGAAGGAGAAAAATACTTTCCATTAATCAAGGTAGATAAAATAAACGGTCTGGATCCAAAAGTTGTTCGAGATCGTGTTTCATTTGAACACTTGACTCCTTTGTTCCCTCAGGAAAAATTCAACTTAGCGGAAAAACAAAACACTATCTCTACTCGTATAATGGACCTGTTTTCTCCTATTGGAAAAGGACAGCGTGGGATGATTGTTTCTCAACCAAAAACGGGGAAAACAATGCTGCTCAAAGACATCGCTAATGCGATCGCAGCAAACCACCCAGAAGTATATCAATTAATCTTGCTTATAGACGAACGCCCTGAAGAAGTGACAGACATGCAACGCAACGTAGATGGTGAAGTAGTTGCCTCTACCTTTGATGAACCTGCAGAACGTCACGTAAAAGTTGCAAATATTGTTTTAGAAAAAGCCAAACGATTGGTAGAATGTGGTCATGATGTCGTCATATTATTAGATTCAATCACTCGTCTGGCTCGAGCTTACAATACTGTACAGCCTGCATCTGGTAAAATTTTGAGTGGAGGTGTCGATGCAAACGCACTCCACAAACCCAAACGTTTCTTTGGTGCTGCTCGAAATATTGAAAACGGTGGTTCTTTATCTATTATAGCAACCGCTTTAACAGAAACTGGATCCAAAATGGATGAAGTGATCTTTGAAGAGTTTAAAGGAACCGGAAATATGGAGTTACAATTAGATCGAAGAATTGCAAATCGAAGAATCTTCCCTGCAATTGACTTAGTTTCATCCAGTACCAGACGTGACGACCTACTTTTAGATGAAAATACCATCAAACGAATGTGGATCATGAGAAAATATCTTGCTGACATGAACCCTGTAGAAGCAATGGAATTTATTAACGATCGCTTTACTAGAACACAAAACAATGAAGAGTTTTTGATTTCAATGAATTCATAAACTCTGACATTTCTTCATAAAAAAGGCTTCTGTTAAGAAGCCTTTTTTATTTCTTTTAAAAGTTGCTATTACAAGGAAGCGACGTGTTTGGACAACTTTGATTTTAAATTTCCCGCTTTGTTTGCGTGAATGATGTTTTTCTTGGCTAATTTGTCAATTAAAGAAACAACAGTAGGAAACAACTTGTTAGCTTCTTTCTTATTGGTAGTTTCTCTTAATTTTTTTATCGCATTTCTGGTCGTCTTGTGTTGAAAACGGTTTAGTAGGCGTTTCTTGTTATTTGAACGGATGCGTTTTAATGCCGATTTATGATTTGCCATAATTACAATTTATATAGTAGCCCGTAGGGGAATCGAACCCCTCTTTCCAGGATGAAAACCTGGCGTCCTAACCGATAGACGAACGGGCCATATTTTTCGTGCGCAAATGTACACGTAATATTATTATTAAACAAGACTATTAAGCAACAAAAATGATCGCTTTTTTTCTTTTATACTTTAAATATGCTTTAACATTCTTATAGAATTAAAAGTAATACCTTTACGGAGCCTTTTAATTAAATCTTATCCACTTGTATGAATAAATTATCCTACTCACTTGCTCGAGTTTCTTTTCTAAGCTTATTTTGTTGTTTTCCCTTATTATTATTTGGCCAAATCAAACTAAATCTTGATGAAACTAAAACAGCACTATCAGGTTATGATCCTGTCACATACTTTGAATCAAATCCAATTGATTGAAATTCGCTCAAAACGTTTCATCTAAAAATGGCCCAACCTTTGAACAGTAAAATATACCTTGAAAAAAACAAAAATATTCAAACAGTGAGCATCACTAGTCTAAAGAAAAGTACAGCCAAACAAGAGCTCACTTATATCGACTTGTGCAACTCTTATTCTAGAAAAAACAAATATTCGCCTGAAATTTAGTACGCTTTAGCAAAAAGCACCCGCTGAGAAGAAGGCTTTCCGGAGTACACGCAAATTCCCTCTTCAGAACTTGATTCCATTGGAATACAACGTATGGTTGCTTTAGTTTCGTTTTTAATCGCTTCCTCTGTAGCTTCTGTTCCGTCCCAATGTGCTGAAATAAAACCTCCTTTTTCTTCGAGTATTTTCTTAAACGTTTCAAAGTCATCTACCCTAGTAGTACGTTGGGATCTAAAGTTTTTTGCTTTTTCAAAAAGGACTTTTTGCATGTCCGCCAACTCGTTTTTTACATATGCAGTAACTTCTTGCTGTGTTCGTGTAGTCTTAGTGAGTGTATCGCGTCTGGCAACTTCCACCGTACCTTGTTCTAAATCCTTTGGGCCTATTGCAATACGAAGTGGAACGCCTTTGAGTTCGTATTCATTAAATTTAAAACCAGGTTTGAATTTATCGCGATTATCAAATTTAACACGGATGTTGTCTTGCTCCAATTCGATCTTTATTTTTTCTGCAACTTCCGCAATTTGACGTTGTTGCTCCTCTCCTTTATAAATGGGCACAATCACAACTTGGTCTGGAGCCAAATTAGGAGGTAAAACCAAACCATTATCGTCGCTGTGCGTCATGATTAGAGCTCCAATTAAACGGGTTGAAACCCCCCAGGAGGTAGCCCAGACATACTCTAAACCACCGCTATCTGAAGCAAACTTTACATCAAAGGCTTTAGCAAAATTTTGTCCTAAAAAATGAGAGGTTCCTGCTTGAAGTGCTTTACCGTCTTGCATCAATGCCTCAATACAATACGTTTCTTCTGCTCCAGCAAAACGCTCACTTGCTGTTTTGGTTCCTTGAATTACTGGAATTGCCATAAAATTTTCTACAAAATTGGCATACACTTGATTCATTAATTTAGTTTCTTCAAGAGCTTCGTCTCGGGTAGCATGAGCAGTATGTCCCTCTTGCCAAAGAAATTCAGCAGTTCTCAAAAACAACCGAGTACGCATTTCCCAACGTACTACATTTGCCCATTGATTGATCAAAATAGGTAAATCTCGGTAGGATTGAATCCAATTTTTATACGTGTTCCAAATGACAGCTTCACTAGTAGGGCGTACAACCAACTCTTCCTCAAGTTTGGCATTAGGATCTACTTTGAGCTTACCGGGTTTTTCTTCATCGTTTATTAAACGGTAGTGAGTTACCACGGCACATTCCTTTGCAAAACCTTCAGCATTCTTCTCTTCTGCTTCAAACAAACTTTTGGGAACAAAGAGCGGAAAATAGGCGTTTTGATGTCCTGTTGCCTTGAACATTTTATCGAGCTCTGACTGCATTTTCTCCCAAATTGCATATCCATAGGGTTTTATTACCATACAGCCTCGAACTGAAGAGTTCTCTGCTAAATCAGCTTGAACTACGATTTCATTATACCATTTTGAATAATCTACTTCTCGTGGAGTTATTTTTTTTGCCATAAATCTTTGGCATAGATTTTGCCTATATTTGGTTATGTTAATCTAATGTGTTGCAAATCTAATTCTTTTAAATCACATTTCTTAAACGAATCCTTATGAAAACAACTACACTTTACTTTAAAATCAAGAATTTATTAATTGGTGTTATTGGAACGATAGTCGTGCATAGTTGTGGAAGTTTTCAAGGAGCATCTTATTTTGACTCTGACGGAATATACTCTTCTCAAAGTCGAAATCAAATAGAAAAATCAACCGAAAAAGCTAATAGTAACTATTACTCTCAGTATTTTAAAAATGCAGCGGAGTCTGGCTATACAGATCCCAATGCAGAAGAACTTTATTTTACAGATACGGACACATATGCTTCTTCACCAGAAGAAACTTATTCTAACACAACTTCAACTGCCCAGATACCTTGGGGAGATCAACCCAATCAAACCGAAATCATTGTGTTTGACTCCAGACCGAATTACCTTTGGGGTCTTTCGGGTTTTGCTTTTAATTTTTCTCCTTATTGGAGTTCGTTTTATACAAATCCCTATCGTTTTGGTTACGGTCGATTTTATTCCCCTTTTTACAATTATCCCTATTTTAATCCTTACAGAGGTCATGCGGGTTTTTGGGATCCCTTCGATGCCTTTTATTCCCTTTTCAGTTATTACGGCGGCTTCTATTCTCCATATTACGGGTATGGATATGGCTACAGAAACCACTGGAGTAACCGTTACAGACGTTGGAATCGCTTTGATGATTTTTATGGTAACGAATACAGAAGAAGTAACTCCAGAGACTATCAAACAACTGTTGCACGAGTAAAATCTGGTCGGGGAGAAAAAACAAATCCTAGGTCCAATGAAAGATCTCGAGTAGAATCAAAACGAAGAAATCAGAAAGATCATGAGATTCAGAGCGCCATTAGTAGACTAAATGTGGGTAGAGGTGTAAATTCATTAGGAAGAACGACTCTTTCTGGATACGACCGAAGTAGATTTGGTGAGACTCAAAATAGACTGGGAAATTCTAATATCTCAAGAAGTACAGTAAGTAGCAATAACAGATCAAACGGAGTAAGATTAGGAAATACTAATATTACCAAATCTAATACCGGTTCATTAAGAAGTTCTGGGAGATTGAGCTACCCTAGTAATCGTTTAGAGCGAAATCCAAATGCATCTTCAAGCGAGCAAAAACGTTCGAATAGATTCATTCCTTCTACCCGTTTTAGAGTAAATTCTTCAAGTAATTACAGAGCTCAGGCCGGTAGTAACCCCTCAAGAAACACCCTAAGAAGTACTTCAAACAATAGTCAACAAAGAGCAAACTATACCCGAAACAACAATACCACTAATTCAAGTAGGTCCTACAGTCGCCCTTCAGGTTCAGGAAGCAGCAGCAGACCTTCTTTTAGTTCAGGTTCTTCTAGCAGAAGTAGTTCTTCCTCTGGAAGAGGTAGTTCCTCTTCAAGAAGTGGTCGAAGAAATAAATAACAACCAAAAAATCAACATCTATGCGTTCCTTGTTTTATCTAGGTTTAGTCCTCTATTTGCCTAATTTTATAGCAGCACAAACGTTGAATGACATCACTTATTTGACACAAACTGGTTTAAGTGGTACGGCTCGATATACTGCCATGGCAGGTGCATTTGGTGCCCTAGGGGGAGAACTTTCGGCTATAAGTGATAATCCAGCAGCTTCAGCTGTTTTTCTAAATACTGAACTTGGAGGAACCATTAATTTTCAAGCTAAAAATCATACGGCTAGTTATTTTGGAACGCTTAGCGATACCAAGGGTGATGATTTTTATATGGATCAATTGGGTGCTGTTTTTGTGTTTAATAATACCAATACAGACAGCCCTTGGTCCAGAATAAGTACAGCGATAAATGTTAATAGAATAGAAACTTTTGACCAACAAATTTCTGTTTTCGGTTCTAACAATAAGGGTATAGTTGACTATTTTCTATTTTATGCAGATGGTGTCGCTTTTGAAGACATACAGCTTTATAATGAAGAATCTATAGCCTCCATTTATAAGTATCTGGGTGATACGACTGGCTATGGTGCTCAACAAACATTTTTGGGATTTCACAGTTTCATAATAGACCCCTTTACCAATGATCCAAGCGAAACGAGCTATTTCTCAAATGTTGATTCAAGTCAATACCAACATGACTTAAGATTAACCAACTTAGGTTTCCACAGAAAAACCAGTTTTAATTTTAGCGCCCTTTATAGAAATGTACTTCATTTGGGGGTCAATGTGAACGCACATTATATTGAATTTGAACAAAAACATGACTTCTTTGAAGGAGAACAAGATTTAAATTCTTCTATTTATGATATCAACTTTGTTAATGAGCTGCTTACTTTTGGTAGAGGACAATCAATTCAATTTGGCGCCATATTAAAACTAAAAGGACTCCGATTGGGCCTGAGTTACGTCAGTCCTCAATGGATAGAAATTCAAGACGAAACATCACAAAGCTTAAGTACTTATCGTTTTCAAGACGGTTTTGAAATCCAAGAAATTATCAACCCAGATGTAATTAATTCCTTTGCACCCTATCAATTAAAAATTCCTTCAAAAACCAGTTTAAGTGCTGCTTATGTATTTAATAGCTTGGGGCTGCTCTCTTTTGAATACAGTTCACAAGATCTCTCAAATACTGAATCCTCAATAAATGGAGGGAGTAGTTTTCTAGATGCTCTCAATACAGATATCAAAAGTGTTTTTGGAACAGTCAACACCTTAAAGATGGGTGGAGAATTACGATTTAAAGATTTGAGTTTCCGGGGGGGTTATCTAAATAGTTCAAAAAAACAAAACAGCACAAGTATAGAAGATCAGGCAATTACATTGGGGTTGGGATTTGATTTAGGTGCAAGTAGTCTTAATTTTTCTTTTATAAACTATAAACAAAACCAACAATTTGAGCTTTTTTCAGAGGGCCTCTCAGATTCTTACGAGCTTACAAAAAAACTGCGCCAATTCAGTATGAGCTTAAATTTTAAGCTTTGATTTTATAGAAACAAAAATAATCCTAGATAAACAGTATATTTGTAGCCATCTTCTAGGCCTATGAAAATTGAAAAATTATTAAGAGACGATACTCCGGATAGTAGTGAAGATCATTTTTCTTTAAACACACAAACTCCATTGCTCAACAATGCATTTGAGAAGAGCGATGAAGAAAAAATACTTCTCATTCAAGAACATGTTCACTCCATATTAGAAACACTAGGTATGGATTTAAATGATGACAGCTTGAAAGGAACCCCACTTAGAGTCGCAAAAATGTATGTTAAAGAAACGTTTGGAGGATTGCATCCCGAAAGAAAACCAAAAGCCTCGACTTTTGAAAATTCTTATAAATACGGTGAAATGTTGGTCGAAAAAAACATCACTCTTTACTCCACCTGTGAGCACCACCTATTGCCTATTATTGGAAAGGCACATATTGCTTATATATCAAAGGGTTCTGTTGTAGGTCTTTCTAAGATGAATCGAATTGTGGATTACTATGCCAAGCGCCCTCAAGTTCAAGAACGTTTGACACTTCAAGTGGTTCAAGAACTTCAACAAATACTTGGAACAAAAGATGTTGCTTGTGTCATAGATGCCAAACATTTATGTGTTAACTCTAGAGGCATTAGTGACGTAGCAAGCAGCACCATTACAAGTGAGTTTGGTGGGATATTTAAGAAAGAAGATAAAAAACGGGAATTTTTGGATTTCATAAAACTAGATACGAATTTTAATGAATAGTAATTTAGTTGTTTACAATTCTTTAAAAGGTGAAAAAGAAGCGTTTCAACCCATACTCCCTGGACATATTGGGATGTATGTATGTGGACCAACGGTTTACAGTAATGTACATTTAGGAAATTGTAGAACCTTTATCTCTTTTGATCTAATATATCGCTACTTCAATCATTTAGAATATAAGGTACGCTATGTGCGTAATATTACGGATGCAGGGCATCTAGAACATGATGCTGATGAGGGAGAAGACCGCATTTCTAAGAAAGCTAGGTTAGAATCTATAGAGCCTATGGAGGTGGTACAACGTTATACTGTTGATTTTAGAGACACAATGGCAAAGTTTAACGCTTTACCCCCAAGTATTGAACCAACTGCAACAGGTCATATTGTTGAACAAATCGAACTGATAAAAGAAATTTTGAATCAGGGATATGCCTATGTAATCAATGGTTCCGTGTATTTTGATGTCATCAAGTTCAATAAAGACATTCCTTATGGAAAACTCAGCGGCAGAAAAATTGAGGAACTCATACACAACACTCGTACCTTAGAGGGACAAAGTGATAAAAAAAACCCTCAAGATTTCGCACTTTGGAAAAAGGCTGAACCAGAACATATAATGCGTTGGCCTTCCCCCTGGAGTAACGGATTCCCGGGATGGCATTTGGAATGTACTGCGATGAGCAGAAAGTATTTAGGTAATCAATTTGATATTCACGGAGGAGGGATGGACCTTAAATTTCCTCATCACGAATGTGAAATTGCTCAAGCAGAGTCTATTGACAAAACACAACCAGTTAACTATTGGTTACACGCGAATATGCTCACCCTAAACGGCAAGAAAATGGCAAAATCCACAGGAAACAATATTTTACCTGAGGAAATGTTTAGCGGACAAAATACGCTTTTTTCAAGACCCTTTTCTCCAATGGAAGTTCGGTTTTTCTTTTTGCAGGCGCATTACAGAAGCATTGTTGACCTAAGCGAAGAAGCACTAGAAGCTTCAAGTAAAGGATTCCAGCGTTTAGTTGATGCTTTAAACAGCCTAAATAAAATAGAAGCTTCAGAAACAACCACTTCTTTTGATTTAGTTCATTGGAAAGAGAGATGCTATGAAGCCATGAATGACGATTTCAATAGCCCGCTTTTAATCGCTCATCTCTTTGATGTAGTAAAATTCATCAATGCAATTGTTAATTCAAAAAGTACTGTAAGTGCGTCCGATTTGAAAGAAATTAAATTTTATTTACATACTTTCTTTTTTGATATTCTAGGCCTAAAAACTCCCGAAGAAAATAATCAAAAAATGGATCATGGTGCTTTAAATGAAACGCTATCGTTACTTCTTGAATTGCGAAATAAAGCGAGAGCCTCCAAAGACTTTGAAACTTCAGACTTCATTAGAGAAGAGTTGCTAAAGTTAAACATCCAAATCAATGATGCTCCAGAAGGCAGCAGTTTTAAAATAAATTGAGTTTTGTCCCGCTTTAAGGATATTTTGATTTTCCCTTTTCTCGTTCTTATCAAAGGATACCAAAATTTCGTTTCACCTCTCTTCCCTCCTACTTGTAGATTCACTCCTACATGTTCTCAATATGCATTAGAAGCATTGAAAAAATACGGTCTTTTCAAAGGAGGTTTACTCGCATTGATCAGACTCTCTAAGTGTCATCCCTGGGGAGGCTCTGGTCCCGATCCAATTCCCTAAGTATTAATTTCGTTTCCCTTTGATTTTAATTACATTTACAATAATAAATTTTTTCTGATGTATTTTTTAAAATTTGATTGGGCTCCTAGTGAAACTCTTTTTAAGATAGGAAGTTTTGGTGTTCACTATTACAGTCTAATGTTCATTATCGCTTTTAGTCTAGGATATTACCTAATGAAAAAAATTTTTGATGAAGAAAAAATTTCGTTGGATTATTTAGAGTCTCTATTTGTTTACATGGTTTTATCTATACTTCTCGGAGCGAGGTTAGGTGACGTCTTTTTTTATAGCTGGGACTACTACGAAGACCATCTTATAGAAATATTACTTCCAATAAGAAATACGTCTGATGGTTATACTTTTACAGGTTTTAGAGGCCTGGCAAGCCATGGAGCGGTAATCGGCGCATTAATTGGGTTGTATTTATACAAAAGGAAGTTCAAAGAGCGTTCATTACTTTGGCTTTTAGACCGAGTGACTCTTCCCGTAGCCATAGGTGCAAGTTTTGTTCGCTTAGGTAACTTTTTTAACTCTGAAATTGTTGGTAAATACAGTAACTCAAATTTTGGCGTTGTTTTTATGAATCGAGGAGAAAGTCTTCCAAGACACCCTGCTCAACTTTATGAGGCATTTGGCTATTTGGTGTTGTTTTTTATTTTGAAACAACTCTACAGAACAGAGAAAAAAAACCGAGAAGGCTATCTAATAGGGCTCTTTTTTGTAGGTATGTTCACCATTCGATTTATTATTGAATTTTTAAAAGAAAGTCAAGGAGGATTTGAAGAAGTTTTAGGAATACTTACTACTGGACAATGGCTCAGTATCCCCCTCATTATTCTTGGGGTGTTTTTGATGGTAGGGCCACAAAAAACAGCTTAACATGTTTCCTAGGGTTCTTTTTTGGATTGGATTAATTGGGCTTTTTATAATTAGCTGTGGTGAAAGTAATACTTATAGAGTGGCAGAAAAAGCGATTGTTTTTAAAAAAGAAGGCACACTCCATATTGAACGAGCGGATAAAACCATTGCAGAATTTGACATTGAGATTGCAGACACTCCCTATGAAAGACAAACAGGACTTATGTATAGGCAACAAATGAAAAGTAATCAAGGAATGCTTTTTGTCTTTGATGAAGTCCAACATTTGACATTCTATATGAAAAATACACCGCTGGCACTCGATCTAATTTTTCTAAACGAAAATCTAGAAATTGTTCACATGCACAATAATGCGGTTCCTAATAATGAAAATTCTATTCCCTCACTACAACCAGCAAAATATGTTTTAGAGCTCTTAGCTGGAACTAGTGAAAAACTTAGTCTTGAATTAGGAGATCAAGTTTATTACACTAAAATTTAACCGTGATTGAAAAGCTTAAATATCCCATTGGAAAATTTCAATGGATTGAAAATCCTAGCCAGATACAACTAGAAAAGGCACTTGAAGTTCTTGCGAGTTTTCCTTATGAATTGGATGAAATTATTTCAGGGTTATCTGAAAAAAATCTTCTGAAACAGTACCGACAAGGAGGCTGGACCATTGCACAAGTAGTTCATCATCTCGCAGACAGTCATATGCATTGCTACTTGAGAATGAAGCACGCTGTTTTGGAGGATAAACCTATTATTAAAGATTATACCGAAGCAGAATGGGCAAAAACTAAGGATGGCTCTAGCACAGAAATCTCCTTTAGCCTTGACCTTCTTAAAGCACTGCATAAGCGATGGGTATATTTTCTGAATGGTTTAAAAAACGAGGAATGGAAACGCAGTTATTATCATCCTGAAAGAGTAAAATACTATCCTTTGAATACTACAGTGCTTCTGTATGCATGGCATTGTAAACACCATCTAGCTCATATTCAAAAAGCATTGCAGTAATATATTTACAAAAAAAGCCAGATATAATCTGGCTTTTGACTTCTAAATTTGGTTCTTTATTAAGTGTTTTCTGTAAGTGCCTTTTTCTTTTGGGTATCATACATCACAGGTGTGGCAATAAATACAGAAGAGTAAGTACCAACAATTACTCCCACAATTAATGCGAACATAAATCCTTGGATAGACTCTCCACCAAAAATAAAGATTGCTAAAAGTACAAGTAGAGTAGTAAGGGAAGTGTTTAACGTTCTACTCAGCGTGCTGTTTAGAGCACTGTTTACTGTATCGTCAAATTCTTTTTTGGAAGATTCATTGATAAACTCTCGTATACGGTCAAAAACCACTACAGTATCGTTTAGTGAATATCCAATTACAGTTAGGATGGCAGCAATAAAGGCTTGATTGATTTCCATATTAAAAGGCATAAAAGTATACGTCAATGAAAATATTCCTAATACAATCAATACATCATGAAAAACTGCAGTTACTGCACCCAATGAAAACTGCCATTTTTGAAAACGCAAGAGAATGTACAAGAAAACTACAATCAAGGAGCCAATTACAGCTAAAAAAGAGTTGTTTTTGATATCATCTGCTATAGTCGGACCAACTTTAATGGAAGACATGATTCCAATTGTCTTTTCTGAACTTCCTTTGACAAATTCGTCATAAGTGGTTCCATCCGGTAAATAGGAAAGTAAGGCGGTATACAATTTGTTTTGAATCTCTTCATCAACAGCTACATCCTCGATATCTACTTTGTATTTAGTAGTAATTTTTAATTGGTTTTCTTCTCCGAAAGTTTTTACCTCAGCACTACCAAAAGTGTCGTTCAATAAAGAATTTATCTCAGAAGAATTTACAGGATTTTCAAATCGTACGGTATAGGATCTTCCTCCAACAAAATCTACACCTTGATTGAGTCCCTTAGTACCCAATGAAGCTAAACTAATCACAATCAGTCCGGATGATATTATGTAAGCGATTTTGCGATTCTGCAGGAATGAAAAATTCACATTAGATAAGAAACCTTTTGTAGCTTTGGTTGAAAAAGAGACCTCTTTACCTTTTTCATTTCTTGAGTCAACAAATATTCTGGTTATAAAAATTGCAGTAAATAAAGAAGTACCTATTCCTATTAATAAAGTGGTAGCAAATCCTTTGATAGGGCCAGTACCAAAAATAAATAAAATTAGAGCTGTCAATCCAGTAGTAATATTTGCATCCAAGATCGATGAAAGTGCATTATTAAAACCATCTGCTATTGCTTTTCGCAATCCTTTGCCTTTATTTAGTTCTTCGCGTACACGTTCAAAAATAAGCACGTTGGCATCTACTGAGATACCAATAGTCAATACGATTCCTGCAATTCCGGGCAAAGTCAAAACAGCACCCAGCCCTGCTAGTATTCCAAAAATTAAAAGAATATTGAGCAACAAAGCGATATCTGCAAAAATACCGGAAGAGCCGTAATAAAAAACCATCCATATTAAAACGATAATCAATGCAATCACAAAAGAGTAGATTCCGGATTGAATTGCTTCTTTTCCAAGTGATGGCCCCACTATTTCAGATTGAATGATGTCTGCAGAAGCAGGAAGTTTCCCTGCTCTTAAAACATTGGCAAGGTCAATGGCTTCATTTAAAGTAAAACTTCCCGTAATTTCAGAACGACCACCTGCAATAGCGCCGCTTGATACTCCAGGAGCTGAATAGACAATATCATCTAAAACTATTGCAATATTACTTCCTTCTTGAAAAGCTTTACCAGTCATGTTCTCCCAGATACGGGCTCCACGGGAATCCATTTGCATAGAAACCGCGGGATTTCCAACTTGATCAAATGTTTGGAGGGCATCAACCACAACTCCCCCACTTAGAGGAGCAATGTTATCACGGTTGGACTTTAATGCATACAATTCAACAACACTACCATCCGCTATTGGTTTTCCCCAAGCAAAATGTATATAACGATACTCTGATGGGAGAAGTCTTCTTACATCAGACTGGTTGAGATAACTCATTATTAGATCACTGTCCCGAGCTGCAAATTGAGCTAATACAGGACCTCCTTGAAAGCCTTGCCCAACAATACGATCTAAGATTGGATTGGCTGTTGGAACACTAAGAGAGTCTTGGGTGGCTACATCTGCAAGTAAATCGTCAATTTCAGAACTCTCATCTTTTTCATTGGTTTCTTCTAAGGCTGTATTCTTTTGAACTTGTTCACCCAGAAGCGTATTGGCTTGAATCAAGAAACCAAAAAGATCGTCATTCTTATAGGTTTCCCAGAACTCCAATTGAGCAGTACTTTGAAGAAGATTTTGTACACGGTCTACATCTTTTGCCCCGGGCAATTCGACTAAAATACGACCAGAGGTTCCCAATCGCTGAATGTTGGGTTGTGTGACACCGAATTTATCAATTCTTTTGCGCAATACTTCAAATGCAGAAACGATGGATTCATCAATTTTTCTTCGAATTACAACTTGAGCTTGCTGATCCGTCATTTCGAAGTTAATTTCATCACTTAAGGTTCGATTTGCAAAAAGATCGGGTGAGGCTAGTTTTTCACCACTTTTAACGGCATCAAAAGCCCTAAAAAAAGATTCTATGTAAGGCTCATCTGAAGATTCTTGCAGTACATCTGCCTCGTCCAATGCTTTATTAAAAACTGGATTTTTGGTGTTTTCAGTCAGTCCGCTTAAAATGTCACGAATGGAGATTTGAAGAATTACATTTATTCCTCCCTTAAGATCGAGTCCTTTATTGAGCTCTTTTTGCTTGGCGTCATTGTAACTTGTGAAACCAAAAATTGGATTGGCTCCTATGGAATCTAGATAATTATTTGCTTCTTGATCCCGCAGCTCTAAATAATTTACTTCGTCTTCTGAAACAACTTGAGAAGCATAAGCTTCAGCTTGTTTTTCTATATTACTTGTAATGAAGGTGAAAGAGAGTTGGTAAACACTTACAAGTGCGAATAAAATACCAAATACTCTTACTAAAGAATTGTTTTGCATTTTAAAAATATTAAAGCTCAATTAAGGCCTGCAAATATAGGATTAAACCAAAGAAATGACAACTCAATTGAAGAATAATGATGATTAACGTTTTTTATATAAAATCTGATAAGGCTGCATTCATTGCTTGTACTTTTTCTGCACTCGAGCGCATATAAGCCTGTTCAGAATCGTTTAATTTTAAATCAACAATGGATTCAACCCCGTTTGTTCCTATGATACATGGCACTCCTATACAGATATCATTAAGCCCGTATTCTCCTTCGAGGTAAACAGAACAAGGAATCATTCTTTTGTAATCGTTGAGTATACTGTCTACCAAGTAGGCTACCGAAGCACCAGGTGCGTACCATGCAGATGTTCCCAAAAGCTTTGTTAATGTCGCCCCTCCTACCATAGTATCTGCTGCTACTTTCTCCAGAGTTTTAGCATCCAGATATTGAGATACAGGAGCACCATTATAACTCGCTAAACGAGTTAAAGGAATCATCGTGGTATCTCCATGTCCACCAATCACCATTCCTTGAATATCGTTTGCAGGTTTATCTAATGCAAGTGACAAATACGTTTTAAATCGTGAACTGTCTAACGCCCCTCCCATACCTATGATTCTGTTTTTTGGAAGTCCCGTTGCTTTTAATGCGAGATAGGTCATTGTATCCATTGGATTAGATACTACAACTATTATGGCGTTTGGAGAATATTCCAAAATACTTTCAGATACTTTTTGAACAATTCCTGCATTGATTCCAATCAACTCTTCTCTGGTCATACCTGGTTTTCTGGGAACTCCAGAAGTAATAACAACCACATCGCTTCCCGAAGTCGCTGCGTAATCATTAGTAACTCCTGTGATTGAGGTATTGAATCCGAGAGTAGTCGCAGTTTGAAAAAGGTCCAATGCCTTTCCCTCAGCAAAGCCTTCTTTTATATCCAATAGAACAACTTTACTAGCAATTTGTTTTTGTGCGATATATTCTGCACAGGAGGCTCCTACATTTCCCGCCCCTACTATGGTGACTTTCATTTGTCTTAAGTTTAAATTAGTCTTTTTGGTTGGTTTTACACGTCTATGTTGGCATAGATCGCGTTTTTCTCAATAAACTCTCTCCTTGGTGGTACTTCATCTCCCATCAACATAGAGAAAATACGATCGGCCTCTCCTCCATTATCAATGGTTACTTGACGCAATGTTCTCTCTTCAGGGTTCATGGTAGTATCCCAAAGTTGTTCGGCATTCATCTCTCCAAGCCCCTTATAACGCTGAACTGATGCTCCTGAACCGTATTCCTTGAGTAAACGATCACGTTGATCATCATTCCAAGCGTAATCTTTTTTCTGCCCTTTTTTAACTAAATATAAAGGGGGTGTGGCAATATAAATATAACCCAGCTCGATCAACTCTTTCATATAGCGGAAGAAGAAAGTTAAAATTAGTGTAGAGATGTGACTCCCATCAACATCTGCATCACACATGATCACAATTTTGTGGTATCGTAACTTTTCTAAATTCAAGGCCTTACTGTCTTCTTCGGTACCGATGGTCACGCCAAGTGCTGTATAAATATTACGTATTTCTTCATTTTCAAAAACCTTGTGTTGCATTGCTTTTTCAACATTTAAGATCTTTCCTCTAAGAGGAAGAATGGCTTGAAAATTTCGGTCTCTTCCTTGTTTTGCCGTACCTCCTGCAGAATCTCCCTCTACGAGAAAAACCTCGCACAAAGTGGGGTCTTGTTCGGAGCAATCGGAGAGTTTACCTGGAAGTCCTCCTCCACTCATTACCGTTTTTCGTTGCACCATTTCACGGGCTTTACGAGCAGCATGTCGTGCCTGAGCAGCAAGAATTACCTTTTGGACGATGGTTTTAGCATCATTTGGATTTTCTTCGAGATAATTTTCTAGCATTTCAGAAACAGCTTGTGATACGGCAGAAGTAACCTCTCTGTTCCCTAATTTTGTTTTCGTTTGTCCCTCAAATTGAGGTTCGGCAACTTTTACAGAAACAATGGCTGTAAGCCCTTCTCTAAAGTCATCTCCAGAAATTTCAAATTTCAACTTGTCTAAAAGTCCTGAATTGTCAGCATACTTTTTGAGCGTTGTGGTGAGTCCTCTTCTAAAGCCGGAAAGGTGGGTACCCCCCTCGTGAGTGTTAATATTGTTTACATAGGAATGTAAATTTTCAGAAAAAGAAGTGTTGTAAATCATAGCTACCTCAACGGGCACACCATTTTTCTCACCTTCCATAGCAATAACATCACCAATAATTGCTTCTCGAGTTTCATCCAAAAAATGAATAAATTCTTTTAATCCTTCTTTGGATTGAAAAGTTTCGGAGAGATAGTCTCCCTGTTCATCTGTAACTCTCCTGTCTACAATAATAATTTTAATACCCTTATTTAAGTAAGAAAGCTCGCGCATTCTCAATGAGAGGGTATCATAACTGTATTCTAAGGTTTGCTTAAATATTTCGTAATCCGGTTTGAAAGTTACCTCTGTTCCAGTTTCAGTGGTGTCTCCTATGCTTGCAACAGGAGCATGCGCTTTACCACGAGAGTATTGCTGCTGCCAAATTTTTCCTTCTAGATGCACCGTAGCAACTAGGGTTTCTGAGAGCGCATTAACACACGAAACTCCCACTCCATGAAGTCCTCCAGATACTTTATAGGAATCTTTATCGAATTTACCTCCCGCACCAATTTTAGTCATTACAACTTCCAAGGCAGAGACTCCTTCTTTTTTATGTATTCCGACAGGAATACCCCTCCCGTTGTCTTTAGTTGTTATGGAGTTGTCTTCATTTATGGTTACAGTGATTTCATCACAATGACCAGCAAGGGCTTCGTCAATGGAATTGTCAACGACTTCATAGACTAAATGATGGAGTCCTCTGGTCCCGACATCACCAATATACATGGAGGGCCGCATACGGACATGTTCCATACCTTCTAAGGCCTGAATACTGTCTGCAGAATATTGATTTTTTTGAATTTCTTCGCTCATATTTTGTTCGTTTGTGCCTGTGAAATCACCGACTAACAAATATACCTATTTGCCTACTTAAACAGGGGCTAAAGCCTTGTGGATATTGAGGAAGTTATCAACACAAAAGTGTGAAAAAAGGCTTGCAAAGCAATTGATTTACAAGTACTTTAAATAAGTTTTCAATAACTTTTTTCATGAACGTTTGCAACGGCCCTTCCACTGGGGTCATTTTGATTTTGAAAGGCCTTGTCCCAAGCCAAAGCTACGGGGGTGCTACAGGCTACAGAAGGGACTGAAGGAACACTTAAAGCTGCAGCCTCACTTGGAAAATGCGATTCAAAAATGGTTCGATAATAAAATTCTTCCTTGTTCTGAGGGGTTTGTACTGGAAAACGATAATGAGCATTCTGCATTTGCTCGTCAGAAATCTCCCTTTCTACCATTTCCTTTAAAGTATCAATCCAGTTGTAACCCACACCATCAGAAAATTGCTCCTTTTGCCTCCAAGCTACATTTTTGGGTAAATAGGATTCAAAAGCTTTTCTCAATACCCATTTCTCCATCCGCTCTTCAGTAATCATTTTGTCTTTAGGGTTCAAACGCATTGCTACCTCAATGAATTCTTTATCCAAAAAGGGCACCCTTCCTTCTATTCCCCATGCAGCTAATGATTTATTGGCTCGTAAACAATCGTACTGATGCAATTTTTCCAATTTACGAACCGTTTCTTCATGAAACTCTTGTGCATTTGGGGACTTGTGAAAATACAAATAACCCCCAAATAATTCATCAGCGCCCTCTCCTGATAATACCATTTTAATACCAAGTGCCTTTATGGCTCTAGCCATCAAATACATAGGTGTGGAAGCTCTTATTGTGGTTATGTCATAGGTTTCTAGATGGTATATGACTTCGCGAATTGCATCCAATCCCTCCTGTATTGTGAATTTAACCTCGTGATGAACAGTTCCTATATGTTTAGCAACTTGTTGTGCTGCTTCAAGATCTGGGGAACCTTCTAATCCGACAGAAAATGAATGCAATTGAGGCCACCATGCGGCTTGTGTATCATCTGACTCTATTCTTTTTGCAGCAAATTTTTTAGCCAACGCAGAGGTAATTGAAGAGTCTAATCCACCCGAAAGCAAGACCCCATAGGGTACATCACTCATCAATTGACGGTGTACTGCATCCGACAAAGCATCATGCAGGTCTTTAATTGATGTTGTATTGTCTTTTACATTTTCGTAATCAGTCCAATCTGTTTGGTACCATTTCACGGGCTTTGCATCAGAGCTGTGTAAATAGTGGCCTGGTGGGAAAAGCTCAATTTTTGTACAAACCCCTTCCAATGCTTTAAGTTCAGAAGCAACATAAAAGGTTCCATCTCCATCCCATCCCATGTAGAGGGGTATAATTCCGATGTGGTCTCGCGCAATAAAATATTCATCTTTTTCAGTATCATAAATTGCAAAAGCAAAAATACCATTCAAGCGGTTTACAAATGCATTTCCTTCTTTTTCATAGAGCGCAAGGATAACTTCACAGTCGGACTGTGTTTTAAATGGATAATCAGCTACATGGGCTGTTCTGAGCTGCCTGTGATTATAAATCTCCCCATTTGCTGCCAAAATTAAATTTTCAGAACGGCTGATTAATGGCTGCTTCCCTGATGTAGGATCTACAATAGCTAAGCGTTCATGGGAAAGAATTGCATTTGATGTATCGTATATACCACTCCAATCGGGTCCTCTGTGTCTTAATTTTTTTGACATTTCTAAGACTTGTGGCCTTAGGTTATCAACAGACTGTTTTAGTTCAAAAGCACATAAAATTCCACACATGATTTAAATTTTTTAGCAAATGTAGTATACTGATATATAAATTACTTTTATTAACTAATTATGATTAATTAATTTAATTAAAATATCAAAAAAAGGTTATTTTATAAAGTATTTGGATTTATAATATAAAGAAGTATGGAAACTTTTAAGAAAAGTTAGTTAATTCGATTACTATAAACAATGTTGCCATTGAGTAGTGTAGCAACAATTCTCGCTTTGGGAATGCGATTTTCAGAAACACTTAAAATGTCTCTATCTAGTATAACAAAATCAGCAACTTTTCCAACCTCTATTGAACCCTTTTGGTTTTCTTCAAAATTAGCATAGGCGCCCCATAAGGTCATACCACTCAAAGCTTCCATTCTAGACAACTTGTTTTCAGGTAAATATCCTTGTTCGGGGTATTCTTCAAGATCTTGACGGGCCACAGCAGAATAAAAAGTCAAAATAGGACTTACCTGTTCTACAGGAAAATCAGTACCCAAAGCAATGCGACCCGATCTTCCCAAAAGTGCTTTATTAGCATAGGCACCTGCCAAACGATTTTTTCCCAAACGGTCTTCAGCCCAGTACATGTCGCTGGTAGCGTGAGTGGGTTGTACGGAAGGGATTATTTTTCTATTAAAAAGTTTTAGGTCTGTGGTGTCAATAATTTGAGCATGTTCAATTCTCCATCTAGGGTCATCAGAAAAGACAAGTGCTTTATTATATGCTTCTAGTACGACATGATTTGCTGCATCTCCAATGGCATGCGTATTCATCTGGAAAGGTGTCGTAGCCAGTTTGTAAGCCAATTTTTCAAGAGAATCCTTAGGCGTTATAAATTCTCCTAGATGATTTGCTAAGTCCGTGTATGATTCCTTCAATGCTGCTCCTCGCGATCCCAAAGCACCATCTGCATAGACTTTAAAGGAACGAACGTTAAGATTATCTGTTTTAATTGGTCCTCTGGAAAGAAAATGATCTACATTTTCTGGAGTATTTGAAACCATAGCGTAAACCCTCATTTTCAAAACTCCTGCTTTTTGCAAGCTGTCTATTAAATAAATGTCCTCTTTGTCCATACCTGCAATAGAAACCGTAGTAAGGCCGTTTTCAAAACCAATTTTTTCAGCTTCTTTTAGTGCTTGTATTTTATTTTCGGTGCTGGGTTTAGGTAGTATATCAGATACCAATTTCATAGGAGCGTCTACCAAAACGCCTGTCAATTCTCCTTTTTTATCTTTAATTATAGTTCCGCCAGGGACCTCAGTATTTTTGTCAATCCCTGCAAGGTCCAAGGCTTTTTGATTAACCAATAATGCATGGCCGTCTATGCGTCTGAGGGCAACGGGTGTCTCTGGAAAAAGTTCGTCAAGCGTACTTTTTGTAGGCAAGGACTGATCTTCCCAGTCATTTTGATCCCAACCTCTACCAACAATAGCTTCAAGTTCATTTTTTTGAGAAAACTTTTTTACGCGATCTAGTACTTCTTCAAAACTTTTAGTACCAACAAGATCAACTTGTTGAAGACTCAAACCCAAGCCTAAAAAGTGACAATGAGAATCAATAAATCCTGGATAAACGGGTAGTTTTTGTAAATCCAAAACTTTTTTTGCTGAGTATTGATCGACTAGTTCTTCACCGCCAACAGCGATAAACTTGCCTTTGTCAACAACAAAAGCGGAAACTCTATTGACGTTTTTACCTAAAGTATATGCTGTGGCGTTATGAACAACTAAATCTACTTTTTTTTGGCAAGAATTCAATAAAATTAAAAACAATACAGATGAAAGGTAGAAAAGTTTGTTCATGAATTTTTAAGTCAAAATTATATTTTCTTAATCACTGGCCAAATTTAATAAAAATCAGATTGTGCCAACAAAATATTATTAGATAAATCTCTGACAAGTTACTAATATTGAAAATCAAACTTATAAGTAACTCCACCGATTAACAGCAGCGAAGGCTCGGGATAGTACGCCCAGCGACCATGTTTTCCTTTACTTGAGAATCTGCTTTTGATAAATAGATCAAATTGGGGTGCGATTTTATAGGTTAGATGTGCAGTTGATCGAAAGAATAGAGGCAGATTTCCTGAAATTATTAAAGTATTTTTTAATGGTGTTTGATTGAAAAACATCGGGCGTTGAGCTGTTATTCTATTGCCCCAAACGATTCCGTTGAACGAAAAGACCAGATTCTTCTTCCAGAGAAATTGACTATCCCATCTGAATTCAAGCTGAGGGACATTCCACAGATCCTCTAATCCTTGAGGTTCATAGATTCGGTATTCTGTGTCCAAACGGATGTAATTATTTTTTGCAAAATCTATTTTAAGGCTTGCATTTAACCCATAAAAATCCAAGTCCGTATAACTTCCCTCAAAAGCATTGGAGAGCTTGTAGGGCAATAAATCATTTTGACCATCGAAAGGGAGTCTTGTGAAAAAACTAAAATTTTCTACTTGATCGTAAACCAACCCCAAGTCAAAATTAAGCACCGAAGCCAATTGTGAACGAACTCCTAAGGTGGCATTATATCTATTAAAGGTAGGTTGAAGAAATGTTGTGGGGGCTAAATAAGGATTTATTTCAGATAAAGCATTGTAAGTATTTAGTTGTACCCCTCCATTGGCTAACAAATAAGGGTTCAAGGTACTCTTTGGCTTTTGATACAAAATTTCGATTTTTGGATAATATTGTAAAGGCTTAGAAAATGCTTGCATACCTAAGACATAAGAAACTCCTGCTCCAATTTTAAATTTTAAATCAGAGCTGTTATCTGACCAAAAAAGATTTAACACACCCTGACCTTGTCTGTATTCTTCCATGCTATTATCATAATAAGAAGTTGCGAACTGAGTGGTAAAACCCTCCAGGAGTATTTCTGTTTTTATTTTCCCCTTGTCAAGCTTAAATTCCAAATCTGTTTGAATTGCTAATTGTTGTTCGGTTGTTTTGAAATTATCTGTGGTAAGATTTGCTTGAAAAGACAAACCTCTCACAATAAAGTCATACCAATTCCAATGGGTTCTCAATTTTAATTTACTTCTTTTTATTTCAGGGTCTATTGAATTGATTAAAAGCGAATCCCAAGTTTGGTCATATAAACCATAATAATTTGATAAATTTCTTTTGAATTGAAACTGTGTATTGGCATTGTATTCAGAACTTCTAAAATTGTGATTCAAACCAAATCTGGAATATTGTTCATTACTTTTGAGTAGCGTATTGGGCAGATCTTTTCCATAACCATCCTTGTAAAAATTCAATCCAAAACGCTGTGCTCGGTCCAGCTCAACCACGCTGGAAATGTTTAAAAACAATTGTTTTTGATTTCCCATTGCGCCACTAAACAAACTGTTTTGAGGTGGAGCTGGCTTTTTTTGCTTTAACTTTAAAGGTGTTGCTTTAATGGGCTGAAAAGTAGAGACAACAAGCACTTCTTTGAATTGATATTTCAATTCCGATTTTTTAGAAACAATGCTATCTGGTAGTTTTGGAGAGGAATTGATTTTAAACGCATCAGATAAGCTTGGTGTATAAGATTTTACTACCAGTACTTCTTGTACACCAATAGTCTCGTTTTCTTTATTTTGACCTCTTAGAAAACCCAAAGAGATATATCCAATAAACAAATACATCAAAAATTTATTCAACATCAACTTCATTATTTACAGATCGATTTTCTTTCGCTAAGTTCAATTGGTATTTTTCAATTAAGGATTCTGCCTCTTTTACTTCTTCAGAAAAAGAGCTAAAGTTTTCAATTAGTGACTCCAATACAAAAACAGCTTGAAATCCATCATCTATAGCAAAATAATTTTTTGCCAGTAAAAGCAGTGCTTTGACATTCCACTCCCCTACTTGTCCTTTGGCTGCAATTTTTTCAATCCATTCAATAGACGCTGGATAGTTTTTTTTGTTAAAAAAATCTTGTGCTCTAAAATACAATGCTTCTGCAGCAATCAATGACTCGGGAGCCTTCTCGATTAATTGATACGCAGCTGTGACATTTAAAGTATCCTTGAGAGCAAGCGCTGAACGAGCCTGAATCAAAAGAGCATCCCATTTTACAGACTCCTCGAGTTCTTTTAATTGCAACACTTCGTTCGAAAGTTGAAAGGCATTTTCAAAACGCTTATCAATGTAATACGCTTGCATTAAATTCATTTTAGCAAAACGCTTGTTTTCATCAAATGAAGCGATTATTGAAAGTTGTTCCATAATTGGGATTCCTTCCTGAAGATTACCTGAATTCTTTAAAATCGTTAGGGATCGTGATAGGGCTTTTTCAGTATAATTAGAAACTCGATCATCTATTATAACCCGGTACGCTTTCAATGCCTCTTCAAAGCGTTCATTTTCAAAATACAGTTCCGCTAGATAATAAGAAACCTCTATACTGTATGCGCCTTCAGGGTAATTTGTTAAGTACTCTTCAAAAAGTTTTATAGCCGTTTGTGTATTTCCATCTAAAAATTGTTTTTCAGCGGCTTTGAAGCTAGTTTTTTCAAATTCAATATCTGTGAAAGACTCCAAATTGTTTGATGCAATCCATTTTTTGAAACTAGACACAGTTCCTTGATCCATTGCAATTTCTTTAAGTGTTATCATGGCTTGTTCACCAGGGGCATATTTCCTGTAGCTCAAGGCAACTTCTTCTAAAACCTTTTTTGATAAATCATAGTTTTCTTGATTATACAGAATCAATCCTTTATTTAATGCTGCTCGTGCTAGATAGGGACTGCTCTTAAAACGAAATAATAACTCATCATAAGCCTTAATTGCATTTTCGTTTAGAGACTCTTTACTGTAGGCAGATGCCAATTCGAAAAACACATCATCCAGAAGGGCATCATCTGGATAGAACTCTAAAAAAGATTCCAAAAATTCTATTTTTTTTTGATTTCTGTCTACAAAACCATAACTAATACCTTTTTGAAACATTGCATAGGCCCCTTTTTCAGGATTTAACGCAGTTGCCGTGGTGTAAAACTCTATGGCTTGCCAATATTGTTTTAAAGCAAAGTAACAGTCTGCAATTCTCAAGAAAGTGTCTCTTTGGTAGGATACATCTAAATTACTGTTTAAACCGTCAAAAGCTTTAAAAGACTTTAATGCATATTCATACTCTCTTAACTTAAAGTAAACATAACCCATATCATATTCCAATCTGTAACCGGTTTGCACTTGTCTTTTTAAAGGGTGTTTTTGAAATTCTTTGAAACACTCTAAAGCAGCATCAAATTGATTTAGTTCATATTCTGTTCTACCCTTCCAGTACAATGAATAGACATGATACAAACCATTTATTTTAAGGTTTAAACTTTTTTCAAACAGTCCTCTTGCCTTTTGAAACCGACCTCTCTGATATTCCTGAACAGCACTGAGTACTAAAACTTTTTGAAGGCTTTTGTTGTCTTTGAATGCTTTGTTGTTTTCTAATATTTCTAATGCAGCAGAATAGTTCCCTTCTTTCGTATAAGAATCAATCAAAAGTTTTTTAAGTAAATCGTGTTGTTCGTTCTTGGGATAAGCTTCTAGAAATGAAATGATAATATTTGGCGGATCTTCATATGGGTTTCCAATATCAAAACTCAATTTTGTGTAATTCAACAAAGCATCTTCAGTAATTATTGGATTGAAATCCATGCTTGAAGCACTTTTAAATGCATTGAGTGCTGCGGTTTTTTGTCCGGTTATTAAATAACATTCTGCAAGAGCATAATACGCATTTTGAGCAAGCGGATCTTTTTTTCCAATTATTTTATTGAATTGACCTATGGCTTGTTCGTATTGCATTTCTTTAAAATAAGCATAGCCCAGTTGGTAATAGTCTTGATTTGTCCAAGTTTCTTTTTTTCCTTTGTATACCTCTAAAAAAGGTATGGCCAAAGCGTACATTTTTAGATTGAAATAACTTTCACCTATAATTTTTGACAACTCAGAAGTTTCTTCTCCTTCGGCTTTTTTAAGGGCCTGCTTTGCCAATGCAATGGCTTGATCAAAACGACCGAGCCGAAAATTCATGTCGGCTTGGAAATACGAGAGATCTTCTTTTTGATTGGAATTTGAAATACTGTTGAATGAAGAAGCAGCACCATCATAATCTTCTAATTGGTAGGCAATATGCCCTAAAAAATAGTACGCATCAGATTCGTAGCTCTTGTTATTTCTCACTTTCTCCAGATAGGGTTTGGCATTTTTATATTGCTTTGCTGAAAAAAGAGAATAGCCCTTTTTAAAATTAAAAGTAGGCCGATCCAAATTTGGGACTTCACTTTCTGAAATACGAGAAAACCACTTCAATGCATAGCGGTACTTTTCATAATCAAAATAATAATTTGCCACCTCCCAAGTAATGTTTTTAGATGCAGAGGCAAAAGGGTAATCCTCCTTGTATTGTTCCAACATTTTTTCAGCACCAGAATAATTTAAGCGAAGAGCATTTGAAAGTGTATTAAATCCCACCTTTTCTTGAAAAGAATTCGCTGTATGAAAATCCTCTTCAAAAACGCTAAACTGCCATGAAGTAGGAAAATAATCAAGTCCAAAAAAATGATTTGAAAGTTCTGTAGAGTGTTTTTGGTTGTACAATTGAGCACTCAAGAATACAGGAAAAAACGCAAGGTACCAGCCGACTAAAAAACGAGATTTTAAGATTCCTGACATAGTTTTAAAAGTATAATAAACTCTACGATATCTTAACGCAATTCATTTGATAAACGTATATTTTATCAACAAAGTAATCAAGACTAAAACAAAAAATTTACCTTTATGGCTCATATTCATTTTGGATGGTCAACCTACAAAACGCAACGATAGTCAATGAAAACAACATCATACTGTCTGATCTTAATTTTACTGTTAAACCTGGAGAATTTACCTTCCTGATCGGTAAAACAGGTTCTGGAAAAAGTAGTCTTCTAAAGGTTCTCTATGGAGATATCCCTTTGCAGTCCGGTCAAGGAACAATTCTAGGTTTTAATTTAGCCCAACTTACCGACAAACAAATCCCCTTTTTAAGAAGAAAAATAGGCATTGTTTTTCAGGACTTCAAACTACTCCCCGATCGAACTATTTTTGATAATTTATCCTTTGTCTTAAAAGCCACAGGCTGGACGGATTCAGGAAAAATAAAAGAACGTGTAGCGCAAGTTTTAGAGCTGGTTAATGTCTCTTCAAATGATCGTAAATACCCCTTTGAACTTTCTGGCGGAGAGCAGCAACGCATAGCGATAGCAAGAGCCCTTCTGAATCGACCAAGTCTTATTTTGGCAGACGAACCTACAGGTAATTTGGATCCTGAAACAAGTCAAGAAATTATGAAGCTATTCCAAAAACTACACCAAGAAGGGATTAGCATCATCATGGCTACACATGATTATAACATGATAGTAAAATTTCCAGGAAAAATATTTCGTTGTCATGAAGGAATGCTTCATGAGGTTGTTGCAAAAAAATAACTTATCCTTTTTGGCGTTTTCGATCGTGTTCATTCAAAAAGATTTTTCTCAACCTTAAGGATTGAGGGGTAACTTCAACATATTCATCTTTTTGTATGTACTCCAATGCTTCTTCTAATGAAAATTTAACTGGAGGGGCTAGCTTTACTTTATCGTCTGAGCCAGCAGCTCGGACATTAGATAACTTTTTTGTCTTGGTAACATTTACAACCATATCGTCTTGTCGACTGTTTTCGCCAATGACCTGACCCGTGTAAACTGCTTCGTTGGGTTCAATAAAAAAGGTTCCTCGTTCCTGAAGTTTATCAAGGGAATAGGGAATTGCAGAACCGTTTTCCATAGAAATTAGAGACCCATTTATTCTTCCGGGAATTTCACCTTTGAAGGCACAAAATTCAATAAAACGATGGTTCATAATAGCCTCCCCTGCTGTTGCTGTCAATAACTGATTACGCAAACCAATAATCCCTCTAGAAGGTATTTTAAATTCGCATATCATCCGTGATCCTTTGGGGTTCATGGCTAGCATTTCACCTTTTCGCAAACTCACCATTTCAATTGCCTTACCTGAAACTTCTTCTGGTAAGTCGATGGTTAGCTCTTCCATAGGCTCAGATTTAACACCATCAATTTCTTTAATAATGACCTGTGGTTGTCCAATTTGTAATTCATAGCCCTCTCTACGCATGGTTTCAATCAATATAGACAAATGCAGAACGCCTCTTCCATAGACAATAAATTTATCTGAACTTGAAGTGGTTTCCAGGTGCATAGCTAGGTTTTTCTCTAACTCTTTTTCCAGACGCTCTCTGATATGTCTTGAGGTAACGAACTTACCTTCTTTACCAAAAAAGGGGGAGTCATTGATCGTGAACAACATGCTCATTGTAGGTTCATCAATAGCAATAGTTGGTAAAGCTTCTGGTGCTTCAAAATCAGCAATACTGTCTCCAATTTCAAAACCTTCTAAACCTACTACGGCACAGAGATCTCCAGGAACAACATGATCTACTTTTTTTCTACCAAGACCGTCAAACAAGTGTAATTCTTTAATTTTTGAAGATAAAAGAGAACCATCGCGTTTGATCAAATTTACCTTCATGCCAGTCTTGAGTTCCCCGCGTTGTAGCCTGCCTATAGCGATTCTTCCTGTAAAAGAAGAGAAATCGAGAGAGGTGATAAGCATCTGGGTGTTGCCTTCTTCTATTTCTGGACTGGGAACATGATCCAAAACCATATCGAGCAAAGGCTCAATAGAAGTCGTTTCTTTTTTCCAATCCGTACTCATCCAATTGTTTTTTGCAGAGCCATAAACAGTAGGGAAATCCAGTTGCCACTCTTCTGCTCCCAATTCAAACATTAAATCAAAAATGGCCTCGTGGACTTGTTCTGGAGTACAATTCTCTTTATCCACTTTGTTGACCACCACAAGAGGTTTAAGCTTTAGATCGAGTGCCTTTTTTAACACGAAGCGTGTTTGAGGCATCGGTCCTTCAAAAGCATCTACCAAAAGAAGTACCCCATCTGCCATATTCAAAACACGCTCTACTTCACCACCAAAATCTGCGTGTCCGGGAGTATCGATAATATTAATTTTCACCCCTTTATAGCTTACAGCTACATTTTTTGAAAGAATAGTAATACCGCGCTCTCGCTCTAGGTCATTATTATCTAAAATAAGTTCACCTTTTGATTCGTTTTCACGAAACAAATTACAATGGTGTAGAATTTTATCTACTAATGTGGTTTTACCATGGTCAACATGGGCAATTATGGCAATATTTTTTATGGCAGTCATAGCTATTTTAAAAACGCTGCAAATATAGGTGGTTCTTATTGACTTTTGTTCCCAAAATTAATTAAAAGCACGCTAGATTTATTTTGGCTTAATATTTGTAAATTTGCCTTCAAGTTCATTGAAAATCATGGGGTCGACTGGTTTTGACAGCAGGACGCATGAAAGAGTAAGCAAGTCGAGCGCTGAATAACAGCTCGTTAATCTCATTTTTCACATTTTTAAATGGCGAGAATAATTACGCTCTAGCTGCATAATTAACTGAATTATAGTACGTTAATGCCAAGTCCCAGCCAGGCTGGGAAGCTGGATGTCTCTAAATAGCCCTTGTTGACGGCGATTTGTATTGAGGCACCATAAAAGTCAACAACAAAACACTGGAGCATCGCCTGTGTTTTTATTTTAGATGCTAAGGTCGGTATGGGCGGTTTTTGGTCAGTGCTGATTCGAAAATAAAACAAAAACTAAACTTGTAGAACGCTTTTTGATCACTTGTTTGGACGCGGGTTCGAATCCCGCCGACTCCACTATTTAGTCCTGGAAACCCAG
>Ga0255772_10000362_pt1 | contig 44393 bp, 52 predicted proteins | sample 071ome_34_FD_179970 | JGI IMG/M metagenome (GOLD analysis project Ga0255772, IMG submission 179970) | Coastal salt marsh microbial communities from the Groves Creek Marsh, Skidaway Island, Georgia - 071411BT metaG (version 2) | ecosystem: Environmental > Aquatic > Marine > Intertidal zone >...
TGGTGCTGGACTAATTAATATTACGGGCACTATCAACACAACACAAACAGTTACTGCTTCGCAGTCAATGACTGCTCCTATCTTCAACGGGAGTGCAACGACAGCAAAGGCAATCGGTGGTGCTTTCGACGTTCCTCACTGGAAGGATGAGAAGAAACGTGTTCGTCACGTTATTGCTGAGGGTCCAGAAGCAGGTATCTACATTCGTGGAACCATGAAGGACACAAACATCATCAATCTTCCCGAGTATTGGGAGGGTCTTGTTGATCCAGAAACAATCACTGTCACTTTGACGCAGATTGGAACCTCTCAGGATTTGATTGTTGATGGAATTGAATGGGGTAAGAGGATCAAAGTCAAGTCTGGAAATGCTTCCACCATTCATTGTTATTATGAAGTTTGGGCAGCACGTTGGATCAATCCTTGTGACCACGATGAAAAACTTCATGTGGTTTATGAGGGTGACAGTCCTGATGATTATCCAGGAAACAATGAGTTCTTCCTGATTGGTGGATGGGACTATGATCGCAGAGAAACTAAGTGGAGAAAGAATGAGACCTGAAACAAGAAAGTCAATGGAAATGTTGTTTAAGGCAAAGTGGAATGTTCCCACTGCTGCCAAGAACTGCAACTTGACAGAAAAGGAAATGAAGATTACATTTAATGAGTACTGTGTGTTTCATCCTAAGACTTACAATCCCACGAAGGAAGATCAACTCTGGTTGTTTTAACTTATGAAAATCAATCTCTGGTACTGTCAACACATGGGTCAATGGAGATGGACTCTCTGTCAGGATGAGAGACCCATCATTAAGATGGAATCTGGTCAAAGACCAGACCTTCGTGATGCGATGAATGATGTGGCAAACACAGTTGAATATATGCTCGAAAAAGGGTTATAACTATAGGGTGTGAAGGAAGTCGCTAAGGGGCACTCAGGAAACTGGGTGCCCTTTGCTATGCGATAAATAACTCATAATAGACTCACCGTGCGAAGAAGATGCCATTAAGTCGTCTGGATAATTTTCTAAAGAACGTCCGTGGAAATGTTCTTTATGTTGACCCAAACGGATTGGACGCAACTGACAGTGTTGAGAACACTGGTAACTCCCAATCTCGTCCGTTCCTCTCAATTCAGAGGGCACTACTTGAGGCAGCAAGATTTTCATATCAAGTTGGTCTTGACAATGATCGTTTTGCTCAAACCACAATTGTTCTTCAACCAGCAGATTATGTTGTAGACAACAGACCTGGTTGGATTCCTGATGGATCAATCTTCCGCCAGAGAGATGGTTCGAGCACTTCTTCTTTCCCTGAACTGACCACGGCATCTAACTTCGATCTTCAGGATAATACGAACGTTCTCGTCAGAGCGAACAGCATTTACGGTGGTGTTATTGTTCCTCGTGGTGTCTCCATCGTTGGAATGGACCCCAGAAAGACAAGAATTAGACCAAAGTATGTTCCAGATCCAGCGAACTCAGCAATCACCACAAGTGCTGTCTTCCGTCTGACTGGTGGTTCTTACATTGAAGGTGTTTCGATTCTGGATGGTGACCCCTACGGCACGGTCTATAAGGATTACACAACCAACACTTACGTCCCAAACTTCTCTCACCACAAACTCTCGGCATTTGAATATGCTGATGGTGTAAACTCAACGGACATTGACGACTCATTCCTCACTTTCTACACCTCCAGAACTGATCTGGACATTTATTATGAGAAGGTCGGTCTTCTTTATGGTTCGAAGTCTGGTCGCGGCATCTCACCAAATTATCCAAACGCTGGTGTTGACATTGAACCAAAAGTTGATGAGTATCGCATCGTTGCTCCTATCTCTGGAAGAGCAGGAATCAGTACTATCACTGCTTCAGGAACAGCGGTAACCATCACTCTGACTGATGAGATTGATGGAATCAACGTTGACACACCAATCGTTGTTAGTGGTGTAAGTGAGAGTGTTTACAATGGAACATTCATTGTTGACTCTGTTGTCACTGTCAACGCTAATGGCACTAAGGTCTTCACTTATGCCACACCAACAGCACCAGTTGACACCTCACCCACTGTTGCTGGTACCGCAGTTGAACTGGCAATTAACAGCACAGTCTCATCTTCACCTTATGTTGCCAAGACAACTGTAAAGTCGTCTTATGGTATGTGTGGTCTGTTTGCGGATGGCGCGAAGGTCAAAGGATTCCAATCCGTTCTCCTCAATGAGTTTACTGGAATCTCACTTCAGAATGACAACAACGCTTTCCTGAGATACAACTCAACCACTGGAACCTTTGATGATTCGTCAACCGTTTCGAATCTGAACAGTGATCCAGATGCAGTTTACAAACCTGCTTATTACAACTACTTCGTTAAGGTTGCTAATAAGTCTTATGCACAAGTTGATTCTTGTTTCGGAATTGGTTACTCACAGCAGTATGTAACTGAGAGTGGTGGTAGTGTTAGTGTTAATGGGTCCAACTCAAACTTCGGTCAACAGTCTCTGTATTCCACAGGTTTCAGAGATGAGGCATATGCAAGAGATGACGTTGGTTACATCTCTCACATCGTTCCACCTGAGTTCAACGTTGCATCAAACATCAATCTGGAATATGATGCCATTGATGTTGGCACAACTGTTGGTGTTGGTTCAACCTCAAGACTTTATCTCCACCAGAAGACAACTCAAACTGCTGCTCCAAGAACAATCGTTCAGGGTTACAGACTTGGAGCAAAGACAGGTGATCGTCTGAACACGACAATCAACGACACCAATTATTATGCTCGAATCGTTATGCCGAACACGCATAAGGATTCAAACCAAGTGACATCGGTCAAGGTTTCTAACATCGGTGTTAACGTCTCAACTGGTAACAGCATCTCCTCCAACACCATTACGTTCAAAGAGGATCACCAGTTCATTAATGGTGAGTCAATCAGAGTTCTCTCCGATAATGCTCGTCTTCCTGATGGACTTGAAAGTAATAAGGTTTATTATGCAATCACCTCTGGTCTGAACGCTAACCAGGCACAGGTTGCGATCTCTTACAATGATGCTCTCAACGGTAATGAGTTGGTTATCAACAACTTGGGTGGTAACCTGAGAGTTGAGTCTCGTGTTAGTGACAAGAGAGCTGGTGACATCGGTCACCCAATTCAGTGGGACTCCTCACAGTCACAGTGGTATGTCAACGTTGCAACAGCAGCAACCGACAACTCACTTTATCCAACCATTAGTGCTCTCGGAACTGCTTCTCTCGGAGATGCAACACCAAGAACTTACATCACCAGAAAACCAGACACCAGACAACTTGCTGATAAGATTTATCGTGCTCGTTATGTTGTTCCTTCTGGAAGTGGAATTACTTCAGCAAGAGAACCTCAAAAGGATTACATTCTTCAACAGTCGAATGATGTAACAGGTGCAAACAACACTGAGGTTGCGCTTCAGTTCAACCCAAGCAGTGTCACGATGAACAACGTGACGGACCTCAGAAACTTTAGTTTCATCCGTAACGCTGATTGGTCAGCTAACGTTGCTAATTACACCACAGAACTTCCTCACCGTCTGTCAGTTGGTTCAAAGGTCAAGATTGCCAATGTCACCAGTGCTAACAACACCACTGCAATTGGTAACTCTGGTTTCAACGGAACTTTCACGGTTACTGGAATTAACAGCGCAAACCAGTTCACCGTAACTAATGATTATGATGATCCTGGTGCGTTCTCGAATAACACTTCGGAAAGAACCACTTCTCTGCCAACTTATCAGAGAGTTGAAGCATCAAACAACTTCTATGTTTATGATGTTCAGAACATCATTCCTTATGTAACTGGAATTCAAGATGGTGTTTATTATCTGACCATCGTTGATTCGACCAACACTCCAGCGATTGCTCCTTTCAACGACGCTGCTTCATTCTCCTTCTCTGCTCCTGTTGAGGAACTTTATCCTCAATATGACCAGGACAATCCATCTTCCGATCCATCAGCATCAACCACTTATGCTGACTCTAATCTTCTTGGTCGTGTTGTTGTCGATGAGCACAGAAACAGCATCACGAAACAAGCATTCAATAAGGCTTATGTTGACTTCGGAATTGGTGTTGGGATCACTGACATTGTTTCCACAGCAGCTGGAACAGCACACACCATTTACACCTCTCATGATCATGGTCTGAATGCGATTACATCACTGACAATCACTGACGCTGGTTCTGCTTATGGTAACGGAACTGGATCTGCTGAGAACCTTTATAACGCAACTCTGACAAACTCAGCAACTGGTAAGAACGCAACGGCAAGAATCACAGTCAATGCTTCTGGTGAGATTACTGCTCTGAAGATTATGAGTGGTGGTACGAATTATGTTGTTGGTGATGTCCTGAATGTTACGGGAACAGCAACCACAACTGGATTCTCCACAGCGACTGTAACGGTTGCTGCGATCACCGATAACGTTGGTGACACAATCAGTGTTGCTGGTGTAACATCTGAAGGTTACGCTGGTTATAACCAACTTTACAGAATCACTGGAATCTCAACAGCAGAAGCAGTTGAAGTTTCTTCTGTAAGTCCTGTTTACACTAACTCAATCACTGGAGTTGGTGCTAACGTCACAGCAAATGCTTACGCACTTCTGACTGGTCCTAAACTGGACATCTCCGACTTTGTTGTCAACACCTCAGTTGGATTGGCAACAGTTACCACTGTTCAACCACACGGCTTGAGAGTCGATAACGCAATCACTCTGGGTGGTGCTTCGAGTGATCTTTACAACGGAACATTCGTTGTTACTCAGAACGTTGGACTTTCAACCTTCGTTGTCAACATCGGTGTCTCGACACTGAGTCCTGCAGTTTCTGGAACACAGAGAGCTTATTATCCTGGACTCACAGCACAGGATGGAACAATTAATTTCGTTAATGAGAACTTTGGTGGAAGATTCCATAATGTTTATGCTGGAATCTCAACTGTTATCTCTGCTTCTGTTGCTGACTCTTCAGTAACTGAACTTACGATTCAGAACCTCACCAACTTTGACTTCAACATCGGTGATTATCTGAGAATCGATGATGAAATTATGAGAATCAAGACGACTGTTTCGACCAACCCAGTCGCAGTCTTCAGAGGTCTCTTCGGAACGGTTGCAACATCTCACGATAGTGGATCTGTTGTTAAGAGAATTAGAGTTCAACCAGTTGAACTGAGATCTCCATCAGTAGTTACTGCTAACGCACACTCTTTTGAGTATCCTGGTTATGGTGCTGGTAATTACGCAACAGCACTCCCACGTCTCCAACAGACACAACTGTCCTCCACTGCTGAAAGACTTGCTCAGTCAATCGAATCTGGTGGTGGTTCTAACTCTTATGCTGGTTACAACGCTAACGGTGATTACTTCATCGGTAACAGAAAGATTGACAGATCGACAGGTAAGTCTTCTGCAATTGACACACCAGTTCCAACTAACACTGGACAAGATTACTCATCACTGACGAGTCAGGTTGACCTCGATCTCGTCAATACTGATGAAATTATCACTAAGACCAGCATCAAGGTCAGTGGTGGTCTTTATAACGACAACGTTTCTGAGTTCGATGGACCAGTTGTCTTTACAAGAAAACTGACCTCAACTTCTGCTGACGGTATCGAAGCAACCTCGGTTTATCTGCAAGGAAGTGCAACAATCTCCAGAAACTACACTGTTGGAATTGCAACTCCAACTGTTGCTGGTAACGCAGGAGACGTTGTTTTCAACGGTAACCCAGTAAGTGGCGGAATTGTTGGATGGGTTTACACCACTGATAATTCTTGGTTCCCATTCGGTAATGTTGGAATTGACACAGGAACAACCAATGCTGTCTTCAATAAGGTCGGTGTTGCAACTGATGACCCAGGTGATGCATCCTTCAAGGTTGGTGCTGGTTCAACTCAGTTCACCGTTGACGCTGATGGAGTTGGAATCGGAACCACAGCAAACGGTCAGAAACTGAGAGTTGATGGTGTTGTCGTTGCGACAGCATTCACTGGTGATGGTTCGGGTCTGACTAACCTCCAGAACGACAGTCTCTGGGCAGGAATCAGCACCATTTATCCAATCAACAATAAGATTGTTGGAATTGGAACCACGTTCCCAAGCACAGAGTTCAAACTCTCAGTCGGAACTCCAGGAACAGGTGGAACTGACCTTTACGTTGCTAACGACGCTTATCTCCAAGGAATCATCACCATCAACAGTGGTGCTGTTCTCTCGGGTGTGACGACGGCAACAGGATTCAGGTTGGATTCGTCTTCGGGTTCAATTAACGCTGGTGTCGTTACAGCAACAACACTGGATGTCAACAACAGTGGTGACAAGATTACGGTCACCTCCGATGGTGTTGGAATTGGAACCACACTCGCACGAAGTGCAGCATTGGATGTTGAAGGAGCACTGAGACTCAAGACTTATTATGAGATTCCAAAAGCAGTTACCGCAAGCGGTGGTGCCGTTACTATTGACTTGTCTGTCGCTCAGACATTTACTCTGACCACAGATTCAGATGTCTCTTACTTCGTTCTTCAGAATGTTCCTTCGTCCTCGGCAACCACATTCACTCTTCAAATCATTCAGGATTCCTCAACAGCTTACTCAATTGACGTTGATGACTTCAGAACAACGGGTGGTTCGACAATCGGACTCCGTTGGCCTGGAGGAGTTGCTCCAACAGTCACCTCAAGTGCAGGAGCAGTTGATGTTTACTCGTTCATGACATTTGACGGAGGAACCACTCTGTACGGTGTTATCGGAGGTCAGAACTTCTCATGAGTCCTTTAGCGTTTCATAACTTCAGGACCTTTCAAACTTCTCTGGATTTGAATGGTCCTATCCTTTCTTTCTCAGAAGACCCATCAGCATCCAATGCAACTCTTGCTGGAGTTGCAACCTTCATTGGAATTGCAACAGCGTCCTTTACGAACAATGAAAACGCAACAAACAGTGGGACAATCTCCTATCAGTGGTATGAAGGTTCCACTGCTCTAGAGGATGGAGCAAACATCTCTGGTTCAGGAACAACAACACTCACACTGAGTAATCTGTCCAGTCCAGATGATAATGGAAGAAGTTTTTATCTTCAGGCAACTTACAATGCTTCTGCTTATGGTGAGGCAGGAGCAGCAAAGTCAACTGGTAATGCAGTCAACTCACCTCTGAGTTCAGATTCAGCAGCAGTTACTGTCTTCCCAACCATTTCCTTTACAACACAACCAGTGGACACCACTGCTGCTGTGGAAGAACTTGCAGAGATTCGAGCAATTCCTGCTTTGTCTGACAGCACATTTGGACCCATCACTCAGAACTGGACAAGAAATGGTGAAACTCTTTCTGACCAGAGTGACCCTGTTATCAGTGGAACTGGTTCGACAACTTTGACTTTCGAGATTACAGAAGTTGGTGTTTCCACAGTTCAGTCTATTGCTTATGTGGACACTGATGCTGGAAGAGTTCAAGCGAACTCAACTGTTGTGGATCTCACAGGTGTTGCTCCTCGTAACAGAATCAAACTGGAAGGATTCTCACCAGACAATCGTTATGCTGAAGGAATTCTTGACCTGGATGCTGGAGCACAAACAATCAACAGTGACACCTTGGGTGCTGATTATAGTCTGATTACCTTCTACGCTTTGGAGAAGGACATCAATGTCAAGATGACACTGGCAGCAACAGCAGGTGGAAGTTATGTTGTTTACTCAGCAACTGATGATAACCTTGCCCTTTACACAGCATTTGATGGTGGACAGGGTGGAACTTCGGTCATCACCACGACGCTCGAAGAGGACACGGAATACACACTGATTGGTGTTGCTAACGATTCAGCAATCTTCCTTTATCGTGGTTCTAACCTCATTCTGGTTGTTGGATCTGGTGGTGATGCTGGAACTGAAGGTGCTGGTGGAGACGGTGGCGGAGTTAACGTTGATGGTGAGACAGGTGATGGACGAAGAGCAGGTGCAGGTGGTGAAGCACCCACGATTGGAACATTGGGTCTGAATGGAGTCTTTGGTTCTAACCTTCACGCCTCTGACATTACTCTTCAGATTGGTGACACCAGAGCATCGATTCCTGATGCAGGAAGAACAATCTCCTGTTCGAAGGGAAGTTATTGGACTGACCTTGGAATCTCTGCTTGTTCTAACAACAGTTCTTCTAAGATTCAGTTTGTTGCTGTTGATGGAACCACCATTAGTGAAAGTGATGAGGTCATCCGTGGATTCAAACCAGGTTACACAATCTCCAACACAAGAGGTGAGGGTGTGAACCTTGGTGGTGACGGAGGAAACGGAGCCGTTGGTGGTCAAGGTGGAACATCTGGTTCAGGTGGTGGAGGAGGAAGTGGTTACAGTGATGGTTCGGTAACCATCGTTGAAACAAACCTGGGTGGTAACACAACACTCAATTCCTCGGTCACAATTCAACTCGATACTTAACTAAATAACTATAACTAAAACTAACAGGGTGGAGAGTGAAACCCGATGGCAGTCAATAAGAATTTTGTCGTCAAGAACGGACTTGAGGTTGCTGATGACCTCATTGTCGCTCAGAGTAACAAAGTTGGTATTGCGTCCACAGAACCTTCAGCGACCTTAGGTGTCAGTGGAGGAATTGCGGCAGTTGACGGTCTGTTCGTTGGTATCGTTACCACACAGAGTCGATTTGAAGTTGGAGTCGGTGGCACAGTTATCGCAGCAGACAGCGATAACGGACGAATAGGAATTAACAGTGCGACACCGACGCACCAACTGGAGATCGTTGGTTCTGGAGGAACATCACTCTTCATTCACAACGGAAGCATTAACGCAACCGCTGCTAAACTGAGTGCTAACGTTGCCATTAACACCACTGGAATCAATGTAACTGGCGTTGTCACTGCCACCTCGTTTAGTGGTGCTGGTTCAGGACTTTCAGGAGTTAGCACAAACTTTGTTTCAGCAGTTGGAATTCAATCTGGTGGAACCACGATTGGTGTTGGAATTACTCAACTCAACTTTATCGGAGTTGGTAACACCTTCAAGACAAATGGAACCACAGTTGACATCAGCATCGAAGGTGGTGGTGGAGCAGGTGTTGGTACGGTCATTGATTATCCCAGTGGACTGACCTCACCATTCGCTTACATTGACCCCAACGTTACCGTCACAGAGAGTATGACTCTGGACGACACGAACGCTGGTATCGACTCCTCGTTCATTGTTGTCAAAGAGCCAACACTTCTCTTCGACCCAGGTGTTACAGTTACCGTTGGTGCTGGTAAGACTCTGGTTACTGACCTCTTCAGACTTCTTGATCCACCAAGTGTTGACCTGACTCCAGAGTTCAGCACCATTACTGTCAGTGGTGTTTCAACATTCGTTGGTCTCTCAACATTCAACGACGGACTCATCGTTGTCTCTGGTGTTTCAACATTCACAGACAATATTGATGCCAACAGCAGCATCGACGTTGCTGGTGATATTAATGTCGCTGGTGTTGTCACTGCCACAACCTTCGTTGGCAATTTAACTGGAACAGCATCAACAGCGACAAGGGTTGTTGTTACTGCTGACGGTACCAACACTTCTCAATATGTTTCATTCTTCTCAGGAACTTCAGGAAATCTGAGTAATCTGGTTGATGCTGGACTGACTTACAATCCATTCACTAACATTCTGACAGTAAGTGGAAGTGTTTCCGCTAACGTAACTGGTAATGTAACTGGTAATCTAACTGGTAATGTAACGGGAACAGCGAGTTCAGCAACTAATTCTGCCAACATTCAAGTTGATGTTGATAACACAACGGCTGCCAATCATTATGTTGTGTTCTCTGGAAGTTCGAGTGGTTATAACAGACTTAACAGTGATTCCACTTTACTTTATAACCCAAGCACCAACACACTCACATCAACCACATTTAGTGGCAGTCTCTCTGGTAATGCCACAACCGCAACAACCGCAACAACCGCAACAACAGCGACCAACGCAACTAACATCACTCTTGCTGATGAGTCATCGGATACCACTTGTTTCCCTGTGTTTGCAACAGGAGCAACGGGTAATCTACCACCTAAGACCGACTCCAGTGCACTGACTTATAATGCTTCAACTGGAACACTGGCAGCAACTAACGTCAACTCCACATCTGATGTCAACCTGAAGACAGACATTAGAAGCATTGATGATGCGGTCACCATTATCAACCAGATAAGAGGTGTGAAGTTTAGGTGGCGAGAGTTAGACATCCCCTCTGTCGGTGTTATCGCACAAGAGGTTGAAGAAATCCTTCCAGAACTGATTTCTACCAGGTCTGATGATGGAACTAAGTCTGTCAATTACAATGGTTTGGTCGGTGTTCTGATCGAAGCGGTGAAAGAACTCTCCACGAGAGTTGAGCATTTAGAATCACAACTCAACAATAAATAACGGGGAGGAGAAAGAACGATGTCAGTAATTAGAGTCAATCAGATCACCAACAGAACCAACAGTGGTGGTCCTATTATCTCTGGTCTTACAACTGTTGGTGTTGTAACGAGTGGTGTTTCGATTGGAGTCACCAACCTCTACGTTGAACAGGTAAACTTCGGTCAGACAGGAATTCTGACTGGAGCAGTTTCGGTTGGAACCACTGACCTTTATGTCTCTGGAACCATTTTTGGCAACGTCACAGGAAACGTTACTGGTGATGTTACAGGTAACGCAGATACTGCTACGTCTGCAAACAACGTTGTTTTGGGAAGTGAAACAACAGACACACAGTGTTTTGTTGGATTTACTGTTGACCAAACAGGCACCACTGACATTAGAACGAACGCTAACTTAACCTTTGATTCAGCAGCGGGAACACTGGTTGCTACAGCGTTCAGTGGAACTCAACTCAATGCCTCTCAAGTCAATGCCTCTGGTGTTTCGACATTTACTGGTAATGTTGATCTCAATGGTGGAATTGACATCAATGGTAACACCACGGGATTGAATGTTACTGGCGTTGCGACTTTCACTGATAATGTAAATCTTGGTGATAATGATGTATTAAACATCGGTGCTGGCAACGACCTTAGATTGTCGCACAATAGTGCTAATTCGCTCATTCAAAACTTTACTGGTGGACTATATGTCACCCAGCATACAGACGACAGCGATATTCATCTTCAAACTGATGATGGTTCTGGTGGCGTAACAACGTATATTCAATGCGTTGGATCAACAGGATCGGTAAACCTTGCTCACTATGGTTCCACTAAATTAGCCACCACTTCTGGTGGTGTAAACATCACTGGAGTTGCAACTGCTACATCATTTGTTGGTGACCTAACTGGTGATGTAACTGGTAATGCTGATACTGCTACCAGTGCCACATCAGCAACAACTGCCACTAATGCAACCAACATTACTCTGGCAGATGAGTCATCGGATACCACTTGTTTCCCTGTGTTTGCAACATCAGCAACAGGTAACCAAGCACCCAAGACTGACTCTGACAGACTAACTTACAATGCATCTTCAGGTCTTCTGGTTGCATCAACTCATCAAGCAACAAGCATCATTGCTGATTCCACACTGAGAGTTGGTTCAGCATCAACCACCAGCATGGATCTTTATGTTGTTGGTAACTCTGCTTCTGGTGTTCACAACTTGGGATCTAAGAGTTCCAGTTTTGCAATCGACATGAGCACTGGAAACAATTATAATTTCACCATCGCTGGAAACATCACTCTAAATAATCCAACGAACACTCAACCTGGTCAGTCTGGTGTCATCATGATTACTCAGGATGGAACGGGCTCTCGTACACTCGCCTATCAGAGCCACTGGAATTTTGTTGATGGAACACCACCAATCATTACAGCAGGTGCTGGAACCACCAGTGTCCTTGCTTATCATGTTCAGGATACAGATATGATTATTACAACTTCAGTTCTTGCACTTGGTTAAGGAGAAAATATAAATGGGATTACCTAATGAAGTCAATTCAGCACTTATTGGTGCAGCAAACCAAGGTGGTTATACCATTGATTATGCTTTGAGGTTTATTGCAAGTAAACCATCTCGCCTTACTTATGACAATAGTAGTGGAACAAACAACTCCAGCAGTGCCTGGACTCTTTCATTCTGGATGAAACGTGGTGCTGATGCTCAGTATTCCACTTGGGGAAATGACCTTCATATGATGATGTGGACTCCAAGTGGGTCTTGTGCAAACACAGAATACTTTTTGATCGCAGATCCTCAACACGGAACTACTGCAATCCGAAACAGTTTTAGTTTTAACGGCGGATCTTATTCTGGTAATATAAAGGACAAGCAACGTGATGTGGCAAAATGGTATCATGTAGTTTGGCGTGGAAACACTGGATCATCCTCTAACATCATTTATATCAACAATGAAGTGGTAACTGACTATAATCAAGGTCCAAGTGGTCAAACACCTAGTTATGTCAATGGGCAAAGTCGCTGGTCAATTGGTGACTCTTACACAGGTTGTAGTTCAAGTCCCTTTGATGGATATATCACCGAGGTTCACTTTGTTGATGGATCAACTCTTAGCCCTACAGAATTTGGGGAAACTGATAGTATAACTGGACAGTGGATCCCAAAAAAATATACTGGATCATATGGCACAAATGGGTACTATTTGAAAATGGATCCCACTGCAGCCAATGGTGTTGGGCATGACCACAGTGGAAATGGACATCATTGGAGTGCAACTAACATTACCACTTCTGGAGTAGACACTGGAGTTGTCACTGACACGCCGACCAGCAGTTTTCCCACCTTTAGTCCATATACAATCTGGTATGCTGGTTATGGCGAGACCTACCAGATGCAAGATGGAAACTTGGGTCTAAAACCAAGACAATCATATAGTGGTAACTGGACTGCAACTCACGGGACGTGGGCAATTCATAGAGGTGGCAAGTGGTATTGGGAACTTAGGAATAGTGGAGGAACTAATTCAAAAATTGGTGTTTATAACATCAAAGATGCCACCACTTCGAGTTGGAATCAAGAAACAAGTTCTCGCGTTTACATGTACAAGTCGGATGACGGGCAAAAAGTAAACACATCTGGCTCAGCATATGGAGCGAGCTGGAACTCGGCAGGAGATATAATTGGTGTTGCTTTTGATGCTGATAATGGGACAATAACTTTTTATAAGAACGGGACATCCCAGGGACAAGCCTTTAGTGGAATGGACACCACTGCAATTTGGACACCTTATTTCTTGTGTGAGGATAATGGCAGTGCAAGACTTGATGTGAACTTTGGTCAGAGAGATTTCTCATACACTGTTCCTTCTGGTTATAAAACTTTTAGTTCTGATAATTTTAGTACTCCCGCTATTGCTGATGGTACTAATCACCAAAAGACTGCACTTTGGACTGGAAATTCCACAGGTGGAGCAGCAAACCAGGATATTGGTGGATTGAATTTTCAACCAGATCTGGTGATTCTTAAGAGTAGATTTAGTGGAAGTGCTAACTGGCATTGGTATGATAATATTCGTGGAGCAGGAAAAGCTCTGTTCTCCAATAATGAAGACACAGAACACACAAACTACTCTCGTGGTTATTTGGATGAGTTCAGATCAGATGGTTTTGGTGTAACAACAGGAAGCACAGATGGTCGTGATGCTAACGGTCTTTCGAGTGGTTCTCCACCAGACCAATATTTTGGACATTGTTGGTTGGGAGGAAATGGTACAGTTAGTAACACCGATGGAACTCTGGCATCAACTGTCTCAGCCAATACGACAGCTGGCATAAGCATCGTAACATATACTGCAGACAACACTGCTGGTAGGACCGTGGGACACGGTTTGAACTCTGCTCCACAGTTGATTTTTATTCGTAATAGGAACAGGGGAGGTACAAACATGAGAATTTATCATGAACAACTTGGCAACACCAAATGTCTCCTATTGCCAAGCACTGGTACAGAAACAGGCACAAGTTTGTTCAATAACACTTCACCAAATTCAACAACCTTTACAATCGGAAATGGTGCAGGAACAGGTCAAGCATACAATTATGTGGCTTGGTGTTTCCATGAGGTAGAGGGATTTTCTCGCATAGGCCTCTACACAGGTAACGGTTCAAATGATAGAGGAACGTATGTTCATTGTGGGTTTAAACCTCAGTGGATTATGACTCAGGCATACACAACTGGTCAAGAAATGTTCTTCACAGATGGGGCAAGAAATAGTTATAATGTCTCAACAAAGTTACAACGTCCAAATCTGACAAACGCTGAAATTGATGATCCAGGGACTGGTGGAAGCTCTTTTGACATTTACTCAAATGGTTTTATGTGGTACACATCCACGCAAGGTCTAAATGGTGGTGATTATCCTTATGTGTTTGCTGCTTTTGCTGAGAAACCATTTGAATATGCAAATGCCAACTGATAAATAACTAAAAACATACCTCCCATGTTTGTATTAGACGGAAAACAATTAGTGGTTGGAAGACCATTTACTGGAACTGATGGAACTCAGTATCCTGCTAATTGGTTGAATCTTACAACTTTGGCAGAGAAAGAAGCAATTGGGATTACTGAGGTTGCTGATCCTGTATCATACAACACTGTGTTTTGGGATGGTTATGATGATGATAATAATCTCAAACCAAAACTTCTTGATGATGTTGGAGTTGGAGCAGCAAAAACCACAGGACTGAAAACTCTGTTCAATAATCAACAGACGGATAATTCCTGGACGATTCTTAATGGTACTGATTGGTACATCACCAGAAATGCAGAAACTGGTGCAGTAATTCCTGTTGGTATTACATCATTCAGAGCAGAAGTAAGATCTGTTTGTGCAGAAAGACAAGCAATGATTTCTGCTACTGTAGATGTTGGTCAACTTCAGAGTCTTGTCACAGGTGCTGGCACTTCTTCGATTGTTGGTTACACAACCACACTGCTTCCCAATTGGCCTAATCTTTCAGATTACACCTGATAAACCACTAAAGGATAGGTAAGATGACCAGAGCAAGAGTACTCGCAGGTTTCGTTACAACAATCAATGCCACCAACGACATGAACGTTGGTATTGTTACAGCAACCTCTGGTACTATCAGTGGGAACCTGAATGTTGCTGGTGTTCTGACTTATGAAGATGTAACTAACATTGACTCCATTGGTATTGTTACTGCAAGAAATAACCTTGATGTTCAGGGCAGCTCTACTTTTACAGGTGCTGCTCAGTTCAATGGTGGTATCAAGGATGCTGGTGGAAGTTTAGGTGTCAGTGGTTATGTTCTAAAGACTGATGGAGCAGATATTGATTGGGTAGATCCTACCACTGTCAATGGACTTCAGGGTGTTCAAGGTATTCAGGGTATCCAAGGCACTCAAGGAACTCAAGGAATTACTGGCACTCAAGGAACAACTGGAACCCAAGGAACCACTGGCACTCAAGGAACTCAGGGCATTCAGGGTATTCAAGGAACTCAAGGTATTCAAGGTACAACTGGTACTCAAGGAACAACAGGTACAACAGGTGGAACTGGAACCCAAGGAACCACAGGTACTCAGGGCATTCAAGGTATCCTTGGAACACAAGGAACCACTGGTGCAACTGGTTCTGCATCACTGACAAACAATGCAGACAACAGAGTCATCACTGGTGGTTCTGGAACCAACTTGAATGGAGAATCAAACCTCACATTCAATGGATCACACCTTGCACTGACAGGTAAGGCATCTGCCAACATCAGTTCTTTAGGCAACAAGAGTGCAAGTTTTGCAATTGACCTTGGGACAGCAAATAACTTCTCAATGACACTGACTGGAAGTTTGACACTGAACAATCCTTCCAACATCACAGCAGGTCAGTCTGGTGTAATTTTCATCACTCAAGATGGAACGGGTGGAAGAACCGTCGCGTTCGGCTCGTACTGGTCGTTTGTTGATGGGACTGCGCCAACCATCACAGCAACCGCAAGTGCCAAGTCTGCACTTTACTACGTTTGTAGAACAACCACGGACATCTTTGTTACTTCCACTCTCAACGTAAGTTAGACATAAATAACTAAAAGTAAACGCCGAGTGGAAGCACGAAGATGGCAATTCAGATTTCGGGAACAACCGTTATTGATAATAGTAGGAACATTACCAACACGGTAAATGTTTCTGCCTCATCTTCGGTTACCGCTAACGAGTTTTATGGTGATGGTTCAAACCTGACGGGTGTCTCTGGAGGAGGCGGGTCAGGTGACTTTAACACAGGAATTACAACAACGGTTGCTGTAACACCGATCGGAATTGGAACCACGGTTCTGACACTTCCAGCAACAGCAGGAGAGCAATATCTCGTTTCATCAATCTTTGTGACCAACGTTGCATCAGCAACCACTGAAATTAATGTCATTGGAGCATTTGACTTTGACACTGGTTATGGTGGAGGACAGGTCAGTTACTTCGCTTATAATATTCCAGTGCCACCAGGAACTGGAATCGAATTGTTGGAACAACCACAAGTTCTTGGACCAAGTGATAAAATTCTGTTGAGAAGCACAGATTACGACAGAAATGGTGTTGATGATGGTCTGAAAGGTTTTATCACTTATGATGCAGAGACAAGCACAGATTACTTTGGTGTTGGAGTAAGCACAGTTGGACTTGGAACAACATCCGCAGTTGGTGTTTTCACTTCCACAACTTATCCAAGTGTCATTCAGTCAATTCGTTGTGTCAACAGAACTGATGATGGATCTTATCCAGTCACAGTAAGTCTTACCAATGGAATTGTAACCACGAATCTGGTTGAAGACTTGATCATTCCGAAATACGGAAGTGTTGAGATTATGGATAAACAAAAGAGAATGGGAGTCAACGACATCATCAAAGTGGAGGTCGGGCAGCCAGAAACGATTGCCGTTCAGTGCTCTGGCAAACAAATTACTTCGTAGGTGTGACTGATGGCAGATACAAGAGGCGTTTTCGGGTTATCACGAGCCTATCAAAGAATTGCAAGAGGATCTTGGGTTGATCCTCGAACAGCATTTGCAGCTAACTTTGCTACAACTCCAAATGCTGGTTATTTTGCTGGTGGAACAACTCCATCAGAAATAAGTAGTATTGATAAGTGTAATTTTACTGATGATACAACAGCATTACTTCCCTCTGCAGATTTGACAGGTGTCAGATCGACACATGGATCTGTAAGTTCAAATAAAGCAGGATATTATATTGGTGGAAGAACTCCTCTGATTTCATCGTGCGACAAACTTCTTTATTCAATTGAAACTATTGCCAAAACTCCAGGTCTAAACTTAACCTCAGTTATTCAAGATGCTAGAGGATTTGGAAACGACACTCATGGATACTCCACTGGTGGATATAATGGAAGTAGTTATGTCAGTGTTGTTGATAAGATCATCTTTGGTACTGACACCAGTTTCCGTTTTCCAAGTGCTAACCTGATCACTCAAAGAAACATTCATGGAGCACTTGCGACTCAAGATGCTGGTTACGTCACGAATGGATATGATGGTAGTGGTTATGTTAACAGTGCTGAAAAGACTGTTTTTGCAACGGATACGACAACAGCAATTCCTTCCACCTTCCCTGGTTCAAGGGGTGGTGTAACTGGAGCTTCAACGGACACAATCGGTTATATAAGTGGTGGTGTCGAACCAGGACCAATATTTTACAGCACAGTCAATAAATTCACTTTTTCCACCGAAACTCCTGGTGCTGCTCCCACTCTTCCCTCAGCAAACTCACTGCCTGCTTCACTGCAGTATAATGGTGGAGCAGCTACTTCATCTCTTGCTTATTTTGCAGGAGGAAAAGGTTCTGGAGCTGCCATCAACACGATGTGTACGATTAATGCAGCGGATGACACCAAAACAAATGTTCCTGGTGCGAACCTGACTGCCACAAGATACAATTATTCTGCTGTTACTCCAAAAGGTCAGTCAAGAACAATTCCATCATATTTTGATGATTTCTCACAACACAATCCAAGTCAAAAACACGGACCAGTACACGGATATTGTCAGAACGGATATCGCTCATCACCAGGTGGACATGACACTGGGGTTACCAGAATCCAATTTTCTAATGACTCAGCATCAAGAATCCCCAGTGCTGACATTACACTCTCAACTCCAGCAGCAAATGGAAAGACTCCATTCTCAAATAATCAATTTGGTTATTTTGTGGGTGGAATCGGACCATTGAGTGATATCATCAAACTCAATTATGCCACAGAAACAAGTGCCAACATTCCAGCTAAGATGGCTCAACCACAATCTGTTGGCAGTGGAGCAGCTTCAGATAAAACAGGTTATGTGTTGGGTGGATCAAAACCTGGTGCATATACTAACAACTGCATAAGTGTTGATTTAGCGACAGACACGTCTGAATTGCTCACAAATAACCTCTCAATCGCTGCTGGTTTCAAGGCTGGTGTTTCCGATTCAACTGCTGCTTATGCTTGTGGTGGCGTTACTCCAGGACCCACAATTTATTCTACTGTTGATAAATTCACTTTCTCCACTGAAAGTTCTGTAAGAGTTCCTGGTGCAAACCTGAGTGTTCCCAGAACCCAACCAGGTTCTTTGGGTGATCAGACTGCAGGATACATTGTTGCAGGAGATGGTCCAGGTCCCAACTATTCTTCCACAGACAAACTCACTTATGCAAGTGAGACAACTCAAAGACAGACAACAGCAAACAGAACACAAACAAATATTGCATATTTTACTGGAACAGGAAACCAAACCACAGGTTATTGTTTTGGTGGGAACATTGCACCAAGTACAACTGGTTTCTCGTCAATTGATAAAATGTCCTTTGCGAGTGACACTTTCTACAGAAACACTTCTGACATGTGTTTCCCTTATTTTTCAAACTCTGCGGCTTCTGGTCGTGAACAAAACAGAACAATATTCAGACCACAAGAAACTCCAACACTGAACCAGTCACTTTCAACTTCAGGGATTCCTAATTTTGGATACATGGCTGGAGGAAGTGGTCCTGGATCAACATCACCCCTCAGTTCAATTGGTAAGTATAATTTTGAAACAGATACTAGATTGCCATTCACTGGTCAACTCAGTATTGCCCGTTACATTGGTGCTTCTGGGTCAAGTAGCACTGCTGGATACATTGCTATGGGACTTAGTTATGTTGCACCCACTTATTACAGACACTCAAGAGTAGATAAATTAACATTTGCAACAGAAAATGTAGCACCTGTTCCTGGTGCTAATACACCAGTTTCTCTTCAGAATTCCTGCGGAGCAAGTAGTTCACTTGCTGCATATTTCTCTGGTGGTGCTCCTGGTCCTGTCGCAACAACACAGAAGTTGACTTTCTCAGATGAAACCACTGCTACTGTTCCTGGTGCTGCTCTAAGTGGTAATCGTGATTCACCAAGAGCTGGAGCAAGTTCTTCTGCAATGTATATGTGTGGAGGTGTAGTACCAGGCTCTGTACCACTCAGCACTGTGGACAAATTGATATTCTCCACTGATACAACTTCAGTAACTCCAAGTGCTGCATTGAATGGAACTCGTTATGTTGGTGCCATGGCAGGAAATGCCACACAAGGATATTATGGTGGTGGACTTCGTTATACTGGTTCATATGTTGGATTATCTGACATCAATAAAATCAATTATTCAACAGACACTACTCAACTAATTGGAGCATCTTTAAGCAGAAGTAGTTGGAATATAGGAGCAACAGGAAATGCTACAAAAGCATATTTCGCTGGTGGTGTTCCTGGTTCTGTGTCAACAGTTGACAAATTAGATTATGTAACAGAGACGACAACACTTGCAGAACCCTTGAGTGGAACACGTTACGGTATAATTGGAGTAAGTGGAAGAGTCAATGCAGGAGCATATACTTCCAACGTCTTATAAGTAGGTTATAATAAACAAAAACAGATATTATGGGTGTGATGATTGGTCTCCCTTGTGGGGGAGGCAATATTAGTGAGAAGACCACTGTTGGTTTGTTCAATCTTGCAAAGGCATTTGTAAGAAACAACATTCCACATGGACTTCTTACGCTTTCTAATTCTTCTCTGATTGGTCACGCTCGCTCCAGAGTTGCCAACTTCTTTATCAACAACACGGATTTTGAATATCTGTTCTTTCTGGACAGTGACATCGGTTTTGATGCTCAGGATGTGATAAAATTATTGTCGTATCAGGTGCACATTGTATCTGCTGCTTATCCGATGAAAGTCTTGCCACCAAGATATTGTGTAAATTTCTCTTATCCAGAAAAAAGATACAGAAACTTAATCAAAATTGATGGCAACGGAATGGGATTTGTTCTCATTCATCGCAGAGTTTTTACGGATATCGCACAACGTTATCCTGGTCTAAAATACACACCATCGGATTACCACTCGGAGGATCCTCACACTGAAGGTGAAATGAATAACTCTTATCATTACTTCGCTGAAATGAAAATTGGAGATGGTTTTCTCTCGGAGGATAAAGCATTCTTCCGCAGAGCAACAGATGTTGGTTATGACACATGGTTAGACCGAGAAATTAAATTGAATCACACTGGTTATCACATTTATTAAATCATGGCAGAACCAATTACAGGCGGAACTGAAAAGTGTTATGTTCGTTTGGCAGAACATTATCAATTCCCACCCAACGTGTTTGTTTCTCATCTCCCAGAAGAGTTGAGAAAATCAGATCATCCTTATAAGATTCTGTGGGCACATCATGCTTTTGATCAACCACTGTTTCTGAACTTTGATCACAACTTGGTGAATCACATTGTTTCACCATCTGAGTGGAACAAAGAAATGTTTGTGAAGTTTCACAATGTTCCAGCGGATAAGATTACTGTCATTCCTGTTGGCATTTATGACATCTTCACTCACTCCGCGAATAAAACAAAGACAATGATTTACACCTCCATCCCTTACAAAGGGTTGGCAGTGTTATCACAAATCATTCCTCGCATTCTTGAGAGACATCCTGACACTAAGTTTAAGATCTTCTCATCAATGTCTCTTTATGGACCATTGAATGATCCTTACATTGAATTGTATGAGGAACTGAAACTCAATCCAAGTGTTGAGTATTCATCTGCTGTGACTCAGGATGAACTGGTCAAGCATTATCAGGAGTCTGCTTTCTTTGTTCATCCAAACATTTGGGAGGAAACATTCTGCCAGGCAATGTGTGAGGCAATGAGGTGTGGTGCTTATCCAATCATTACTAACATTGGAGCACTTGCAGAAGTTGCTGGTCAGGATCATGCCAGTGTGGTTCCCATTGAGGGAAAGAACACAACAAAGGGTTGGGAGGTCACAGAAAACTTTCTAAATAACTTCACTGAGACATGTTGTAAGGCACTTGACTTTTTTGACAAGGAACGACCTTATTATGATCAAGTCTCAAAAAACATCTCTGATTATATCGTTGAAAGATATAATTGGAAGACCATCGCACACTCTTGGAAAACTTTAATTCACAACATCACTGGAGATACTATGACTACGGATAATTCCACTGCATTGACTTATACACCAATCAATGCTCAACAAGCGGTGAATGACGAGGAGTATCTTCGTCTTGCTTTTGATAATGTTCTTCGTTGGGATGAGAGTGACAGGGAGATGGCTCAGGGTCGAACCAACTTCCAACTTGAGAAGTTCATTGGTCTGAACACTCACAACATCTCTGTTTCCTTTGAGCACATCCTCAAAGAGCGTCGTGGGATGGCAACTGGTTACATGTACAAACTCATCGAGATGAAGGAAAAGGTTCGTGAGTTTGAATACAAGTGGAATGATAAAGATAAGTCGAAACCCATCATGTGGGAGCAAGGTGGTCCTGGTGGTGGACACCAGAAACTCTGCTGGTATGATTTGGATGAATTGTCAATGACTCACTATCTGAAGTCTTCTGAACTTGAGATTCGTGATCGTCTGCACCAGATGGAGCACCTGGATAAGATGCTTGATGCATTGATTGAGCGTAATGGTGGTAAGATTCCTGACAGAGAACAGTTCCTGGCAGAGAATGAGAACTATTGGGATACTCGCCTTGCTGAGCAGGCACTGGATGACCTGATGGCAGCACAAACTGGTATCAGTGGTGGTAACCTCCAGGCAATGCGTCGTGCTTCTGGTCCTTCCATTGTTGATGGTCAGAATGAACTGAAGGAAGGTTATCTGCCAATGGATAAACTTCTCACTCAAGAAGGACGACTGGAGTTCATTCAAGACCTGCAATCCAAAGTTCTCAAAGGTTATGAGAAGATCTCTGGTAAGGACATGGGTCAAGGAACACTGAAGGCAGCAGAAGAGCAGAAGCAACTGGGTCAAAGTTACTTCAATGCTGGTCAAGGTTTCAAGGAAGAATGAGCGAACAGGTCATTGTAGTTGATGACTTTTATGATATTCCTTTTCCATATCATAAAAGTTTCCTTGATAATGAGTGTCGGATTACAGAAGAGACTGGTGGTAAGATTTCACAGTTGCTGAGACATCCAATTCAGATTGTTTCGGCAACCAATGAAGTCAATGGGACTGATGAGATTGTATCATTTCCAAACCACCAGTGGATTGCTGTCATTTATTTGACACTTCCTTTGTGTGGTTGGGGTGAACATGGACTCAAGTTCTTCACCCCAGAAGGAAAACAATATGGTAACATCACAGCAAAATACAACAGGATGGTGTTGTTTAGAGGAAATCTCCCTCATTCTTATGGTAAAGGTTATGGGGATAATCTAAATAACAGTATGCTTTTCCAGAGAATCGTTGTAAAAGATGGCTAATACCCGTGGTGTTTTCAGTTTACAAGATATCCGTTTCGCCCAAGAGGACGGTGACTGGGTAGATCCTGGTGCATCTTTTGTTAAGAACTTTCCGTTCTCGGGAACTCCCAATGTTGGGTACTTTGCTGGTGGATCAACTCCGTCAGATGTAAGTAGTCTTGACAAGATGACTTTTACTGATGATACAACGGTTCTCGTTCCCAGTGCAAATCTAACTGCCACAAACCGTACGTTGTGTGGATTTGGTAATCGATTTAATGCTTATTGGTCTGGTGGAAGATATGGTGGTCCAGCAGCTTTTTACTCTGGTGTAGAAAAACTTTCTTATCAAACAGACACCCTTACAAAAGCACCTGCATCTAATCTTCCTACAGGAACATCGGATGCGGCTGGAACTGCAATTGATGAATATGGTTATATTTGCGCGGGCAGCACCCCGAGTAATGTCACCACTGTAAACAAATTGGTGTTTACACATGACACAGTAACACAAAGTCCATCTTCCGCTCTGAACACGGCAAGAAATGGACATGCTGCGATTGGAAATCAAACTGCTTGTTATATCTGTGGTGGAGAAACACCAATTACCAGTAATGTTGAGAAAGTAACCTTTGCGACGGACACAAGAGAGGCAGTTAGTGCCAATGTCGCACAACTAAGAGCTGTTTATGGTGCTTCAGGTGATGCTGCTGGTTACATTGGTGGTGGTAATGATGGTGGTCCAGTCTCGACTCGACACAAGTCTACTGTTGTTAAATTTACTTTCTCAGGAGAGACAACAAGCACTCTCCCTTCAGCTAATTCTCTGAGAAACGTTGGGTCAAACATGCAAGGTGCTGGAAATTCAACTCACGGTTACTTTGGTGGTGGCAATGGACCTGCGAGTAACTTTAGTAACTTTACTAAGATTCAATTCTCTGATGACACTGCATCGAACGTCCCCACTGGCGGCAATCTGACTGCCACGAGATATAATGGGGCTGCTGCTTGTCCAAGAGGTAAAGCATTTACGCACTCAGGTTATATTGCGAGAGAACAAAACCTGAAGTTTGAGCAGTTTGATGAGGCTGCTTACTACATGGGAGGTTATGGTAACCTCTCACACACCAGCAGGATGGACTTCACCACGGATACTCTGGGAAGAAATCCTGGTGCTTCGCTTTACATAGGAAGAGCAGCTTGTCAGGGCATGGCAAGCTCCAAAGCAGTCTATGCAGCAATGGGGTCTGGAGCATCTGATTACAGTAGCATTGATAAACTTACTGTAGCAGATCAGACGACTGCAAGAGTTCCTGCTAACATGAACAACGCTCAATATGACGCAGCAATCTGTACATCAGAGAATGCTGGTTATTCTGCTGGTGGTCTTCCTGGTCCAAAGTCCTCTGTTGATAAGTTCTCATTTGGTTCTGACACGGCTACTCTTCTTCCAGGAACTACTTTTGTAACTCCAGCTAAGTATCACCTGGGTTCTGTCAGTACCATGAAGTCACATGGTTATTATGCAGGAGGTATTACTCCTTCAGCAAACAGTGCTGTTGATCGAATTGATTATGCAACAGAAACAGTGGGTCGCGTTCAAAACCTTCCAGCAAATAGAGCATACATTGCTGGAATGTCTGGACCAGAATTTGGTTATTTCTCCTTGGGTTCTCCAGGTCCACTGACAAATGCTGTCAAAATTCAGTTCTCAACTGATACAGTTTCTGACAGCATCACTGCAATTTCTTACACACCTTACCTTAACACCTATAACGTTGATCAGGCAGGAAACTCATCAACTCATGGTTACGCAGTTGGTGGATGGCAGTATAATTCCATATGTCAAAAACTAAATTACGCAACTGAACAGTATTCACTTGTTCACACAGCTAACATTGATTATGCAGGCGCTGGAGTTCCAAGTGGAACCAATAACGCAGCATTTACTGGAACAATGGAGAACCACCGCAGTCTTCATGTTCCTAAGACCACAACTTATAACAGTTTCCTTCCCTCTGCATATTCAAGTGCACCTGATTTTGCTTTGATGAATGGAGGTGGAGCTCCAAGTGCTTCATCTTCAACAGACAAACTTACATTCTCCACAGAAACAGGATCGAGCAGTCCAGCTCGAAACACTCTTGCGAGAAGCAATTATCTTGCTGGTTTTAGTAACACAACTTATGGTTGGACTTGTGGTGGATACACTGGACCACCAGCGTACACTGCTTATTCGACCACGGACAGAGTTACTTATTCGACCGAGACGATGGTCAATGTTCCATCATCAAACATGCCTGGGACTGGTCGTTATGGTGGTGGTTATAGTTCGTCACCATCTGCTGGTTATTATGTTGCTGGTTATATTGGGAGTCAGCAATCAAGCACTCTCAAATTGCCCTTCACTCCTGGAACTTGGTCAACTCTTCCATCATCAGGCAATCTTAGCAGTGGTCGATATTATTTCCAAGGTGGTGGTGGAAAAGATAAGGGTTATTTCGGCGGTGGATCAGATTCAGGTGTTCCTGGTGTTGTCACAAAATATGATAAACTCACATATTCCACCGATACAATGCAAATTTGCAGCACTCTAAACACATCTGATCTACGACAGGTTGGTCAGATGGCTGGAATGTCTAAGGGATGTTATATTGGAACGGGACAAAACCCTGGTTCTCCAAATCCTGTTCCCCTCTCTGGTTACTTTATGGACTTTGCAACTGACACTTCTAGGAGTATTGCTGGAGTGGTCACTTTAGGTAGGGCCTCTACACAATATGCTGCAACTGAACGTGAGGCATATTGGGTTGCTGGAATCAGTCCAGCTGGTCTTTATGGTTCTCCAGCATACAGTTCCATATCATCAACTGATAAATTCTCTTATGCAACGGAGACTGCGGAGAAACTTCCATCTGCAGATGCTCCTCAGTACAGAGCAGGTGCCTCAAGTATGAATCCTCGTGAAAATGGTGTCGTTCAACCACTCGAATCAAACGTCCTGTAAGTTATAATAAACAGAAAACATGAAGAGAAGTATTATTATTGTGGATGATTTTCATCCCAATCCCGATGAAGTTCGTCATACAGCACTCACAGCAGATTATCCACAACCAGAGGATAGTTACACATATCCTGGTAGAAACTCACGTCAGAACTATTATCCACCTGAACTTCATCAGGCATTTGAAACTCTTCTGAACAGGAAACTCACTCCTGCTCCAAACAATGGATATTTCAGAATTTCATTGGAAAATGACAGTTTCAAACAGGATGTTCATGTTGACCCCAACTGGGAGTTTGGTGCTGTTTGTTATTTGAATCCACCCGAACAATGTGTCGATGAGGGTGGCACATCATTCTGGAAACACAATAAAACTGGAATGGAATCTTGTGCCAGAACACCAGAGATTTCAAAACTGTGGGGATATTCACAAGAAAAAGAAGCCTGGTGGACAACAGTTTATGGAGAGGGATTGGATAGATCAAAGTGGACCAGATACTTGCTGTCACCCATGAAGTATAATCGAATGGTGGTCTTCAGGTCTGATCTGTGGCACTCACACAATTATAATTTTGGTGATCGTTTTGAGAATGGAAGACTGGTTCAATTGTTCTTCTTCAACCCAACCGAATGGTTTGATTGATGAGTAAAACATATCATTTTATGGCAGGTCTTCCAAGAGCAGGAAGCACCTTATTGAAAAGCATACTCAACCAGAACCCAAACATTCACACAGAACCTGTCAGTCCTATTCTGGAACTGATGTATTACACTGATCAGTATTTCTTGACCAGTGAACAGTATCTTGCTTACCCAAAACCTAAGTCTGCTCACAAATTAATCTCTAATGTTATTGACAATTATTACTTTGACACTGAAGAACCTGTGGTCATTGACCATTGCAGAGCATGGGTAAATAATATTGAAAGAATTAAGACATACATTACACCAAACCCAAAGATTATCTGTCCTGTCAGAGATGTTGCGGATATTCTCACATCTTTTATTACCCTGATTCATCACAATGGTGACGAAGTTTCATTCATTGACCAACATCTAAAAGAACATAACTGTCACATTGACGATGACAATCGTTGTAGATTTCTTATGGGTCCAGATGGTATCGTTCATCAAGCATTGTGGGCACAATCACAGGCATTTCGTCGTGGGGATCATAAGAAACACATGTTGTTTGTGGAATATGAGGATTTGATGTCCTCACCACAACAAACAATGGACAGAATTTATGAGTTTCTTGAGATGGATTCGTTCCAGCATGATTTTGATCGAATTGACAACCCAGTTCGAGAGTCAGATCATCAATGGAATCTCAACAACATGCACCATGTGAGAAGAAAGTTAGAGAAGAAATCAAGAAAACCTGAAGAAGTATTGAGTGGGGAGATTCTAAATAACTACAAGAATCTTGAATACTGGAAGTATTCTAACCATAGGTATTTCTAAAGATGGCAGAGTCACGAGGCGTTTTTACTCTTAAGACAGTAAGAAATAATTTTCTCAATGGAACTTATATAGATCCCGATGAGTCTTTTATTGACCAGGAGTTTTCGCACAACACTGGATATCACATTGCTGGATCAAACCCTGCGGGGAATGCTTATTCTCACGTTCAGAAGTTGGATTATGCAACAGAAACTTCTACTGTTCTTGCCTCTAAAATAGACGACAATCCTGGTTCCACGGCTGCTGTAGGAAATGGAGAAGCTGCTTATCAGGCTGGTGGTTATGGTTACACCGCACCAGCAGGAGTTAGATCAACGGTTAACAAAGTAACTTATGCAACGGATGTTGTCGCAAGAATTCCTGCTCTATTGGGTCCCCAACGTTTTGGTATGGGTTCAGTAGGAAACATTGGTTTTGGTTTTTTCTGTGGTGGTTATAACACTGGAAACTTAGCCACGAGTGACAAACTTACCTTTGCCACAGACTTAATCGCTGGTATTCCTGGTGCAAATATCAGTCCTGCAAGAAGAGTGCTCACAGGCGCAAGTAATCAAGAATATGGATTTCTTTTTGGTGGATATGATAGTAATTATTCTGCATCTGTTGATAAAATTCAATTTACCACAGAAACCAGATCTTCTGCTCCCAGCTTGGGAACGGCAACAGCAGATCCCTCAGCAGTAGGAAATTCCACAAAAGCTTATATTACTGGAGGCAACACTCCAGGGGGGATTACGGCTCAAACTTACGAATTGACCTTCTCTACAGGCACAACGTCAACGGCACCTGGATCAAATCTTCCAACTGCTAAAAACAGCATGACTGCATGTGGAACTGAGGAAAATGCTTTCTTCATGGGTGGACCAGGTTCTACTCCTGTATCTGATATTGTAAAAATTAATTATACAACTGGAACTGTAACAACGATTTCTGGAGGTTTAGCAGATCCAGCATCAGGCGCTGGTGGAGCGAGTTCTCAGCAGTCAGGTCAACTGAATGGAGCAAAGAAGAGAAACATTAAAGGTAAACAGGGTGAACCTCGTGGAACATACCTGAATGGATTTGCTGCAACTGAAGGTTACGGAACTGGATACTTTGTTGGTGGTCCACCAGCTGGATACACCGTGATGGATAGAATTAATTATGCAACCGATACGACAGTTGCTGTTCCTTCAGCTTACACAAAAAGAAACAAGTCGGCTCCAGGAAAGGGGAGCACACCAGAACATGCAAATTGGATTGGATCTACATCGGACACAACAGTTGAAAGAACATCTTATTCTGCTGATTGTACTTTTGAAGTTCCTTCAGCTGCCATTCCTCAAGCATCTGGTTATGGTGCTGGGCTTCAAAACAGCACAGCAGGTTATATGTGCGGTGGTCAGGGTCCAGGAGGTCCATATCTTTCATCAGTTCAAAAACTAACCTGGGCAACTGACACTGGATCTCAAGCACCCACGCGGTTGACGAAGACCAGGGGCATCCCTGCAGGAATGGGCAACAAGAACATTGGGTTTCTCTCGGGATCCACCAGTCCTGACAGTTCAGTCGATCGACTTGTTTATGCAACCGAAACTGTTAATCTCTCTCCGTTTGCCTTTGATCCAGTACCTCGTGCTTATGTGGGTGGAATGTCTAATGCCACTGATGGTGTCGTGCAAGGGGGAGGATCACCACGAACAAGTCAGTGTAGGAGATTGAATTTTGCTACTGAATCATTCGAACTCATTCCTTCCTCTCAGGCATTGATATCAATCCCCGCAGGAGGCCAGGCAAACGGTGCAACTGGAAACACACAAAATGGTTACAGTATGGGTGGATATAATGGTTCGTCATACACAACTAACTGTGACAAGATCAATTACGCAACATTGACAAATTTCCGTGTTCCATCTGGCAACATGAGCACTCCTCGTCGTTATGTCACTGGATGTAGCAGTCAGGATCAAGATCTCCCAACAAAACCACTGGCAACGATTACACGAAATCGTTCAATGATTTCAAATGTACCTAATACTGGATATCTTGGTGGTAATGCCAGCCCATCAAGAGAAAAGGTTTATAGGATTGACTTTACAACAGACACACTAACAACAACCACAGATTTAACAGAAGCTAGAGGTTATGGTGGTGGAAACTCAAGTAAAACTGCTGCTTACTTTGGTGGAGGAGCACTCTCTGGTCCTATCAATAAAGCAACAATGGATAAGTTACTGTATGCGGATGACACAGTAACGGCAGTTCCTGGTGCAGCATTGAGTCAAGCAAGATATCTCTTTGGTGGTCAAGTTGCTGGTGATTCAACAAAGGCACTCTGGGCAGGGGGGTACACAACTCCCGCTGCCCCACGAAACACAATAGATAAACTTGTGTTCTCAACCGATTCAACAGGAGTGATTCCTGCAACACTTTCTGCTGCAAAGTACGGAATTACTGCTTGTGCAAGTCCTACTGCTGGTTATGTTGCTGGTGGTTCAACTGGTGGTGGAAACAGAAGAACTGACATTGATAAAATCAACATGACAGATGAAACAGTGGCAAGAACACCATCTGCAGATTTGCCAGGACCTCGCACATATGCTATGGGAATGAGTAATCCTGGTGCAGGTTATTTCGTAGGTGGTTCGACTCCATCCGCGACCAGTGAAGTGATGAAACTAATCTACAGTACGGATACACTTTTTAGAATATCAAATTATCCTGTTAATATCTTTGGAGGATTCGGCACAGGAAATAGATCGGCAGGACACTTCACTGGCGGTAACACTCCATCTTATACAACTGCTACTCAGAGGCTAGATTATTCCACAGAAACTTACTCACAAACAGCAGCGTCCCTTCCATCAGGAACGGGTTATGGTGCCTCTGCCAGCGCACAAAGTCAAGGTGGAAGGTATGATTCCAACGTCATCTAAATTATAATAAAGAAAAACACATTATGACCATTGAAAATCCTTTGTCTCACATCCTCATTCGGAGAAATGTGATTAGTGAACTTGGTTTGAGAGAGATCAAAGATCACATGGATGCTTCTTCGAAGCACGACTTATCCGTCTTTGATCCTGATAAATCTAATGAAACTGGTGAAACTCACTGGAGAGTGGATAAGAAAGTCAGAGACACTCAGATTGTGGATCTGGGTCCACTCTTTCCTAAGATTGAAGATTTGATGAAGAACGTCGTTAAAGAGGTCATCAATCCATTTTATGAGGTTCAGGTTCATCAGAGTGAGGTTCCACAACTTCTCTCTTATAGTCCTGGTGGTCACTATCAACCACACATTGATGGTGAATCATTGTGGAGAACACCAGATGATCAACTGATTTGGAAGAAATCAGTGGACAGAGATTTATCCTTTGTTCTCTTCATCAACGATGGTTATGAAGGTGGTGACTTTGTGTTCCCTGATTTGGGTGTGAGAGTGAGACCAGAAGCAGGAATGTTAGTTGCTTTCCCATCTAATCATCATTACAAGCATGGTGTAGAACCTGTAACCAAGGGAATCAGATACTCAATGGTCTGTTGGGCAGAGGTTCAAGGATGGCCAACGATGGCAGAAATCAATAAAGATCTTTCCCAAAAGTATGGGATTGACATAAATAACTAAAAAACAGGTGTAACGATGTATCTAAAACATTACTACGTTTGCGATCAAACGGGTGCCGCAGTATGCACCTCATCTGAACCCAGATATAAGAGACATCCTTGGAAGGAAGTTGCTGGACTGGATGTAAAGTGCTGGTTGTCAGACTCAGATGGTGTTGACGCAATGCTGGCTGTTGCTGAAGATGGTGCTACCACAGATGTAACGGATGACGCTTCTGGTAAGAAAGCAAGACAAGTCCTGACTGAAGCAGAATTCAATTCTGTCTGGACTCCTTACTCGGAAGCAGAAACTCTTTATTCTGAAGCCATGACAGCAGAAGAAGGTGGAGACACTGACACCGCTGCCACCAAGAGAACAGCAGCAGATACTAAGAGAGCAGAGGCACTGACTGCCTTTAGAGCACTCTAAGGACACTTTAAAAACCTCACCATTGACCTCTCTGAGACCCTCAGAGGGGTTTTATTATGTCTGTATGAGGTCTACCACCCATAAGCACATAATAACGTGTGCTTGACAACCTTAGAGAATCCTGATACAATCTGGCTTGTCCAGGTTCAGTCAGGGGCCTCTAGAGTACTTTAAGGAGCAAAGCAATGTCTTGTCTCAACTATCAGAAAGTTTGGGAAGTGATGAGTGAACTGGAAGACAAGTTCAACAACATCACCACCATCACAGGACTTGTTAAATTCATTGATGAGGCAGTGGAGAAGAACAATCAGGATGAGATTCGTTCAGGTGTAGATGCACTGAAGTCTTATATGAAAGTGTTTATCTCTGAGTACGACACTGCATCTAAGAGAGCATGGAACAACACTGTAGTTGCTCTCAAACAACACCCACATGAATCAGATTATAGTTATGAAATCAAAAAGCCAACTTACGAAGAAGTTGAAGAGTTCTTCACCAACGTGGATGAAGGAGTGGGTGTTGTATAGAGAACAGATTATCTGTCAGAACTGCAACAAGATTGATAAAAGAGACAATACAAACCAAGATGAGTATTGTCTCGATTGTTACAAAGCACTTTATCCAACTGGTTGGTTTGGTTGTTGGGAGGGAGATTGATGATTACTACTATTATGGCAGGATTTGCCTTTGGTTATTGTGTGATAGACATTATCCAAAACTATCGTGCTCGTCTTAATGAGTATGAACTACTCAAATCTACTATTGAGAAAGATAATTATGATCCTAGAATGGATGAGTGTCGATGACTGACACCTGGAAGAAGTGGAACATCTATACTTCAATCCATCTCTTTGAGTATTGTGTGTATTCTTGGAGTAATTACATGTGGCCGCACATTCATGGATTTGAGAATGAAGAACGAATGAGAAACTTGTTCTGGCATTATCTAAATTACGGAAATTGTAACACCTACTATGACTGAGGAAAAACAATGAGTATCCCACATTTCAAATCCCAACATGACTGGGAAGCATTTACCCAAATCTTTGATAGTCAATGGCATTGTAAGAAAGCACTTCTAGATCGTGTCAAGGATGATATGTTCCCTGGTTATGACTGGCACTCAATCACACCAAAGTCCATTGAGGTGATCAATGACATCGTGAATAATCTCCTGTACGATGTAGATCGTAAGTTCAAAGAGACGCACCAGGACTACAAGACTGAGGATGATGAACTCTTCATTCCTTATCGTTCTTTCAAAGAAAATGTTTTGGAAGCATTGAATGAAGCACTCACACCTTATGAGTTGCAATACAAGAATGAATGTGATACGCTGGCATGTGCGGACCATTTGACTGATGATTGAAGTTACTCAAGAAAGCGACAACAAATTCATTATCTCGTGGGATGAAAACGATCCCACAGAAAAGATCCTCAACGACTGGACGGAAGAGGATTTTATCAATTGCGTTCAAAATTATTTGGAGAGTTTGACTAATGGAATTTGATGACATGGAACTGATGCAGTTGCAATTCTGCATGAGTCAAACAAAGAAGATGATGAGCATGGGTGGAGAGATTCGCCGTCATGCGTCCATTACTCAGAAGATTGAAGAGGAAATGGAACGCCGTAAGAACGCAACTGGTGCTTACACTGTGGAGAAAGTGATTGCTGATCTTGACAAATTGCTGGGTGACGATGTATAATATTTCGGTGACTTAATTATTGGTATGGATTTTCAACCAACTGAAAATGATGTTGACCGTTGGGAAATGGATGGCATCCAGTACGAACTGAACTACGACAGACTCAATCAACTTCGTCGTGATGCTGCTGAGACTTTTGATAAGCGACTCATGAAACTGAGTAAGAAAGCAGCAAAGGAACTGAAGAAAGAACGTAAGCGTAAGGGTGAGAAAGTGTCTCCTAAGGTTCTTGACACTTACAAGAACACCAAAGCATATGTTGCTGAGTGGCACATTACAGATGATGAGGGTGACATGATCACCAACTTGTTTGAGACTCGGGTTGCTGATTATGGCATCCCATTTGAGGAGTGCACGATGCTTCTTCAGTCCTCTGGTGATGGAAAAGGTTGGACTGTCATTAACGACATTGAGGCAGATTAAATACCTCTTCGGAGGTAACTTATGAATCTTACAGATGTAAACTGGAGTACAACGCTGTTTATGATTGCCCTGCACGTATTGGCACTCATGGCGTTCCTGCCCCAGTTCTTTTCATGGGGTGGTGTACTTTGGATGTTGGGTCTGTATTACATCACACTTTGTTGGGGAATCACAACTGGTTTCCACAGATTAGTTTCACACCGTTCTTTCAAGACACCCAGATGGTTAGAGAGATTTCTGGTCACTTGTGGAACATTAGCAATGCAACACGGTCCAATCGACTGGATTGGATTACATCGTCATCATCACAAATACTCTGACCAAGATAATGATCACCATGACAGCAATAAGGGTTTCTGGTGGTCACACATGGGTTGGATGTTATATAAAGTTCCTGCAATGGAACATGTCGATAAGTTCACCAAGGACTTACAGAAGGACTCTTATTATGTGTGGTTGAATCAAAACTTTGTCATCCCACAGGTCATCCTTGGTGTTATACTTTATGTGTTGGGGGGTTGGTCTTATGTCATCTGGGGGATAGTTGTGAGACTTGTTCTTGCCTACCACGCAACCTGGACTATCAACTCTCTGACACACATGTTTGGTGATAAAGAATTTGATTCAGGAGATAACTCCCGAAACAATGGACCAGTCTCAATCTTTACCTTCGGGGAAGGATGGCACAACAATCACCATATGTACCCCTGGTCTGCAAAGCACGGCATCTTGCCTTATCAGTTTGATATGACTTGGTTGCACATTGTGACACTTGGGAAACTGGGTCTTGCAACTGACATCAAGGTTCCAGGTGGGTTAAGATAATAACATCGAATGAGATTTCTTATGAAGAAACTACTTGGTTGTCTTGCTCTTGCAGCAGCATTAGTTCCATCAGCAGCACTTGCTGAGTCACGTCTTCGTCCTGGTACCTTTGCTGACACTTACTGTGAAGCACGTTGGCGTGGTGTTGGAAATGATCGAGCAATGGAGTTGGCAATTGATGCGTCGATTGTTCTTGGTGAGAAACCAACTTATGTCAACCATTATGGTGAACGTCAAGAACGTGGCGTTGTCCTAGGTGCTGAATGGTCACGAGAACTTTGCCCCGATGTCTGGGGATAAATAACACGACAGGAGAAAAAACCATGTCCGATCAATTCGTTCAAGATCTGCAAAAGCACATCGACGAACTCCAAGCAACAATCGAAGAACAAAAGACTGAGATTGAGAAACTGAAGAGAGTCATCGAGTTGGTCGAAATGGAACTCGATCAGAACAAGTTCTATGATGACTGATATGATCCCTTCGGAAAAAGAACAGGCAGCTCTCGATCTCTTTATCGAGAGCGTTTACAAACCCGACTTTGAACTTCGGGCAGCATCAAGAGAACAAGAATGTTTTGATGAACTGATGGCACTTCGCCAAGAGATTCTTGATTATCTTCATAATAAGAAGGCATCAATGCAAGAACATCTTGTTAGAACTCAAGAACCTGTAGGCGACCCTTCTTTTTGAGCCTGCAGATTGACCCATTGTTATGAAACTTCCTGAATCGTTCCCGCATACCGCACCCAAAGGATATCACTATGAAGTTGAATCGTTCAAGAGCGGATATCTGGCAATTTGGTTGTACCATGAGTACGATTATGTGTTTGCTGGTGGTGAATGCGTGCGTTCAATCTGGGGATTCTATCGAACCAGAGACGGGAAGTACTTTGCCCCAGTTAACGCAAAAACAATAGGTAAAGAGGTCGCTGTCGATGGCACCCGTGATTTCACCTCCATGCCCCTCAACCTCAACCCACTCGAACGTGCTTTCATTTAACCTCAGAGATGAAGTTATCTACAAACATCACAAGGGAATCGTGTCTTTTATTGATGAGAAGTACATTGTGATCAAGGGTCGGGCAGTAAAGGGTAGGGATTACCCTCTTCTTGTAGTGTTCCCAGAATCCTACAAGGATGTTATACTAATTAGAGACCACAAGAACGATTGATTATGGCAACTAAAGAATTCAAAAAGATTGATAGCAAAGGTCACGAAGAAGTGTGGACCTGGGAAGAGACACCTGAACTGATTGCTGCACTGAAGCAACTTGAGAAGAGCACCAATGAAGTTAATTCGCAATCCTAGACTGGTCACAATGTGGTTCGTCATCATGAACTTTTACCTTGCTCTGATGACTTACTTTGTTGTTACAAAGGTGGATAACATGGAGTTTGTTTGTCGTAATGTTAATGCTGACGCAATTCAATGTTACCGTCAGTGACGACAATCTAAAGACACTCTTAAGAACAGTTGATTTCTGTAAATAAGATGTTAGAATTTCAACACATTCAAAACATCTATGACAAAACAAGGGGCCAACACTACTCTTACCGAAGAAGAGTGGGAGGACATGGAAGCACTCAAAAAGGCAATCAATGATGGTCCACAGTTTGTAGTTCCAAGCAAGATGGAAGACTTTACTTCTTATCTTGTTCGTTCATTAAAAGAAAGAGGTGGGTGATGGTACCCTTTATTATGGAAGTTCCCGCTGGATGGGGCGGTGGACGAGTTGAAGTTACACCTGACATTCTTAGATATTGTGATGCTGTCACATTTGATGCTGAACGTGATGACATTCGTTATCTTGATTGTTTGTGGGAGAACCATGGTTTCTATGGAACTCCCAAACACATTATGCAAGCGGTGAGGGATGAGTATTTCAACAATCCTCTCCCTCCATTACCTGTTTATCCTGCTTTTCCTTGTGAATATTGCAATAATGATGGTCTAACTGAAAAGATTGAGGCAGAGTTGGATGAAGTCTGGCCTGATGAAAAGAAATTGCCACCATTCATGCCAAGACAGACTGTACCTCTCATCGTTCTTCCAGGCAGTATGGACCCATTTGTTCCGACAGATAAATTACATCTGAACCTGGGAGAAGAAGAACCCCTGTGAGTAAGAAAAAGAAAACGATTTGGAGACTTTGGGCAAAGGCATTAGGAGAAAAGGCAGGTAAAAATGACAAAGAGGCAGACACAGTTGCTCTCATACGCACTGTTATACTCATCACTTACTTTGTCACTAATGTGGCCATTGTTTCTAACGCAGTAAGACACTGGAACAATGTGTGGTGGATAAATAATAATCAGTGTGAACTCCAGAAATGAAGACTCTAAATGTCTTTATCCGTGAACAAAAGGATAAAGAACGCACCCTCAATCCTAAGTTCTGGGATGGCAAAACCCTGAAGCCTGAGGTGCGTAAGGGTCTGCTGAAGATTGGTAATTACTGGGCAGATGCTATCGGTATCCCCAAAGAAGCGATCGAAGATATGCACCTGGTAGGTGGTAATGCCTCTTATCTTTATAACTCACAGTCTGATCTTGATCTACACTTGATTGTTGACAAGTCCAAGGTCAGTGAGTGTGAGGAACTGTTGGATGATTATCTGAGAGCAAGAAAGAAGTTGTGGTCATATGAACAGGATGTCACCATCTTTGGCACTGAAGTTGAAGTTTATGCTGAAGACGTTGATGATCCCAAACCAGCAAGACAGGGACGTTATTCGTTAGAGAAAGGTAGATGGATTACAGAACCCAGCACTGAAGCACCCAAGGGTGATGATGTAGTCATCCAGTCCAGAGTGAAAGATCTGGAAGCAGAGATTGATGAGATTATTGACACTGGTGTTGCTAATCCAGAGCAACTGAAGTGGATCAAGGAAAGAGTTTTCAAACTGAGAAGACAATCCATTCAGAAAGGTGGTGAATTTGCACAGGGTAATCTTGTGTTCAAAGGACTGAGAAACACTGGAGCCATTGACAGATTAAATTCTTACCTGAAGGATGTAACTGATAAAAACTTGTCTGTGTACTAAATATAAAGACACTATCCATAGTGTCACAAGGGGCTGGACGACTGGCAATATTGGGGTTACAATGATTCAGTAATCACAGGAGTTCCTCTCATGGGCATGACTTACCTTCCTCAGAAGACCCGTTATCGTATCACGTTGGACCTTGAAGTGTTTGATCATGAGTTTGATCCGCATCAGATTGATTGGGCAGAAGTTCTTCAACTTGAAGGTGGAGAAAGTGCTGATGCCTATGTGGAGAACCTGTCTGTCCCTGATTATTATTTCTCTTGAAGTTTCTACAATATGAACACCCAACGATCTTGGACGCTAAACCAGGATCGCCAGGGTTTATTATTGGTAAGAACTGGAAAGATGAGAACATGATTGCTGCCATTCCTGTGATTGGCAGCAGACATCAACTTGCCATTATTCACCACGGTGTTGTGGTAAAGTATTGCAAGAACTTCTCGTCTGCCAAGACATTCATCAACAAAACGATGAAGAAAAAGATTTTCTGAGCCTGCACATTGTCTCCTCATTGTAAGAAACAACATTATGATTCAACGCGAAACTCTCCTGGAACTTCAGCAACTGCGGAAAGACTGGCAGAAACAGAACTTCCAGTACACTCGTGAACAACAAGCACGATACAACGAACTGGTCGAACTCCGTCGTTCTCACGTCCGTCAATATTATGCTGACGGTAAGGTATGGGTTGGTCCTTCCAACGCTGGCAAAGTTATGGCAGAGACTGAGGCGTGAAGATTTACGGAGCCTGCACATTGTTCCCTTGATACGAAGACTTGATTATGACTAAGAACCTACATCTCGAACACCCTGAAGATCTAATCCTCACAGGTAATCTGTGGGTTCTTGAGTCTCTCTTCGATGAAGCAGAGCACATCAGTGTAAAGATGGATGGCAGTCCTGCTATCGTTTGGGGTGTCGATCCTGCCACTGGTGATGAGTTTGTTGGCACCAAGTCTGTGTTCAACAAGCGTAAGATCAAGATCTGTTATTCTATCGAAGACATCAAGACTTATTATGGTGAGCAACCAGAACTCGCTGCTGTTCTGACTGCTTGTTGGAAGTATCTTCCCTTCACTCAGGGTATCTATCAAGGTGACTTTATTGGTTATGGGTGTGGCATTGACACTCTAAAACCCAACACCATTGAGTATGTCTTCCCTGAACCCATTCAGGAAAAGATTGTCGTTGCACCGCACACTTACTACGAAGGACCTACACTCAAAGATGCAGTTGCTTTCCCCATCGTTGATGACATCCCGAGCAACAAAGACTGCTTGTATGTGCAGCCATTTGTTGACAAGAAACGCCTTACCGTTGGAGCACCTAACGTTAGTAATCCTGACGTGATTGGGTTCCTTGATGATAAGGAAGCAGCAGAAGCAAAGAAGGCAATTAACGCTGTCATTCGTGACGGTCAGCATCTCAACGACCAGATCCTGACTGACATCGTTGGTTGTCCTCATCTTGCTAATCTTTACATGCTCACGATTGACATCAAGGAGGATCTGATGAACTCTTTGATCGTCTACAATTCTCCCACTGCTTATCTTGCAGGTCGCAAAGTTCCTGCTGAAGGATATGTGTGGCACACCTTGGATGCCAGTTTCAAGTTAGTGGACAGACCTACTTTCGCCTTCCAAAACTTCAACAATGGACGCTTCCAATGAACCAACGCGAACGACTGACTAAAGCAAAGGATCACATTCAGAAGGCATGGGACTTACTTTATGGTAATCAGTTCTCTGGTTTCTTTTCTAATCATCTGATACAGGTTAAGTTTGAGTTGGAGAGGCAGTTGGCAGCGACTAAAGATAAATAATACACTGGTTTATTGTGTGTCATGTTAGGCAAGAAGTCTCTGGTTCAACGCATCAACGAAGTCGTCCAAGTTAAGAGACGTGGTTTAGATCCTGCTCTCCAAGGTTCTTCCTCTGTGAGACAAGCAGGTGAGGGCGGAAGAATAGGAGCAAAGCGTAGACAAGAACCAGGAACTGGTAAAAGAGTCAAGGCAATCGGTGGTGGTAAGACAGCACCAGTCACACAGAAAGATCGTAAAGATATTGGTCAAACTCGCACAGGTAAGGCTGGTGGACCTGCCATGCCTAAGGGTGAAAGAGGTGCAGCAGCATTGTCACCTAAAGAAGCACAACGCAAGGCATATCTTGAGAGAAAAGCAAGAGAGCGTGGCGAAAAGCAAGCAAAGAGTGCATCTGAAGTTTTGAAGAAAGATACACCTGCCAAGGAAAAGAAACCAGTCTCTCCTGATTACAAACCTGCCAAACCCACAGGGTACAGCAGACCTGAGCAAGTTAAACTCAGAAGAGCAGGTGAAAAGAAACTGAAAGGTATCATGTCTGACCAAGAAAGAGACAAGGCAAAGAAGAAAGGCGAGACAGTTGGTCCTCAGGAGATTAAGAGAAGAGTCAACAAAAGGATGGCAAACTGATACAATAAACACTGTGGTTCACTCTTCGTTATGGCATCATTGACACCTGAAGATGCTGTTTGGGCAGCGGACCAGTTCATCTCATATTACACACAGTTTAACCGCATTGATGAATACTTTCGTCATGTAAAGCAGAGCAGGTTGGATAAGTCCTCGGGCACACTCTTTGGTCCTGAGGATGACATCTTCTCTGACTTTTCTGTCCATCCCAATGACATGAAGTTCTCCATTCATGTGGTGGACACGTCTAACAAACCTAAGAGTAAGTACACGCAGCAGATGTACTCTGAGGTTCTGAACTTGACTGCATCCAATGCAATCGAAGAAGCAATTCCTGGTCGCACACTGAAGTGGATTGTGACTGAAGATACTACCGATAAGGTAGTTGGTGTGGTGCGATTTGGGTCACCCACGATTAATTCCAAACCACGCAATGATTACTTCGGTAAGGTATTGTCACTGTCACAGATAAACAAAGAGTTTGTGATGGGATTTAACATCGTTCCAGTACAACCATTTGGTTACAACTACCTGGGTGGTAAGTTATTGTGTCTGCTTGCATCTTCCAGTTACCTGAAACAACAGTTCGATGAGAAGTATGGCACTGATCTAAAGTATTTCGAGACAACATCGCTTTATGGATCTACCAAAGGTGTGTCAATGTATGATGGTCTGAAACCATTTGTTCGTCACGTTGGTGACACTGAAAGCAACTTCTTGCCCCTGTTTCATGATGATTATTTCAATGAAATGTTCTGGTGGTTCAATAACAATGCCAACGGTGGTGAAAGACTCATCTCAGCAGACAAGTCATCAAAGAAACTCAAGATCCAAACAAAGATGATCTCCATTGTGAAGAAGTCACTGCAAGATGAGGGCAAGTTGGAAGAGTTTAACGCAGCGATTGAACATGCAAAGTCACTCACAGAGCGCAAGCGTTCTTATATGGGTTTCTTTGATTATGACAAAGATGATGCAATCGAATGGTGGAGAAAGAAAGCAGCAAAAAGGTATGATAAACTTGTATCAAACAAGAACCTTAGGACTCAACTTGAGTTGTGGGGTGATAAACAAGACATCGACATCATTAGATGATTATGGCAACTTACAAAGGGCACATTCACGGTGGCAACGGATACACCTCACACGACATTGAGGTGTCTGGTGTTGTAACTCAGGCAGCGGCAAAGAAACTAATGGAGGCACGCAATCCTGGTGCCAAGATTACTGCTGTTCGTTTGGTTTCTAACAAAGATTGAGCCTGCACATTGTCCCATTGGTACGAGATTATCATTATGACTCAAACACTTCCTGATCCCATCACTAACAATGAAGAGCGTGTGATGGTACGCCAGACTGTAACTGGTTTTGAACAAGGTATCGCAGGAATGATTGGATTATTCACTGCTGGTCCTCTCGGTGCTTTAGCATCATGGGGTGCAATCCGTGGACTCCAAGGTAAGTGGACTCCGTGGGTTATTCTTGGTATCCCTGCCGCTCCTGTTCTACTTGTTGGTCAACTAATGGTTGCTGGCGTTGTAATGGCACCCATGATTGAAGAGTACGAAACAGACAATTCCTTCAATAAGATGGAACTGGTTCGTCCTGAAGTTCAACAAAACGGTCTCTGACATATTTTCTGAGCCCGCACATTGTTCCACTAACATAAGACACACTTTAATGAAAAAAGTTCTCACTGGTGCCATTCTGGCACTCTCTGCTACTGCAACTCCCGCACTCGCTGGTCCAAATGGTACCTTTGAAGAACACCAAGGTTTGTGGAACGCACTCCAAGATGTTGGTATAACGATGAAGGTCAACACACCCGACGTTTGTGATGAAGATTCACGCGGTGGTGGCGCATATTATACTTACAAAAGAAGGTTGGTTATTTGTCAAGATAACGCAAAGGTTTGGGATGGGAAACAAGTCTCCTGGACTGCAAATGATCTAGACACTCTACGTCATGAGGGTCATCATGTTGTACAAGATTGCAACGAAGGTCGCATGGGAGATGGAAAACTTGCAAACCTTTTTCATGATGAAGATTCACTCATCTCCTTCCTCACTAAGTCTAGTTGGTCTAAAGAACAACTGATGGGTTTGATTGACGATCTGGAAGAAGATGGTTTGGATATGGCAGACATCAGGTTGGAGGTGGAAGCATACACCGTTGCTTCTGACATCTCTGCCACGAGTATCGCAAACAAGGTCACTGAGTTCTGTGGAGAACCTACCAAGTTCACCTTCTGAAGATTTACTGAGCCTGCACATTGTCCCTCTGATATGAACAACACACAAACTATGGAAGTTATGGATCAGGTCAAGATTCAGCGGACTATTGATGACCTTCGTAAGGCATTTGATGTCTGTGATGGTGTAGATTATGATGCTGACATTCAAGATTACCAAAAGCAAGCACCTTTTGCCGTTGGTTATGCCAGGTCCGCACTCTTTGCTGCGATTGATGATCTCAACCGTGTTCTTGACAACTACAAATGATCCTGTACAAAGTTATTGAATTTGGAGAAACAAACAATGAGTTTTGGAATAAACCATCCCGCCATCTTAGTCTATCTCGTGCTCAACGACGTTATGCAGAATCTCTATCCAATTCTGAAGCAATGGGCAGTGTACTTCTCGAAGTTGGTCCTGAGAGTTGGGTTATTAGGAACAGCAGCAATTTCGACGGGTTTGGCATACATGTGTCTCCGACTGGATTCACAAGTGTCCGCAAACTTAAGTCCAATGACAGTTGGTTAGACTGATGACTTATCGCATTTGTTGTAATCTCAAGACCCGTGAGTTAGAGTGGATTTGCAACGGTTTAGTTGCTCCTGCTTACATTCATGCTGGTATCGCTAGAAAAGCGTGTGAGAAAGAATGAAACATGAACCCATGCCAGACTGGATCATACCCGCTGGTGTGGGTTTTATGGTCTTCACAGTTATGATCTTCTTGATCTTTACTCTCACAATGATATACTTTCCAAACTGATGAAAGAGTTCAATTATGACCTGGATTATTCCTCTATTGACTTCACAAAAGCAGAAAATCGTTATCTTTACCGCATTGGACGTGGAGAGCAGGGAGTCACGTTGGTGGCACCTTATACCAACATCATCGGACAACATTGGCGCTTCAAAGATGTAAAGACTGCCTGGAAGTCATCTCTCAAGATCTACAACATGTTCGTGGAATACATGATCGAAGGTGACTTCATTGGCATGGACATGTGTCGCAAGTTCTTAGAGATGGGACACACAAGATCAAGGCGTTATGCTAACCATAAGAGCGGACGGAAATATGTAACCAAACCACCTTATTATCACACGGGTGATAGAGGTGGCACTCCCATTCTCCCACAAGAGGTAGACTGCCTCACGAATGAGAAGGCAAAGTGTGCGAAACTGTTTAAGACAATGAGAGATCTTGCTGCCACAAGTCCTCGTTACAAAGAGATGCGAAAGGCATGGAGAGAGCAGGAGTGAAGATTTACTGAGCCTGCACATTGTCTCATTGATATGAACACCACTCAAACCATGACCCGAATCGAAATCAACCAAGAACTCGCTAAGTTGCGTGAGGAGCGCACTCGTGCGATGCGTGAGGTTGATAACATTCAAGCGTGCATGAACGCTCTAATGCAGAAGCGCAATGATCTTGACTTTCAACTAAAACTCCAAGAAGAATTGGGCAAAGATGTTGACCTCGCCACTGCAATGTACATCACAATGTTCGGTGATGATGATGGTCGGGGTCAGGACTCTGCCTTCATGGATGACAACTTCGGAGGATAATCATGACTGACTTTACTACAATGAGCAACAAAGACTTCGTGGACTTTCTGTTCGATAAGATGACAGACTTGGACACGGATATGATAGATTTGCAAGATGATGATTCTTGTGATGATCATCTTCAGTTCGAAAGATTATTCGAGCCTGCACATTGTCCCACTGATACAACCACTGAAACAAAACCATGAGACTGAATCCTAACACTCGAATCGACGTTATGTGTCCTGCTGCACCCTGGGAGGGTGGCACTTATGACGCAGATCGTGCAGTTGACCTTGCCTATTCTCTGTCTGAAGAGTACCAATGTGATGTTGACCTTCGCTACAACAGCACTGGCATGATCTTTCAAACTGTGAGCAACTACTGATGCAATTTCAAGTTACTTACATTGACTTCGATTTTTCCTCTGATGATGATACTTGGGGAGATGTTGATTATGACACTCAACAAGAAGTAATTGAGGAAACCAAAGGTACAATCTGGGAGGCAGATGATGGAGATGATCTAATCGAAGAGATCTCATCTGCAACAGGTTGGTGTATCAATTCCATTGATTATCGTCACGTTCTGAAGTAACCACTGATGCGAGTTCAACAACAATTTTCCTCTGAAGATCTTGGATGTTTCCGCAGAGGACTTCTCAAAGAAGTTGAGAAGTTCAATAAACCTTACACTAAAGATCTTCAAGACAAAGAACAACGTAAGGCAGACCATGCTCTACATCTGATGATGAACTATTACACTCACCAACAGGAGTTCTGATCATGTTGAAAGTTAATGTACAAAGGACCATCAAAGAAACTCTTCTGGAGCATAACGAAACCAACTTCAGTCGTGATCAAAAGTTTCAAATCTTCTGCAATGTGTGTGACAATCTTCT
>Ga0255772_10000372_pt1 | contig 43891 bp, 50 predicted proteins | sample 071ome_34_FD_179970 | JGI IMG/M metagenome (GOLD analysis project Ga0255772, IMG submission 179970) | Coastal salt marsh microbial communities from the Groves Creek Marsh, Skidaway Island, Georgia - 071411BT metaG (version 2) | ecosystem: Environmental > Aquatic > Marine > Intertidal zone >...
ACCCCTAAGCCTACACCTACGACCTATTAGTGTCGCAGATGTGTGAGAATGCGCAGATAATACATCATTTCCAGCCATAACTCACCTCAGTTATAAAACACTGTCATAGCAGTAATGTTAGTAAATGCAGAAACGTACACGTCACTGACACGAATACCGTCAGACGGAATGTTTACTGAGTGAGAATCAGATGCAATAAAGTCCAGATCAAGAACTGTAGAGCCACCGTTACCATCAGTGATTGTCAGTCTAGGCGATCCAGTAGTTGTTAATACTTGGATCTGACGGATTCGAGCGGGGCCAACACTAAGTGACCCCGTTCCAGTAACACGTTTCGATTGTACATCAGAACGCATCTATCAATCCTTCTTCTTTGGAGGACGACCGCGTTTCTTTTTAACAGGCTTTTCTTCCCATGCCTCATTTACATCAGGCGTGGAAGGATCATCTGCTTTCAGCGTACCGTCTGTGTTTCTAGCGCGTGTCTTTATAGTTTCTAACGGATTTCCATCCGCATCAAGACCACGGGCAGCTAACTCTTCAACACTTGGTGGTTTCCACTTACTCATTGGTCACCCCCCCATTATGATGCTGCGATAGTGCCGCCTGTATCAGAACGCTTCCAGTTTGTACCGTCAGAGAACGCTATGATTGCAGAACCTGCAGCCCCGTTAGAAACGTAAATAATGGTTCCCGCACCTGCGTCAGAAGCAGATGGAGCGGAAGCTACAGTATATGTTGGAACTTTGATGTCACCAATGAATCCGTCAGTAGAGGTCACTGGACCTGAAAATGTGGTTGAAGCCATATTAATACCCTTTGCACAAGGTTTCGCCTAGCAGTCTGTGCAACGTCAGGTGGGGGCGAAATCCTGTCTGCAAGGCTAATGTTGCCCCAAACAAACAATACCACACTTTTTAAAAAAGAAAAGGGGCGAGTAAACCCGCCCCTCTAAAAGTTCTATTGAACTAATTATGCACCTGGTGATCCGTAGATGCCTAGCGGATCTGATACACCGAATGAATAACGCTCACGCGCTTTGTAGCGCACGTTACCTGTATCGAAGTCACCATCCATAGATGTCTGCATTGCAGTACGCACAAAGTGCTTCATGCCGTTTGGAACATCTGTGGTGATGAAGAAGGCGTCTACGTCAGTCAGATAGTGGTTGACGCGATAGCCTTCTGGGATCGAACCATTCGAACGCAATGCGTTGATGTCGTTATCCGCTGTACCTGTGCGAAGCTCTGTTTGCAGCAAGCGAGTTGCGACGAACATAAGCGCAGGTGGAACGATCAACTTACGTGGACGTGCCGCAATCAACAGGCCGCGTTCATCAGTGTACGCTGCAATATCGATAACTGCTTGCTCAAGTGAAGTTTCGTTCAAGTCAGCATTTGTTGAGGGTTTGTTTGCGTTTGTTCCACCTTCCACTGTTGGGTGGTTGGTTGCGAACAAGAACACATTGTCACCTGATTTAAAGGTGTCAAAACCTGTATTCAACAAAGAAGCCGCTTTAACCTGCTTGGTATACGCCATGGCACGAGCCAAGGCTTTTGTATAACGAGCAGATAGTGAGTCGTACAAGTTGTCTTCCATCGCTTCTTCAGTGACAGAAAAGCCCATTGCAACCGTTTCGTGGTTGTAACGAGCGGTGAACGACTCTTGTGCATTGTCGTAAGAAATTGATGCACCTTCTGCTTTCACAGGGGCTGCAGCAAACCCGGACAATTTTACTTCTTCCTCAAAGCTACGCTCTGAGTTTTCAGTTTCGTAAATCTCTGCGTGTTCATTTTCGTACTTATCGTACTCAAGTCCAAACAACGCATTGAGACCAGGTAATAGCTCTTTAAGGAGCTGGGCGCGTGAAATAGCCATTATTTAACTCCTTTATAAGCCAACATTGTTCGTCATCTGGTGAGCGCCCGGATTGAACTTTACAAGTACATCTGGATACGCATCAGCAGGATCAGAAACATGAGCAACGATGCGGAATGCAGCCGCTGCGGTTTGAACAGTCGCATCTAGTGCAGACGTAGAGTTACCTGTAACTGTATCACCAGTTGAGGTAGACTGCGCTGATGCGAAGCCTGTGTTCGTGCCAATGATTGTCTGCGCTCCTGCACCATCAAGCTGCGCTTGGAATAGTACGTTTGGATCATCGACAACATAGGCTGTAATCTTAGTACTATTGCTGTTTGTACCAGACGGATAGTACTGTGCTTGAACACGTTGACCTGAAGAGTTTACATATTCACAACCGACGAAGACGCCGATGCCGCCTACGCCTGAAGTGCCTGAAATGCTGTTAGAGGTCAGGTCCATACCTGTACCTGTAGCCAGCGCGATATACCCATCGGCCCCAATGATAACAACTTGCCCGTAGAATAGATTAGTTGCTTCACCAGCAGGGTCGATGAGATACTGGGACGTTGCCCCAGCGTATGGCATTCCGTCAGCACGTTTTACTGGACGGAGACCATAAGGAGCCGCTGTTGTAGCCATAGCTCTTTCCTCATCATCTGAGTTTCAACCAAGCAAGCCCCCCCGAAAGGTTACTTGCCAAACGAAGTCCGCGTAGACCGCTCAGGATTCAGAACGGGCATGCGAGGGTCTGAGTTACGCAAGTAGGAGTTATCAACAGCATGCATCTGACTTGTCGCCATCTCATTCTGTGCATCCCTTCTAGCTTGCATATTTTCGGTTGAGTTCTGACATAGCAATAACCCACCGACCTCAATATTGTCTGTAAATCGAGAATCGATATCAGACACAACTTGAAGGTTTGGATGATCCCCTTTCAAAACAGGTGTCCATCCCTCACGAAATTTGGAAGAAACATTCGTATTGTCACTCTGCCCAAGTGTTGCTGTGCGAATCCAGCGGTACTCAATGCCCTCTCTGGGTTCGGGGGTAGGTAACATAGAAGGTCTCTGCCATGACACTTTGCGCTTTGACTCTTCACGAGTCTCTGTGGTGCGTGGGGTTCTGTTTGTCATTTGGATGCTTCCTTCATTAATTGCGCCGCATATTGCTCATTTGTCAGACCAAGTCTCTTGGCGAGAGAGACCTGCGTTGAGGTCAGTTGCACTTTGCGTGGTTTTTTTCCGCTTCTCGCGGCAGGGGCAACCACGTTGCCAGTTTGACGTTGGGGTGCTTCCTCAATAGGCCCATCGTCAAACTTATCTGGGAACACACGGCGAACCGCGTTATGTATAGTAGTATAGTACTCTTCTGAATCTGGAGCAACACCTTCTGTTACAAGTCTTTGATGAAGTCCATAAGCGTACCCTGTGATCTCAGGATCTTTTTCAAACCATTGATTTTTTTCTGCCCACTTCAAAGCCAGTTCACTTGGTCGCTTCGGTCGCTGGGTTTGCTGTTCATATTGGGGTTGAGGCGCTGGCCTTGGAGCCTGTTGTTGTTGGGGCGGCTTGTAATTTTCGTATCTACGTTTTTCATCACGTAGCTCATCAAGCCTATCCTCAGCTTCTAAAAGGGCATCGGGATCTCCGCTATCATAAGCCGCTTTATATGCTGCTTTAGCCTTTTCTATCTCCGCAGAAACTCTTCCCTTAGCCTGATCAAGCAGTACACTCTTGCCGCTTTCAAGCTGCTGACGAAGAGCTTCGTTTTCGCTCTTGACCTGCTGTGCATAACGAAGAGCTTCTTCGCGCAAATTCTCTGCTTCAATACGCTGGCGCTCTTTCTCTTCACGCTCCCAAGTTATTTTCTTAATGCGCTTTTGAACACCTTCACTATAAGATTTTATCTCATCGTCATCATCAGAAAGAGAGCTATCTACCTTAGCATCCTTTGCTTGACGAGGTCTGTTTTGATGCTCTGGTGGAAGATCGTCTACGACTTCAATTTCGAAATCGCTTTCGTCTTTTTTACTTTCCTTTGCTTTTTCAACGGCTTCTGCGACTGTTTCGTCTTCGAAGTCTTGTTCTTCAGCTAAATTGCTCATACCCGTGTGTACCCCCTTGGATCGTCAACAACCGCTTCCACGGTGTCATCATTAATGAGTCGAAACTCTTTTCCATGAATTTTAAATCTAGTGCCAGAATAAGAACGAAAGATTACGAAATCTCCCTTCTTGCAGAACGGACCATTCGGAAATTTAGCATGATCTTTGTAAGCATCTGCCCCCATATCCATGACAAATCCAATAATAGACGCCGTTTCTTCTGCGGCTCTAAGCCCATCAGGCATGAATACGCCGCCTTCTGTTTTGTCGCTTACCTCTGGTACACCGATAAGGATCTTGTATCCTTGGGGTATTGGTAGTTTGGAAGCTACCTTTTCTTCTGTAGTTTTATTACCTGTATACATATTTTACCTGCAGTGATTTAAGGTTCACAGTCACCTTGCGTGGCAACGCCACGAGGTCTCCCTGCTTTGAAAGATACATAAAAAAGTTCTATGTTTCAACATATCTCTTTTCTATGTCGTTAAGATCTTGCTTCATGAACTGCAATGCTTCGTATCTGCCCACTATTCTGTTATACATTGCAATGTCTTCAGCCTGACCTGCGGCGAGAAAGGTTTTTATGTCTTCCTCGTATTCATCAATCTTTCGATTCAACAACGCAAAAACGTCATCCATCTCCCTTTGTTAACTCCTTCGCTATTGATATACCAAGTTTCGCACCTTCTTTTTGATCTGCTCGCTGCGACTTATCTAGGTCTGTAGCAAGCTTAACTCCCAGACGCGCCCCTTCGCGCTGGTTCTCAGCGGCGATGCGTTCCGCTTGAATTTGTGCATTTGAACTTTTTGCCATCGCATCAAGCTGCAACTTCTGTGTGTCCATTTGTATTTTGTGATCAAGCTCTTTAGCTTTAAGCTGAAGCTCTTGCTGTTGCATCTGGATAACGGGATCCTGTTGTTGCTGTTGTATTTGCTTTTGCTGCTGCTCTGCCAAATCTTTTTGAAGAAGTTTTTCTGCTGCTTCTTTTGCAAGCCTTGATACCTGCACCTCAACATCTTGTGGCAGAGGCTCATCTTCATTTGGCATTTCAACGCCAAGCATCTTTTCGATTTCACGACGATACTGGAAGGCAACGTGTTCTGTTATGTGGGAAGCCATTGCTTGCTGTATCTGTTGCGCAAACGGAGACTGTCCTATCATCTGCATAATCTTTGGATCTTGAGCCGCCGACATGTGAACTGCAATGTGTGCCTCGTGGTCCTGATACTTGAATACCTTAACAGGCTCTTGCTTCAGAATCATCATGTTCTCAGTTACTGGGTCTGCTGGTTTGATATCATCTGGCAGTTTAATAATATCATCAGCATCTTGAATACCAAGAACCTCTAGCATTTGGCGATGCAGCCTTCCCATGTCATATAGCTGGGGAGCTTGCTGAGAAAGCTGCAAAGCCGCCTGATACTGCATAATTCTCTGGGACATAGTAGCAGCATTCGGATCAGAAACGGGGATAACATCAACGCGAGCATCAAAATCTTTTCTGCGATTAAAGTCACCGTCCATTTCGTAGGCGTATTCTTCTGGCATATAATCCCGAATAATACGGGCAAGAAGGCGAAGCTCGTTCTTCATTGCGGCATGCATACGAGCTTGAACTCCAGACATAACCTTCATGGATCTTTCCATAAGGGCAAGTGTTGTTCCAACTGGTGCCTGTGAATTCATGTCACCGACTTGAATGTCAGCAACGGAACCTATGCGCCTTCCCTCTTCGACGATATTTCCAAGCAGCGAATAGAGTACACCGCTTGGTTCTTTATAAGGGATGAACGTAATGGAATCACGAATCGCACCACCTGGGACATCCACGTCCCTGAACTCCCCTGGCATAAGAGGCGAATCATCTCCTTTAATGCGAAGTCCGCGAGCTTTAAGACCTGCAGGTAAATTCGATAGCGTACCAGCGTCAATAAGCTGACGAAGGATAGACGTTGCCGATTTAGCCAATCCACCAATGAGATGGATAAGTCCCGTGCCGTAGAACCCAAGACCAGGAAGATATTTATAATGGACAAAGTGAAGTCGCTTCTTTTTCTTTTCATCTTCTTCGTACCAGTTACGTCTGATTGCTAAAATTTCACGAGAGCTTTTATCTATGGTGACAACGTAAGGACGGGCAATCCCGTCTGGATCATCGAACTCCTCTGGCATGTTCATGGTGACATGCATCTCCAGAATTGTGTGACGGTCATCATCTTCTAAGACCGCAGTGTCTCCATCCAGTTCATCGTATTTCTCTTGAATGTCTGTGAACTCTGGCTCTGGATCTGGCAGATCAACATCACGATAGAAACCAGCAACCTGCAACTGCAGTATTTCATTAGAGGTTTTCTTCATGATGTGCGTATATCGTGGGCATGAAGCAAGATCAGATGCACCATATGAAGCAACAAAATCTTCTGCAGGTACGAATACGGCAACAGGGCGATCTTCTAAGGGATCGTAATAAACCTTTTTAAATGCCGAACCAGCGAGAGGAAGCTTGAATAGCATCTGTTCCGTCTCGTCACGGTATTCGGTCATCTCTTCTGTAAGAAGATAGTTCATCTCAGTTTGTATTCGATTTGCTTGTTCTGACTTCTCAGGTGTTAACTTGCCCATAATTTTTGTGCGAACTGGCCCAGAAGCGGGGAACAACTCACCCATTGCCTGTGCCTGAAATCTAACAACAGCTTCAGTTAAGACTGGATGATACACCCCAGACGCCCCAGCCCACGGCTGACTGCGATCTTCAATCTTCATCCCTAAGAGATCCAAGCCTTTAACGTATGCTCTTGACCAATCAGCCCGTGACTCTCTGTCTGCTTCAAAATCAGAAACAAGCTCAGACGCCATACTGTTGAGTGTTTGCTCATCTATAAAATCTGCTAGGTTGGCATCATGGTCTGGTCCGACAAGCCCCTCTGTCATACTGCCTTCGAAGTCGATAATAACACCGCCATCTCCAGTATCGATTGAAACCGCGTCTGGATTTACAATCTCGACCTCAACATCTGTCGCGTCCGTTTCTTCGATCTCAAGATCAGAAGGTTCCATCTGCTTTTCGATAGCCATGCCTATCTCCTAGTAATACTCAACTGGTCTGCGGTATTTTGGTTCGTCGTCCCAGTCATCCATTTCGGCCCTCACCCAGCCGCCTTGCCTAAACCTTAACAGAGCTTGAGTTGTTGAGTCCACTAAGTCGTCATGATCCCCAGAGGGAAATGACGCACATTCTTCAATCACTTCTTCTGCCCATCTGGTAGGAGGATACCATATTGAACCGCTTGCGAATAGATCTGTTATTGCATTAACCCTTGCTATCTTATCTTGTCCGCGTGATGGAGTAAACTCTGTTACTGGAATTCCCATAGATCTAAGCTCAAATATTAGTGGCGCACCAGAAGCTTTTTTCTCCACGATCATCTGATCTGGCTCAAACTCCATGTACTTGTCGTATGCTGCACGTTTCAAATCAGGAAACTCCAGCTTTTCTTTGAAGGCATCCAAAAGAATTATGTTTGGAGAGCCTTCACGGTAAAACACACCCCACGTTGTACAGGCGCTATAGTCGCTCCGCTGTGTTTTTAGGAATGCCGTGTCCCAAGATTGTATGATTGCTTCGCATTCTGGCGGCTTGCTGCTCTCCCATTCGCGCCACCACTCCCGTTTAATCAGCGCACCCTCTTCTGATGTGGGGTTTTGTTGGTACTGGGCTGACCATTTGGATACAGGAAGTTCTGCTTTGAGAGCGTCTAATTCCTTTTGAGACCAGAATTCAGGCCATAGAGGGTTGCCAGATGGCAAGATGGCAGGGAACTCAATCACTTCCCATTCATCAACGCCAGCCCTATCTGCCATTGAGTTTAGGATTTGTCCCGTCAGATCCTTCTTTGACCAGCGGGTCATAACCACAATAATCGCACCACCTGGTTGTAAACGCTGACGAGGACCAGATGTGTACCATTCATACACACGATCATACACATCAGAGTTGAACTGACCCTGCTGGGCATCCTGTTCTGAGTGCGGATCATCAATAATCAGAAGATCAGCACCCTTACCAGTAACGGCACCACCAACACCAATCGCAAAGTAATCCCCACGTTTGTTTGTGTTCCAGCGTCCAGCGGCCTTGGAGTCGGAAGACAGGGTAATATTAGGAAATACTTTCCCAAAATCCTCAGACTGTATCAGGTTTCTAACCTTACGACCAAAGCCAACAGCCAGTTCTGCAGTGTGTGCCGTTTGAATAACTTTCTTCTCAGGAAACTTTCCAAGAAACCAAGCTGGGAGAAGGTAGGATGCAAACTCTGACTTCGTGTGTCTGGGTGGCATATTGATTATCAGCCGCCTCAATTCCCCTCGTGCCACTCTCTCAAAGGCATTAGCCATGTCTTTATGGTGCCGACCAGAAATAAAACTGGGCCACATAAGATTCACAAAGCTTATAAAATCATCCTTTGCGTTCTTTTTGTTCTCAGCTTCCTCTAGCTGCTCAAGCAATTCTAAAAGCTCCACCTGCTGCTCCACAGGTAGCTGAGATATCTTGTCTTTCATTGCAGTGATGTTCTGCATAGTCTCTCCTATTGTGTGAGGTAGGTGAGCATTGAGTGGGGGAATGCCCACCTACCAGAGAAAAGGGACAGGGAGGAAACCCTTCTCTCGCGTGTAGTATATTATATATACGCGCACGCGTATATATAATATATATATAATATATATCGGTAGACTACCGATATAAGATATCGTCTACCGTAACGTCTACCGATATATAGAAGTAAAAGTTCAATTGAACTAAACGGTGACTCGTATGACATGTGTTTTGATCTCAATACTGTGGGGACATGCGTTTTCATTCGGACTCTACAAGGTCTGCATCTACGATTGTGGGTATGAAAGACCAAGTTACATGTGGTACGATAAAGCTTACAGGGTGGAACCAAACTATCAATGTCCTGTGAGGTTCTACGACACATGATCGAAATAGGTGTGGCGATTGCCGGGGCGCAAGCCGCTTACAATTTTTTGAAAAAAGGCGTCCAAGTCGGACGAGATCTCCAAGATATGGGGCAGCAGTTGCAGCAATGGGCCAACTGTATGGCTGATATTGATCAAGCTGAGAAGATGGCAGAAAAACCACCGTGGTACAAACTACTAGGCGGTGGCGTACAGGCACAAGCTATGGAAGTGTTTCTTGCAAGAAAGCAAGCACAGAGAATGCGTGATGAATTGCGGGAGTTAATTAGCCATCCAGCTATATTAGGACCATCTCACTGGCAGGAGTTTTTGAGAATAGAAGCGGAGATCAGGAAGCAGAAGCGTGAGCATGACTACCGAAGGATGGAAATAAAACAAAAGATCATAGAATGGGTGGCGGGAATATTACTATTCATCATCGGGGTAGGGTGCCTCGTCGGATTCGTGTGGCTCGCCAATGCTTGACCCCGTAGGAAACCTTCCATTCGCCATAGACGCCCAGAGAGCGCGTGAGAGCATCGAAAACCATCAGGCGCAGCAACAGGTCCAGAAACAACACAACCGCGCCCACAAGCTCGCTAAGGCGCTGGAGAGACAACAACTGGATCTCATGCTAAGTTACGACAAGTTCGGCAATCAGAACACAGGCACTAAACCACAAGGTTCCATCGTAGACATACAAATATAAAGATTGCTTGCTCAGACAGTACGCTAGTGGCTTACTTCAGTAGACGATACAGCAAGCATAGACCAATTTTAGATATGTCAACAGAGTCAATAGGGTCAATAGGGTAAAGAGGCATATGTCATGGTGGGTAGAGGTTTCTGTTTTCTAAATCTTTGAACTTTTCTATATAATTATAGGGGGGGGTATAGGATTCCTAGCAGTATGTAATCGTTTGTGTGGAACATCATGTATACGCGTGTCCATGCGACGAGCGAGCAAGGGGGGGATGGGGGTGGGTGGGGTGTCGCGTTCCGTCTGAATTCGGAAGGCCCACCCCTGAGCCGCTGCACTGACTGCGATGCGGGGCGCAGAAGTGCAATTGAACTTATCCCAACAGGCGATCCAGCTTGGCTTGCAGTTCAGCCTTGATGCTTTCCGCGTCACGCTCTGTCTTGTCTTCCGTCTCCACCTTGTCCGTGAACAGCGCCACGCTCTTCCCAAGCAGTTCCAGTGCGCGGACCCTCGCCCCATCAGAATTGTCAGGGTTCAGTGCCTCATCTGTTAGCTGTTTCAAAACAAAGTCACCTCTTGAGAGGCTCTGCATGCGCCGCTGCTGCTCTCTTTCAGCATTTAGCTGCTCTAATCTCATGGACACCTTGGGGTTCTGGACCAACAGGCAAGCCTCATTGTGTATGCTTGCATTACTCATGTTTGCTGCATCATATGACTTCCGATACGCATCACTAAAGTTTGCCCCCTCAAAGATGGCCTGAGCGAAGGCTTCCTGTTTGTCTGTAAGCCCTCTGGTATTGGTGGCACTTTTCTTCCTAGTGCCTGTACTCTTCTTACCTGTATTACTCACTACTGTGAGCTTTGGCTTGTCCTTGTGTTTCATCTGGTCCTCGACGCTGCGCTTGGCTTTCGGGGTTTTCGGTCCAGCGAATCACCCCTGATTTGGCACTGTGATCTGGTCCAAGCGATCCCCAGAAAAGTGCAATTGAACTAATTTGCAGCATACACCCCCAAACTTTTTTTGTCATGTTTTATTGGTGTTTCTGTGTCACACTGGTAATATCAGGTAACATAGGGGTTGACAGGGTAACATCAGGTCATTAGGTAAAGGGGTGTCGGACGGGCCGACGCGGCCTCTTTTGCCCCCTCGCCCTAACCCCGACAAGGTCCTTGGGACCGCGCCGCCACCTCTCAGCGGACAAGACATAAAGCCCCGCACGGGCAGTAGAGAGAGCTTCGGTCCTAGCGGACGGATGATCGGGCAACACGCCGACAATCATCTTTCCCCATGAAGATCGGGCTTCCCACCAAACGGGGCGCACCATTGATGCACAGTATCGGAACTAGATCCGCTGGAACAGCATCCCCTTCCACAAGGGATGTCCTTTCAGATTTGCCACGGCGACAGGTAGAGAACGCAAAGATGGTTGGAGTGAGACAATACGAGAGCGGCAGCTACGGTTGCCGTTGTCATGGTTTCATTCAGAGGAGTTTCCAATGATCCACTTGAAAAACGCCGCCGCTGCTTATCGCATGCATACACGCTGCAAGTCTGAAGGCCGCGATTACGAAGCTGAGAGCTACTACCAGATGGCTCAAAACTTTGCCGCAAAGCATGCCGCTCAGATCGGCAGCAACCGCTTGAATGTCATGTGGGACGTAATGGACCACATGATCGAAAACCCCAGCAATTCTTAATCGGAGGCTATTATGGCAGAACTACGTTCTAAAATTCAACAAATCACGCCCTTTGGCGTGTCAGTCCTGATCACCTTGGTTGGTGACGGTGGGGAATCTCAGTTGTTGATCCGCGCCAGCACCAACACTGCGCATCAGTGGGTGTACCAGTACAATAACTGTGCTGGTGATATCTGGATCTACAAGACCGATGAGTTCCTTCACAACGAGAACGCTTTCGGTGAATTCGATCCTGATGACATCATGCACGTCAGCATGGTTGCTGGTCAGGTTGCCAGCCTTGGCAAGCACTATCCCCCATCCCAAGCAGCATGACCCCAAGTTTGCAGCCCCACGGGGCTGCGATGTTGGTATCATGAAGAGGAGAAAATCATGAAATATCATGTTATGAAAAAGCGCATGTCACCCCATGTCCGTGCGATGCTCAACGCCCCACAGGGTAGCTGGGACGATCACCCACAATCACGGGCGTATGCTGACCTGCAATGCTTGTTCAGCCGTGACGCCAAAGCCCTTGAGCTTCCAGCCCTGTATGGCCTGATACACAGGGTCTATGGACACAAGACCTCTTATGAGATCGAACTGGACGCAGGTGACAATGGCGCTGAACAAATCAAAGAAAATCTTGAGAAGATTTTTGTGTTCGAGAACGCGCCCTACCCTACTGAGCTAAATCAGATTGCTTGTCGCCACGGTGGCGGTAGCAGCCTGTCCGTGGGTGATTTGATCTTTGTCGATGCGCCTAAGCCCATGATCTTCATGTGCGCCTCTGTTGGCTACGTTCAGTTGTCCAGCAAGTTTGTGGACGCTTTCAAAGACATGGGGCCTTCAATCATTGTTGATGAGGAATGCATCAACGATGCTTGGCTGGGCCATGCAGCATGACCCCAAACAGTGCAGCCTACGGGCTGCATCTTTGGCTTCATGCCTATCTCGAAACCAGTCAGCCAGAAAAGGATGAACAGATGACTGCTTCAAAAAACTTTACCGTATCCGATGCCTCAATCAATGTTGTCTTCAAGGCTGAGGCAGCAATTGCTGACCTCAAGGGCCAGAACCGCGACAACAACGAGGCTGCTAACGCCCAGAAGATGGGGGCCTACGGCGAGGTAATCGCCACCATCGCCCACGTCAAACTGGTCAAGGGCAACCTGCCCCGCGCTGTTTCCAAGACGCTCCGCACTGCGCTGCTTGAAGAGGCTGGCCTCAAAGAGGCTACCGTCAAGCGGTACGTCGAAAACTCTGTCGGTGCCGTGCGTCTGATCACTGACCAGATCGGTGACATCCCCAGCCAATACACCGCTGACGCCATTGTGCGTGACCTCGCTGCGATGGATATCGATAGCGAGAACAAGCTTGCAAAAGCGGTCAAGGGCGAGAGCGACAAGTCAAAAGCTCAACGCTTGGCTGAACAGGTTGTCGGCAAGTTCTCTACCAAGAAGGATGAGAACGGCAAGCAAGTGCAGGGCGATGTCTTCAAGGATGGCCTTGATGACGATGAGCTTGACGAATTCCAAAACGTCATGCGGGAGTTGATGGCTGCGCGGAAAGCGTACCGTGACACTGCCGCTGCCAAGGCCGCTGAGGCTGAGGCGGCTAACGAGAACGACACTGTCGATGCTGCCGTTGTGGCGATGCTCGACGAGCTTGGTATTGCGTCATGAACAAACGCCAACGCTTCCTGTTGATCCTAGAGGCTTTTGTCTCTGGGGTCGCCTTCACGGCCTTCACCGTTGGCCTGTTTCTTTTCATGTTCGCATGGTGAGTTTTGGTTGGTAGCCCCTCGCGGGGCTGCTGCGCAAAGTTCATTTGAACTTTTTATGGAGTGCAAAATGTACATCAAGATTGATCAAATCACCGCACGGGGAAAAGTCTACGAGCGGTACGAGTTCCAGTCTTTCGAAGACTTGGAAGAATATTTCGTCACTGAGATCCTTGGTCGGACAGACATACGGTCCAAGGTGATCGGTAAAGTTTTGATATGGGGAAAGGAAGAAAAGTGACCAAATATACATATCACATTGATGCGGGTCATGGCTGGCTGGAAGTGCCGCTACGTGACCTGCAGAACGCAGGGCTTCAACTGTGTGAGGTCAGCAAGTTCAGTTACGGTCAGGTGACTGACAAGTTTGTACCGACACTGTACCTCGAAGAGGACTGCGACATGGCCCTCTTCCTCAATGCCTTACAGGCAAAGGGTGAAGAGTTTGAGTTGGTCGAAAAGCATCACGATGGTGATGCGTTCATCCGTAATCTTGGGAGAATATGGTAATGGAAGAAGAAGAAATTCTTTTGAAGCTTGGCGAAATGCGCCAGTGGAACAGCTTCGCAATGTCCCTGCTTGTGCAGTACACAAACAAGGGCAACCTGTCTGAGCGCCAGTGGGATGCGGCAGAGAACATGATCAGCAAGGTTCAGCGCAGAACTGAGCGCCGCGAGGAACTGACCCGCGATGTTGACGTGTCACGCATCAAGACGCTGCTTGAAACAGCCAAGGTCAAGAAGCCAGTCTTTCGCGCAGCGGAGCTTGCTTTCTCTCTCGCACCCATGCAGGGCCGCAACGGTGGTGCCGTGTACGTGAAGCGTGGGCCTGACTACCAAGGCAAGATCATGCAGGGCAAGTTCATGCCTGTAAGCACATGCCACGGCGATACAGCGGACGCTGTAGTGCGGGTAGCATCTGACCCAAGGGGTGAGGCAGTCCAGCATGGTAAGGTCACTGGACGGTGTTCCTGTTGCGGACGCGAGCTTACGGATCCTGTCTCCATTGAGATGGGCATAGGCCCCGTGTGCGCCAGCAACTGGGGGCTGTAATGATTGCGTTCTTTACGATCCTCTTCATCGATTATGAGATGCCAGAATTCGGCGCAGCGCCTATGATGAGCATCGTTTATGCAAGTGCAGAGCATTGCCAGCAAGCTATGGATCGGGGTCTTGCTGACCCCATCTATGACCACCTGAGAGGTCTTTATGGCGATGACATCATGATGTTCTGCTACGAGACAGATACCGTTTCATCATACATCAGGCCCAGAGCGAGGCCAGAAAGGATTGTCAGTGGATGACTACATTGAGCGATACCGCCAGCGTATCGCCAGCCTTTACGAAGACGATACCATCGACGAGCTAAAGGACAAGCTGGCTGCAGCGCGTGAGCAATACGAGGCTGCAGTCAGAAGATATCAGAGGCACTATCTGCGCTCTGAGAAAGTGCTAATCGAAAACGCATCAGTGCGTATCGAAAATCTTAAATCTGTGATCGAACAAAGAGAGAGTGGAGATTGATCATGAAACTATCACAAGCAACTGCGATTACTGAGGCGGCAATTGACTTTGCACTCAGTTTGAAAAATGGACGCGATGCTCAGTACGTTGTGCCGTACTGGGTATCTGGTGCGGGTATCGGTAAGACAACTGCCGTGAAAGACATTGCAGCCCGTCGAAAAATTCCCTGCCATATTCTGTCGCTCGCCCAGTACGATGCGGGTGAGCTTGGCGGGTGGCCTGTTCCAGCCAAGGATGGCGATACGATGGTGCGTATGCGGCCTGACTGGATGCCGACAGAAGGTCCATGTATTTTGTTTGTTGACGAGCTTCCACAAGCTCCGACTGCGAACATGAACATTGCCGCACAACTGTTCAACGAGCGGCGCATTGGGCCACATTATCTGCCTGATGAGTGTGTGCTTGTTGCCGCAGGTAACCGCATGTCTGATCGTGCTGGAACCAACAACATGCCATCCCATCTCAAGGACAGACTGATGTTCTTGGAGATCGAAGCGGATCTTGAGGACACGATTGCTTATTACTACAGCAAGCGTATTGACGAGCGCGTCTGCGCTTTCTTGCGCTTTCGTCCTGAGTTCTTGCACAAGTTTGATCGTGATGCGGATGCATGCCCATCGCCCCGCTCATGGGAACGCGTTGGAACGATCATGTCATGGGGTCTTGACCCGCTCAATCAACTTGAGGCCATTGCAGGTCAGGTTGGTCGTGCTGCGACTGCCGACTTCACGGGCTTTCTCAAGATGTATAGCAGTGTGCCAGACATTGATGAGCTTATCGCCCAACCAATGGCGGCTGACGTACCGTCTGACCCCGCTGTTCTTTACGCGATCTGCGCAGCCGTTGCATCCCGCGTGAACGAAAAGAACGTGGGCAATGTGATCAAGTACCTCAATCGTTTGCCGCAACAAGAGTTCTCTGCTTTTGTGATTAAAGATGCGATGAGCCGCAACAAAGATCTCAAGCAGTCTCAAGCGATCCGCGATTGGATCATGCAAACGGGATCAAAACTGGTCCTTTAAAATCAGCAGCTTACGCGGATAGTTGATGGCCTTCAACTATCCCAAGCAAAAAAGTTCAATAGAACTAAAACCTTGGGTACGTTTGCTACCCAAAAAAAGAAAGTGGAGTGTGGTATGGACGCACAAATGAAAGTATCCCGTGCAGTTACGCGCCTTGTAGTGAAGCACCCGTTCTTCGGGTCGCTTGCGCTATCCCTGCGTGTCGCACCAGACACGACCATCCCGACCATGTGTACGGATGGCAAGTCTATCTTGTGGTCACCAGATTTTGTTGATGGCATGGATCAAGAAGAAACCGTGGGCGTCATGGCTCATGAGGTGATGCATGTTACGATGAAGCACAACCTTCGCCGTGGAGATCGTGATCCAGAACTCTGGAACATCGCATGTGACTTTGCGATCAATGAAATCCTCATTGAGGCTGGATTTATCTTGCCGAAAGGTGGCCTGTACGACGAACAGTATAAGGGTCTTATGGCTGAGGCGATCTTTGACAGACTGCCAGAGGATGCCAAGGAACGCTTTGGTCAGGCAGCATCTGTCGGTCAGGTTGTGGACGCGACTAACGACATGGGCAACCCTGTCTCTCAGGCTGAGGCCAAGCAGATGGAAGCTGACGTGGATAGCAAGATCATGATGGCTGCGACTGGCGCAAAGGCTGTTGGCAATCTGCCCACTGCAATCAAAGAAATGATTGAGCGCATGAAGCGCAGCCAAGTAGACTGGCGCGATAAGATGCGCAGGTTTGTCGGTGGTGATCAGCCAGATGACTACAGCATGCGCAAACCTCAGCGCAAAATGTATCACATGAGCGGCATTGTTGCCCCATCCATTGAGAAGCTGGGCGCTGGTCATCTTGTTGCGCTGATCGATAGCAGCGGATCCGTTTCATCTAGCCGTGAGCTTCCCAGTTTCCTTGGAGAGATGAACGCGATCAGCCAAGATCTCAAACCCAAATCGATCACGGTCATCACCTTTGATGCAAGGGTTCAGACCGTTCGCAGATACGAACAGGGTGAAGAGATAGACACCATCGAATTGGGTGGGCGTGGCGGCACAATGGTGTCTCCCGCCTTCCAATATGTGGAAGACAAAGGCATTGAGGTAGACAACCTAGTAGTCTTCACTGACCTTTGCATCCATGACTTCCCAGACAAACCTGACTACCCAGTGCTTTGGGTTTCGTCTTGGGATCAAGCAAGCCCCGCACCTTGGGGGGAAACAACTTACATCCAAGCATAAGGAGAAGTAATGACAAACTGCGAGATCGATGCTCTACTTCAAGAAGAGGGCGTCGATCTTCGTCCACTGTGGTGGGCGATGACGTGTGAAGCCCTCGTCAATGACCGCTGGGAAGGCGGCATTGATGATCCGTTTTATTTAATTGTGAGAGATCCATGCAAAGACATATTGGGCCAGAGCAGAGAGCTTACATGAGATACCTAAGAAACGAGGTATCTAAATGGGAACGAGAAGCAAATCGGAGTGACCACCACCCGAATGCTCACAAGTATTTATGGGAAGCGCGAAAAGAATTGCGCGAGTATAGGCTATCGCTGGAAAGGCGAGGCTTCAGTGTGGAAAAAGTTCAATAGAACTAAAAGACGTGGAAGGACGTGAAACAAAATGTCTACTGTAATCTATGTAAAAAATAAAAACACTTTCGCAAAGAATAACTACTTTGCGATCAAGCGGATGAGCAAAGCTCTTGGTCTGTTCTTTAAGGCTCATGAGTTCTCAGACGAAAACATCAAAAACTTTGCTTACAACCCAAACCAATTCGAATGGAAGTCTTTTGATTATCCAGACGCACCAAGGGGTTTGAAAGAATTACCAATGGAAGACGCAAATTTTTGCGCAAGGTATGGAGCAAACTTGATCAGGCAAATAAGACGTTTGCGAAAAGTCCAAGGAGTAGATGATGCTCCTAAAACAATCATCCAAAAGTCAAAGGAAGCATCGTGCCTGTATGGAGAGAGTGCTTTAAAAGTATGCTTTCCTTCCATGCGTTGGCAAATTCGACCAGTGATGAGCGGCAACCTTTTTGTTGAAAAGGAGAGGCAAGACTACGGTCAGTATGATTGGGTGGTCAATGTTCCAATTACTTGGTACAGCACGATCAATCGTAAAGGCTTATCGATTGCCGTTGCTGGCGATGGCAATCGATTTATCATGGCTGTTAAGCCCCGTGATCTTTCTCGCCTGACCGACCAAGGCATATATGCTTATGAAGTTGTGGCAGTCAAAGCAAAAAACAAGAAGGCAGAGATGGAGACAGGTTGGTTAATGAGCTACCCCACTGGTAATGAGACTGATGTCCGCGCCTATCACAAAGAGTTTTCCAGATGCGAAAGCTTGCTTAGAAGACGCATTAGGGATACAGTTACAAAAGAACTCATGGGGTATTGATGGAAACTGAAGAGCTTGATGCTGATAAAATACTGGATATTATCCTTCGCTTGCCGCCATCAGCAAACAGAATGCAAGTGTGTGACTTGATTGTGAATGTCGTCATGGCATATCAAATGAAAGACGACTTCCCGCGCATAATGCTCAACATCGCAAATGCTTTAATGCAGATAGACGATGTTGAAGATATTTCGATCCACTAACCCGCTGACGTTTACTGGCGTCTGCCTCGCGGGTTGGTGTGAAACTAGCAGGGAAGAGGAGAAATCTTCCCTGCCTTTTTTAAAAGAAAAGGGTCACCCGAAGGTGACCCAGTCAAGAGTGGAGAAGATGTGTAAACCAATATCCTCACACAAGACCTAGCACTCTATATGTAGTAGGTCAAATCGTTTCGAACATCTTATCTGCTAAGTTGCTAATAAGACGCAGTGTCTCTCTTGAGTTAAGCTCAACCACTGCAACCTCATTCCCCCCTACAAATACATGCAGTACAGGACCCGTCTCGCCTTCTCTGACGATCACAAATTTATTGTCCGAAGATTTGGTCAAAGTCTATATCAACTTCTGTGTATGGAGTTGGCGCATCCAGTATCGGATCTGGTATGTGCTTCTTGTATGTTGACGTTGGCACGTCAAAGGCAAGATCGGTATTGCCCTGCTTTCCAACCCAAGAGAAACGACATTTCCATATGTGGATTTCTGAAACACGAGAACGCGCAGGGTCTGGTCTGTGAACTGTCAGACCCACGTCAGCCTTGGCGAACCAAGCTGCACTGCCTGAGATATCATACCCCTTGGGAGCAGGTACATTTCCTGACTGGTCCCGCATCATCTTTGCTGGATGAGCTACGAACCAAAGGTGAATTCCATGTGCCTGAGCAAACACACGCAGCCTTGTCAGAATATCAGAAACCCATTCAGTTTCGCTGACATCCCGCCCCTTCTGGATGTAGTTGTATGGGTCAATGATGGCACCTCGAACCCCGTGCCGCATGACTGCAACCTTCAATCTTTCAATGATGCTTTCGATAGAAGACATCGAACCGTCTGCCTGATAGAGAAAAGAAAAGTGCGATTGAACAAATTCCTTTCCGCGATTCAGCTCCTCTTGGGTTATTCTATCTGTTGCACCTTCGAAGAAAGGCTTACGAATATACTTGCTGATCAGCTTGGCAATATGAAGACGCGGTTCATTTTCAAAAGAACAGATTGCAAACTTCCAATCTTTTTCTTGTGCCATGTTGACCATAATCTGATCAATGAATTCCGACTTACCTGATGATGGATGACCCGTCACCACGGTAAGCTGACCAGTGACAATGGTGTATAACTCATCGACGTTATCGTATCCCGTACTCTCGCCACGTCCCATTCCTTTTTCGTAGATCTCATCGATCTGATCATAGAAATGAGACGCATCATATAGACCAGCGACAGGCCACGGCTTGGCGGCAACCACGATATCATCAATGCCATCCTTGCCAGAGTTCAACAAGACATCGTTGGCATCCTTGCACCCCTCTGGGTACTCTATCTTGAAGCATCGATCCTTTCCGATACGACGAGCGATCTCTTCAGCGGTTGCCTGTCCCGCTGCGTCCGCATCCATAGCGATGATGATACGACTGGCGGCATCGATTTTCTTCTTTGCTGCCCATAAGTATTTGAATTTATTATCTTCCTTTGGATCGATGTTTCCATCGACAACCTTCATGACTGCCCCGTTTGGGATTGACACAACGCTTTCGTAACCCGTTTCCATAAACGCAAGAGCATCCATCTCGCCCTCGCATATGATTAGATCATCGTCCCGCTGGACGTTTTGCAAATTAAAAAAAGTTTGGGGTGCGCCATTGCACTTGAACCCTTTGCTCTCAATGGACCGCACCTTGTATGCATATTCTTGACCCTCGTTTGTGTACGGGAACATGATGCATTCTGTTTCCTTGTTGAGTGCCTGTATCCAAGATGAGGTTGAGACGAGGTTTGCTTTCTTCGCAGTCTCTTCACTGATCCCACGGCTACTCAGCCATGCCAGTGCCGCGTCTGTAAGCGGGGATTTGTTTACGTTCTTTGCAACGGACATTGGTTCCACTCTATTTGTTTTTGTAAAGCCATCACTCAAAGGAACAATGCCCTGCTGATTACAGTGCCAGCACTGAAACAGTATCTTGTCTTGTTCTATTTTGAGAGAAAGCGTTTTATCGGTTTTGTTTTTGCGGCTGGGACTACAGCTTGGGCATTTTATTTTGTATTGACCTTGCCCTAATCTGTATGCCTCGCCACGAACTTGCTGTTCGATTTGCACGGCTATCTCCTACTCTATTCGAGCATCATAGGGGATACGAATAGCGTCCGTCAATCTACGATTTTTTTGCCGCCTAATAATATAATATATATATATACTTAGACTACCGATATGTAATATCGTCTACCGTAACGTCTTCCGATAATAAATACTGTGGAATATTTTTTATATTACACGAGCGAACTCTAATTATTGACCGTGGATTTTCTTTGTCTAAACCCCAGTAAATAAATTTTTGTTTTACCTGCCTATCGTTTTTGTAGATGCGGTTCTGCATGCAATCTAGGATCAGGCTTTCGTCCAAGTCTGGGCGGCGGGATGCATAGTAAATCATCATCTCAACTATGACATCATCTGTTGTCGGCACTTTCAAAGTGGGGCATTGCGCCTCAAAGAAACTCACATAGTCCCGTGCTTTCTGGGACTTGATCAAGGCTGGTCTGCCTTTTATCATGACCATCTTACGTGAATTTGCTTTCGACGCAGGTTCACCATACACCGTAAACGTAACATCAAATGCAGCCATATCTTCCCCCAAATAATCCCATTTGACTTTATGTTCCTTATGTGATTTAACTACATACGAGTGGAGAAAACAATGAAAATAACTAACAACTATAACCTGCCTGATGCGTTCTTGAATTTTGCAAGAGACGATAAGTATTCGAAGGGCAAAGCTGACATCAGCATTACAACATTGATCGACGCACCACGGGTGCGGTTGATGAAAGACTTACACGCTGACAAAATGGAGAAGGATGTTGTTGACATGATCTGGCCTCTGTTTGGTACAGCGGTCCATCATATTCTTGAGAGCGCCGACGATCCTAATAACGTGCAGGTAGAGGAACGTCTCTATGCGGACGTTGCGAACTGGACTATCTCTGGTGCGCTTGACCATCAAGAGGTTCTTGAGGATGGCACTGTGCAAATCACTGACTACAAGGTTACGTCTGCTTGGTCAGTAATCCTTGGCAAGGTTGAGTGGGAGCGCCAGCAAAACTGCTACGCTTGGCTCGTTGAGAATTCCAAGGAAGGTGCGAACCGTGGCAAGACTGTAAGCAAGCTGCGCATCTGCGCTATCCTCAGAGACTGGCAAAGACGCAAGGCAGAATTCGATCCTGAGTATCCTCAGTCACCAGTGGTGATTGTTGATCTGCCCCTGTGGAGCAAAGACGAGCGAGAGGATTACATTCAAGAGCGCATTGATGCCCACCAAGAAGCGCAGATGTTTAGCGATCTGTATGATCAGTTTCCTGTATGCTCTCCAGAAGATCAGTGGGCGAAGCCTGATACGTGGGCCGTTAAGAAGAAGGGCCAGAAAAGAGCGATGAAGGTTCATCAGTCTGAAGACGAGGCTGTTAGACATGCGAATGCAAACACTGCGCTCAAGGGAAATTGTGAGATTGAATATCGCAAGGGTGAGAAGACCCGCTGCGAAGGAAACTACTGCGGAGTGGCAGAGTTTTGTGATCAATTTAAAGGATGGAAGAATGCCAACTAAAAAGAAAATGAGAGCGGTGATTTGTATTGACTTGGAGATACAAGCTGAAGGCTTGAAGCATTTAGTTTCTATTGAAGATCAGTTAGAAGATGCTGCTGATTACTTTTTGCGTAAACAAGATACAACAAAAGTGAAGGTCATCCAAAAACAAGCCGCGCTTGGTGACAGAAGAACATCTAGAGTTTACGGAGATAAAAGTGGCCCGATCCATGAGATGGTTTGGAAACATGGGGGAGAGAAAGAGCCAAGGGCTAAAAGAAAGAAGGGAGCTAAAAGCTCCCCCCCTCACTCACCAACTGTAAAGGAAAACCAAGTGACCATAACTCAGTAATCATTAACAATTAGTTTACAGTAAAAAAGTAAAAAAGCAAGTGGAGAAAGTAATGTCAGTATGGAAAACACTGTCCTCAATTAATGTGAATGACAAAAAGCAAGAGAAGATGGGATTGAGTTACCTGTCTTGGGCTTGGGCTTGGGGCGAGGTAAAGTCTAAGTACCCGACTGCGTCATACACAGTTCATGATGACATCATCTATCCCGATAGCACCGTTGAGGTGCGGGTCACCGTGACTGTAGAAGATCAGGATCACATGATGTGGTTGCCAGTCATGGACAACAGAAACAATGCTATCTCTGGACCGACATCACGTCAAATTAGTGATGCCAGAATGCGCTGCTTTGCCAAGGCTATCGCCATGCATGGCTTGGGCCACTACATTTATGCGGGTGAGGATATCCCTCAGAGCAACGGAGAGGCCCCGCAGAGTGAGGGAAAGGAAAATCCTAAGCCTACCCCCCAGAAAAAAGAAAAGGCTCCTGAGCCGCCCTCTGAGGAAAAAGTTCAATTGAACAAAGATGAGAAACTCTTGGGCTACATGAAGAACACTGGTGCCTACAAGGAAGCGGATCGTGAACCTCGTGCTGTTTACGACTGGGATAGCTGGGCAACACTGGCGATAGCATGGATTAATACCATCAAGTCCGAAAAGACTTTGAACGGTTTTTATCTTGCTAATAAAGAGATGTTTGAACGCGCAAAGGAAGAAGCGTTTTCAAAGTATGAAGAGGTTGGGCAGGTGATCTCAGCCAAGAAGGCAGAACTAAAGGAGAAAAAGTAATGTCAGAATATCCCGCATCAGGCATCCTGTTTCAGAACGACAGGAAACAAAATGATCGTCAGCCAGATTACACTGGCAACATCGAACTCAATAGTGAAACGGTGACAGACTTATGGAACCAATTACAGGAAGGGGTGAAGAACCCGAAGGCCAATCTCGTTGGGTGGAGAAAGACATCCAAGGGTGGCAGACCATTTCTGTCCTTGCGCGGCGACTTGTTGAGAGAGCGCAAGGAAAAGAGCGGATACCAAGCACCGTCTGGGTATCAAAACAACAACGGATATCGACCCAGTCAAAGTTCTCAAGACTTAGACGATGAGATACCGTTTTAATTTTTTTGTTAGGAGTGGAAAATGCAACAGCATCAAATCGAAAAGATCAAAGTAAACAAGTTTCTCATGACCCCAGAAAAGGCGAGTGAACTTCTTAATAAAAACACAAGAAATAGAAAGGCATCTAAACGTGTTGTGAGCCTTTATCACACAGACATGTTGCAAGATAACTTTCATCTGAATGGTTCAACAATATGTGTAGCAGAAAATGGTGTGCTGATTGACGGTCAACAACGTCTGATGGCATGCGAGAGAGCTAAAAAACCTTTCTGGACGATACTTGTGGAAGACCTTCCAGAAGAAGCAATCCTATCAATTGATAGCGGAAAAAAACGCACATACTCTGATAGGCTTAAAATAAGAGGCTACGATAATGCAGGTCCTCTTGCGCATACTGTGAAGATGGTTGCATTGATTGCCAACAAAACGGCAAAGGATCACGGATATACCGTACATCAACTTGATGGTGTTTTGGCAGCTAATCCAGACTTGGTTGAGAGCGTGTGTTTTTGTAGGAAAACTTACTACAAAGCTGACGCATTATTAGGTGCAATACACTACATTGCTTCTAAAACTGGATACGCTGATCAAGGAAATGAATTCATTAGAACATGGCGAGATGGTCAAATGAATTATCCAAATGACCCAGTTGTTTATATCAGAGAAAAATTAAACAACGATGAGCGCCATAAGGACAAGATGACTACAATTACAAGGATGAAATACATCATGTTGTCTTGGCACAAGTTTAAAAATTCCAGTGAAATGACTAAAGCCTACCTTCCTTCTGATGGCTTTTACATGGACGACTGGGATACCCGTAACTGTAGGCCAAAATGATCAATGGATATACAAGTCGTGCCAGCAGTAGAAAGTGATTTGCCTTACATCGATCATCTGCAACGGAAGAACGCAGAGGACTTAGCGTTTTATCCAAGGCAGGTATTCGAGCGTGAGATATTAAATCACAGAATACTTCTGGCTCGTGTCAACAATGATCCCGCTGGCTACATCTATCATGGTTCCCTTGGGCAGCAGGTGAAGATACATCAGGCTTGTATTGAATATGATCTGCGAGGTCAGTTATACGGTGCCGCTCTAATCAGGCACCTGATTGACCTCGTGTCCGCATCCAACGGATTGTCAATTAGCTTGCGTTGCGGCTCTGATATTGCAGCAAATGGTTTCTGGAAAGCTATGGGCTTCTACTGTCAGGGCGTAACGGCAGGTGGAATACGCCGCATGAGAGACATCAACAACTGGCGCTACGATCTACAGCCTCAACTGTTTGTCACTCAAACGGATCCATCCGACAAAAAGAAATCGGCTGCGTTGTGGCGTAAGTACAAGGACGAAAATCCTATCAACAGCTTTAAGAGAGGTAAGGCTCTTACTGATCACAGAAAAATGATTGAGGATAAAGATGCTGACGAGAAAGTGGCGAGGCTTTCGCTTCCCAAAGCAAGACAGGATTAGGCGGGAGAGATATTTGAAAACTTTGCGGGGGTCACCCTGCTTAGTGTGTAGTCGTGGCGCAGAGGCGCACCACCTGCAGCATGTGGGGGAACGTGGTGTAGGTATGAGGTCGGGAGATAACTGGGCTGTACCTCTGTGTCACGATTGCCATATGGACCTGCACCGTTTTGGTGATGAGCGCACATGGTGGGATCTTATGGGGGTAGATGCCAAAGCATGGGCTGAAAGAAATTGGGAGAGATACAGTGAACTTTAATGGAAAGCTCTTAAAGAAGATCCGCGAACAAAAAGGCTTAATTCAAACAGAAATATGTGACGCCATAAACTTACATCAATCTCTTTATTCTAAGTACGAGAGAGGCGTAATAAAAGAGCCACCTGCAACAGCAATCAAAGACATTGCTGATTACTTAGGTGTGCCTTACGAAAGTTTCTTTGGTGAATTCGATGAGCCTGTGTTGATCAATCAAACATCAGGCATTCCAGAACGCATTGACGTTCATGTTCATGTAAAAATTGATTGGGGTTTTTAAGATGAGTAGCATAAGAGATGCAGCTATGGGCTTTGAAGCTGTGAAGGTATCCATGTCTCAAGATAGAAATGGAATTATCCTTCGACTCAACGTCCATCCAAACGACTGCCCACAAGAGCTTCACACTGACTGGGTGGGAACAAGATACATGGTGGCTATGGTTCGACTTAACGATCAGGATGAACCAGAGACACGGGAAGAACATCAGCGAATAGAAAGGCTGATTGCATCGGCAGGGCTTCTGTGCCGTAACCCAGAATTCGGAGAGTACCTCTGGTCTTGTGGGTTGATGGATGAAGAAGACCCTTTCAAAATTGAAGGCGCAGCGGTGAAGGCTGTAAGAGAATACTGTGGCATCACATCACGGTCAGAGTTTAGAGATAATCCTGATGCCAGAAGTAAGTTCGAAACACTAAGAGAGGACTTTAGGCAATGGAAGAAAAACTCCTAGATACAAACGATCTGTCTGTGATGCTGTCGCTTCACTTAAAGACTGTTCAAAAAATGTTGCGGGAAGAGAATGATTTCCCGAAACCAATCATGATTACACCACACACACGGCGGTGGAAAAGATCAGAAATAATTGAGTGGATAAACAGTAGACATGATAGTAAAGTTAAGTCCTAAAGAAATGTCTAACTGCAAGCAAGCAGCTACCTTTAGGTGGCAGCTTGCTAGGGCATGTGGTGTTGCAAACCAAAGGAGAGATCAGGGTCGGAATGATAACGATCTTGATCTGCTTGGTATACAGGCGGAAGTTTGCGTTGCTAAAGTGTTCGACATAGAACACAACCCATTTCAATTAGGTGTAGATAGTGGCGAAGATATGTGGCTTGGTGATTTATCTATTGATGTTAAGTCAACATTTTATCCAAGAGGTAAGTTGCTTTTCAAAAACATGGAGTCATTTAAAGCAGACTGCTCCGTACTTGTCTGTAAGCAAGAAGAAGACACCTTTCGTGTAGCGGGTTACTGTTCTCAAAAGACATTCAGTAAACTAAGCAAACCTATGGACTTAGGTCATGGGGTGGGCATGGTTTTAGATCAGGATGAACTAAGCCCAATTGAGAAACTTTGGGCTTACTACACTTTCAGAAGACTTAAAAAGTTCAATTGAACTTTATCGATAGTCCTTCATGATCATATTGCCACGAGCGTATAGCATCTGCTTTTGCTCATCCAACCTATCAAGAATTAACTGACGCTGACTGTCAGGAAGGTTTACATTATCACGGATAGCGTTCTGCTGCCGTGATATTTTTTTGATGGCATTGTTGATTGCTTTGATGCGAGGCAGAAGAGCAATCTCTTCAGAATACTTTTCTCTTGCCCTCATAAACCTTTCACGGTCACCTGCTTCTTGTGCCGCCTTGATCTCCTGACCTACGTTCAAGATACGATCACGCTTCTCCACAAACATGCCAATGTTTTCACGCTCTGACACAGTGCCGATTGCCTTACGAACAAAAGGTATCTCGCGGACCAAGTCTTCGTTGAAGCCATCGGTGTACACACGAGCAGGTAATTCGGCTGTTCTTTGGACGAACCGCCCGATACCACCTGTCAGATATTCAAACCAGTAGTCCATGATCTCTGGGTTCCAATCAACGAAACCAGACATCTCAGTGGTGCCGCCAGTCAGAGCATTTAAGTTGTTTGTAATCCAACGCGCTGAAGGGCTGACACTATTGAAGTAACGCTGGCTATCGGGGGACTGATCTCCTGGATACTGCTGCTTGTATATCGGAACTCCAGCGTAGTTTTCGTTACGCATGATTTCAACGAAGGGATCGAACACAGTTGGCGCTGCAAAGTTGATAAGGTTCTCTGTGCCGCCCAGTGGATTGAGAGCATCCACCGCAGTCATGATGATTGAGTTGGCACCTTCTGACGCAGAGTATTCTCCGCGTAATGTGCGATTGAATGCGCGACCAGCATTGACTGCCATGTTCAAACCGTATGGCATTGGTATCGCAAGATATTGACGATCAGTTCCCATACCAAATGTCGGAAGGATCAAGTTATGCTCAAGAATGTAATCGGGTATCTTGTCGTAGACTAAGATCTCATCATCATCTTCTTCAGAAAATGTTGAGTTAAGAAGGTCTTGCATTACACCAGCAACAACCAAAGCACCCCATAATCTGCGAACCTTTGGTGATCTTAGGAACGCATTGAAAAGCGCAAATGAACCTTGGATGGATGCGTTATAGAACAAGTACATTGAGTTCATCAGTGTCTTGTATTCGCCACCCTTACCAAAGTTTACAGTCACATTACGTGCAGCTTGTGCCGCTCTCTCAGGCGAGAAGCCTTTGTCCTTTAGACCTTTGTAAACAGCAACACGCACGGCGTTTTCAGCCACAGTGTTGTAGTCTTCTAAGAACTTGAGAAGAGACTTAACTCTCTCCCCTGCAAAACTGTTCTTCATCTTGTTGAACTTGCCACGCGCACCATCCTCAGCGATGTCGCCCAGTAAGTTGCTAATGTTTGCCATCTGATCGGCAACACTGTTCATTGGGTTTGCAGAATTCTGACCACCATCACGGACGAAGTCAGCGTATATCTTTGCCCACTCACTATCCTTGTCACCATTTCTGATGGCTCTCTTGATGCCACCAAATGCGCTTCTGTAGTCCTTGGCAATACTCTTCACCATGCCATCAGCATCAAACTGCTGCACGTTTATACCTGCAGTCTGGATGTCACGGACGATGTTAGTGATAAAAAATTCTGGGTTGTACGAGGTGTTAATGTTTGACAGGTATCTGTTAAGCTTACCCAAAGATCTAGTGATAGCTCCAAGTGAGCTAGATCCTGTTCCATCACTACCCTTCAAGGAGTTGGCGAGACGTATGTCACTGATCTCAACATAAACATCTTTACCATTTTCTTTAGCAACAAAAATGTGTGGGTCTTGAGCCGCCATAAAGTCTGTAAATTCTCTTACCTTACCTGATGTATCCTCTCTTCGTATTGTTGGCATGCGATCTAGGATCCGACCAAAGCCACGGGTTTTGTCTGGGTTTGCGCGTAGCAATTCAATGAATGCCTGACCAACCTTGTTGCGTTCTCCGCGAACAACAGAGTTCTGGTTCTGATTAATCACAGTTGCAAGGATATCTGTGGCATAGTCAAAACGACCTAGCGCACGACGATCTTCCCTACCACGTACACCAAACGGCGCACCGCTGGCTGGGCGGGTAAAGTCCATTTCGCCCTCAAGCATATCCACCTTGCCACGCAGAGGCACGTATGAATTAAAGTTTGTATCAGTGCGCAATTCCTCTGGTATCAAACCATAATCAGCACGGCTCTGGTTTGTATTTGCAACAATACTTCTGACCCCTTGCTGAACTCTCTGCAGAGCAGCCACACTTGGCGCGTCCAACGTGGCAACCCACGCTAGGATTGAATCAGCTTCCATGTCTGACATGCCTGAGCCAGAGGTGTTATCTGGATCTTTTTTTCTGATGAATGCGTTACGTTCCTTAGCGTGTGTCGCGTAAAGAACAGCATCAACTACTGCAAGTTTTTTGCTTGGGTAACTAGCAAGAGCTTTCTTAACAAACCCATCACCCGTCTCTGACGCCTTGTCTGAAATAGCTTTTAGCTGATCGATCTTACCCTGAGAAATGTTAACACCTTTAACTGCATCCACAGCATCTTTGTAGATTGTCTTCTCACGGCTTTCGATCTCTGCGCCTACACGACCATGATACAATTCTTCTTGCAGATAAGGATCAAACGCATCTGTAATTGTAGCGTCCTTCTTTTGAAGCTCTTGCATCATACGTCCCACGGGAAGCATGTCGTCTTGGAACCTGCGAATAATCCCATCCGCTGCAGTCTGTGCTTTTTCTTCTGGCACAAAAAATTTCAAACCCTTTGCCAAGAAGTCAGAGGTTCTAGCATATTCTAAATTGTATTGCTTTTCGCCTATCTGTTCTGGAAGTCTGCTCATCAAGCGAGATTGACGAACAGGCGCAGTCTTCCGTGCTTTCTTCTCCAAGATCGGGAAGAATGTCTTTACATAAAATACATTTTTAGAAGGTGCATTTGGTAGATCACGACCCGACTGCAGCACAAGGCGCATGGGTGGTGCTTTAAACGCTAGGTTATTGCGCCACTCAAGAACGATAACACCCTGACTTGGATAGGAGATAACCGCATCACCATCCTCGTACCCTTGATCTTGCCAGCGGCGAAGGAGATCAAAGATGGCATTCTCAACACGCTTGTATTTAGAATTCTCCACCAGTTCCTTATCGTGGTTGCGTTGTTGTATGTGATACAATCCCTGACCAACCTCTACACCATTCTCGTATGTTTTGTGGGAACCTCTAGGCAAAACTATAGGACGTAGCTTGCCCGTTGTGTCATCCCTAAAGTACCCATAGACTGGATTGGGAGAGCCATCAGCCATGTTAACTGGTGCGCGTAATGGCATGAGTGCCTGAGCAGGGATGAGGCGAGAGAACCGTTGAGGTGGTAGCTCTGGATCAACTTCTGCTCCCGCAAGATCTGCTTCTGTTTGCTGTAGCTGTTCGGTTGTTAGCTGTTCCTGTGGGGCCATAGACCCATCAAGAAGTGTTAGCTCTCTTGGAGCGAAGAAGTTTCCTTCTTCTGGCCCTCTTTGTATCGCATCAATCTCTCTGCCAATTTCAGAATCTCTGTCGAGTTGAGATTCGACACTACGGATTCTTCCTCGTTCTGCATCGGGGAGTGTGGCTTCGATTTTGTCATCGCTTACACCTTTGTTTTTAAGGATGGCTATTGCACCATCTGCATAATCATTGTCATCACCACGACCTTTGCGCACACCACCAGCTTCAAAGATGCGCTTCTCTGCGTACCACATGAGGGCTTGGAAGTCTGCGTTGGTTAGATCCACACCAATCTGGTTGCTTTGACGCAGTATTTCTCTAGCACGATTAGCAGCAGCCCTCATGGCTGAACGCTCACGGGCATTACGTGGATCTTCCTGAAGCTGAGGCTTTAGTTTACCTGCTAAATTTTTAGCAGCCAGTGCTAAGTCTGTGGATTTAGGACGTGCATCTTGAGCAATCTTCTTAACTTTTTCCGCGTCACGCCCAGTGATTACACCGTCTGATGTGACAAGAAAGTTATATTGATCAGCAAGATCATCAAGCTTGTCGTTGAATGCTTTGTTGTAGAAGTTTTTGTCCCAAACTTTTTGTACTTCTGGGGCAATAAGTTCAATATCACTTTTCTCTATAGTGGTGATTCCCAAAGCTTCGACAGTATCCACCAAAAGCTTTTGGTCCATTTCCGTCAAGCTATCTGGATTTGATATTAGGTTCCAAAGCTTTTCTTTGTTTTCCTGTACAAGTTCTTCACGATAGTTAACTGTTGGGTTGCCAGTGATACGGTTGACAAAGCGCATCCACCAGCGATCCATTGTTAGAGGATCAAAGTTGCCACGTAAGTTTTGATAGAAACCATTTCCAATCTTAGGTCCAATCACATAGGCAACGCCAACGATTTCATCGGCAAGTTCTTTTCCATCTATTGTAAATGGTAAATCTTTGACACGATCTACACCGAATACTTCTGTCATCAGTGCCGCAAGATCACCCTTACGCATCTGCGTTGTAAGCAGATCGTTAATCTGATTAGAGTTATAACCAAGATCCACAAGAGCATTCCAAAACTCCCACGCCTTAATCATGGACTTGCCTTGCGCCCCAGAAGCTGAGAGCGGGAACTTACCGTCTTGGTTGTTTTTCCATGCGTCATACTGGCGAGATGCCAGTAGGTAGTTGTCAATTACAGACAAACCATTTGAGGTAACTGCTGTTGCATAGTCAAATGCATGCTCAGACGCTGGATCATACATTGAATTCTCTGTGCCATCAGGACGCAGTGGTGATACCTCTGGGTACACAGGGAACAGAATTTGTTTTGCCAGCTTCAGCTTGGCATCATACCAACCAATCGCATCGCTACTGGACAGAAGCGCAGCCTCTGCTTCTGCAGCCATGATGCGAGCGACCTCTTCGCGGTCTTGCTCTGAGTTGACGATGTCATATGTACGTGTGCCGCGAAGCTCAAGAAGCTTGTTGGCAAAGCTTACAAGGGTTTCGGAACCCTGCTTGTTTTTAAACTTAGGTTGTCCAGTGTTCGGGTCTAAATAATCCAGAACACTAGCAGCACGTTGCTCAGGAGAGAGGGGTAAGGTTAGACGTGATTGTCTAAAGCCCTCTACTCCTCTAGTAAGCTGTTCTCTTTGGCTGGCGTTACGGTTATTCCTTGCTTCCGCAAAGCGGCGACCAACCTCTGCAAGGTTTCTTTGGTATCCGATTGCGGTGTCACCTCTGTAAGCACCACTCTCTTGGAGTTGTCTGATTCCTTCATTGGTCCTGATCTCCTCAAAGTTATTCAGATCAAAGATTGCCAGTTGATCTGCAGCCTCAGCGATGTACAGCGCCTCTTCTGCAGTCGGCAGTATCAAAGTGTTGTCTAAGAAATATTGCTGAGAGTCTGTGTCGAACCAACCACCAAGGTAAACTGGCTTATTGACAGCCCTCGAAATATCCTTATTATCCTCAATATAACCTAATAGTACCTCCTCTGGCAAGGTCTCTCCGACAATTATTTCGGCTTCTTTGAGGGGGGCAACAACGAAACCACCAGACGCAGGTTCCATGGAGACAGGATCAATAGTAAATCCATCAGGATTATTTCTGATAAAGTCTTGTAAACCTGATACACTAGGGGAGCGAGACAGCCTTGAGAACTTAACTTGCTGTTCAACAGGCAAATCTGTAACATAGTCATCGGAGGTAGATAAGATGGCAGAACCTTTTGCACTCATAGAAGATGGCTCTTCACGGGCGCTTATATTCAAGGCTGATGGATCTACATCAGTGCGTACTTCTGAAGGCGTTGTAATGCCAGCCTCTGCCGTTGCGGCAGAAGAGATCCCAACACCAGATGACCTACGTGCATTCCGCGCAGCCTCAAGCAGTGAACTCTCTGCTCTTCTCCAAGATGCTTCTGCATCCTGACGTGTAGTGTTCATTCGATCTAGCGCAGCTTGGAAAGCCTCATCATAGTTTCTATAACTACGAGCGATGGCAGCAAAGTAAGCATCACGCTGCGCTGACAATTCCTCTTGTGTCTTGTTGCGCCATTCCTCAAAGATCAAATGACCACGAGCTTTCTTCTCAACTTCAAGCTCTCTCAGCGGCAGATACCATTCGACAAGCTGCCCATTCGGCATACGTAAATCAAAAGCAATAATACGCCAGCCCCATTCCTTTGGCTCAAACAACTTGTTGGTATCTATTTTGACCAGAGATATCCCATCAGCAAGTAACTCATTGAAGATTGCAGGGACTGCACGGAAGTCATCAATCACTGTCTTAAAGCGATAACTATCACGGATGTGGGAAACATCATGCCAAGGTTTCTTAGCCAGTATTGATGGGCGACGAGCTTTCTGCGTAACCTTTGACAGGTCTTTGGCGTTGTCGCCTGACTTAGTGCCGTACCTTTCATCAATCCGTCTGATCAGTTGCTTAACCAGTGGGCGGTTCTGATTTGTCATGCGCTGTATTTCAGCGCGGATTTGATCATTCGGTGCCGCAACATTCAGTGGCATTCTAATGTTTTGTTCGGGTGTTGTTTCTTCCTCTGTTGCCGCTAGTCGTGACTGACGCGAAGACGTTGGTTCTGTCTGCTCTTGTGCAGCAATGCCACGTTCGCGCTGCCCAATATTTCCAACAACAATATCATCGAAGATGGATTGCACATCCGTAAAGCCATTAGCTTTCGCACCGCCAATAATAGCTTTGAAGAAGTTTTTAATCTTATTAAACAAGCTTACTGGCTTGCCCTTCATGCTCAATCGACCAGCGTTATAATCACGGAACATTTCTGCAACGGCTTCTTCAGCCTGTATTTCTGCGCCCATATCCCCATACATGCGCTTGGCACGATCTAGGTATGAATACTTTCTTTGCTGCTTCTCACCGCTCTTGATCTTTGTATACCGCATTTTAGCTGCAGCATCAGTGAGTGTTTTCCACTCAGCGGGGGTAATAACATTCATCTCTTTCAGGGCGTGAGTTGTTTCGTGATCAAGAACTTCTCCAACACGATTAAACAATTCTGCTTCCGAAAGATTGGGGTCATACAAACCCATAGACAAACTCATCATGCGATTGGTTGGGTTGTAAGATCCCTCAATACCCGCACCGTCTGGAGCCTTTACTAACTGCTCCGCTTCCAACCTAACATCTTTCAACCCGTAGCCATCAAGGCGCTTTCGAATGGACTGAAACACCTTCTCCTGTTTAGCCGTAAGGGCTGGCGTATATACGGGTTTGTTCGATTGAACTTTTTCTTTCACCTGATCAGCAACACTACGCGCCTTTGCTGCTGCAACTTTACGCTCAATCTTCTGCGCTCTATTTAAATCAGGAGTGACTTTGGGAACGTAGGGCAAGCTTCCAACCTGCTGCAATCCTTGCTGCGCTTCATTCACAACGCTACTGTATTGCTTGTTCCTTTCCCCAAGTCTGGTGATTTCATAATTTATTGCGTTCTCAGTTGTACGTTTTCCTTGAAGGTCACGACCAAACTCTCTTACAGAATCCAGATCAAGTTTCAGGCTGTCTATAGTTTTATTATTTTTTTCTATTGCCTCATTGGCAATATCAATCTGACGACGATACGCCACATCTGGTGTCTTTAGTTGAGGCACTATGTTTTCAGTCGGCTGATACAAAGGTACAGCCCGAAGATCTCTTGTCGTTGTGGGTTGAGACTGAACGTATCCTCGTGTCTCTAGCTCTGCCATGATGTCACGAACCTGACTAACCTTAGTATCAGGCAGGTCTGTCTTTATAGCGCGTTGAATTCCAGTAACGCTAAGAGCCTTCTCCCTTGCGATGTCAGATTTAACTTGCTGAAGAACACGATCATACTGGGCTTTATTGTAGGTCTTGTTTTCAAACTCACTATCAGTTGTAACCTCAGATAAAGTAGCTGGGCTTTCTGATGTTGTCTGGGGGGATTCAGATTGTATGGCTGCTTCAGTCTGAGCCTCTGCTTGCTCCATCAACTGTTGTGAAATGTCTGATGCAAATCCAGTACGCTCACTGTCTTCAACAGCACTTTCTTGCAGATCCTCGTCAAGTTCTATTTCAGATGCAGACTTTGGCTTTTCGCTAAGGTAATCAATGGGTCCCGATATTGCAGCAACAGTACCAGCCGCAAGTATACCCTCACCAAAAGCTTGCCTTAGATTTATATCAAGGCCCTTGTCTGTTAAAGCAGTCTCGCCTGTTTGCTGAATAACAGACTGAACAGTTTCTGTGCCGCCTTCAGCAATAAGTTTTCTTAAAGTGCCTTGCAGACCAGGAGCAATTGCGTTTAGCGCACCAGATGCGCTTGCGCTTGAGATTGCACCCAACCAGTCATCTTTAGTGGGTATCTCCCTGCCATTGTTTCTTGCCCGTTGTTGAGCGATTGGTCCGACAAGCTGCACTGCCTCAAACAAAGCTGGGCCAGCCAGCGCACCAGCCAGCACACCCGCAGGGCTACCACCAGTAGCAACACCACCTATTGCCGCACCACCTGCCCTAGACAAAAGAGAGCCAGCGAATTGACCCGCTTGTTCTGCTACTGCCTCTGGAGCATACAAGAAGTTGTAGAAGCTACCGTCTTCATTTAGAAACTTTTCTGTGGCGCTTTCATAATTCTCTGGCATTTCAACAGCGCCGCTTAGAAAGTCTGCAGTTCTATCAAACCCAGTTAACCTTGCTGTTGTGGCAAAGTTTTCTAATGGTGCATCAATGGCATATGCAAAGCGATCTCCTAGCCTACTAAAAAATCCGCCCTCTTCTTCTTCCTCAATTGGCTGATTAAGAGAGGCAATGCCACCATACTGTGTCTCGTATTGCTGACGATAGGGTAGCTCTTGCTGATCCAAGATCTGAGAGATACGTGCAACTTCTTGCTCAGTAGGTGTATCACCTGCAATGGTAAATGAATACGGGTTCCCAGAGAATTGACCTACTTGTTGAATAACGCCCAAGAGTCATCTCCTTATTGTGAAGCTGTGCCTAAGCTGTATCCTACACTAGGTTGCTGCGCCGATCCACCTCTTACATCAAATGACTGGCTACCAATACTGCCAGTTCCGCGTAGAGCGTTACGATATGTGCCAAGCTCAATATCAGTTCTGAACAACTCTTGCTGCAAGCCCTTTATCTGACGTTCTTTTTCTGCTGGATCCATTATATTGGCTGGAGAGTTAAGGGCGTCAATGCGATCTTGAATGTCACCCTTGTACCTTCTCAAGTCGTCCATAAGGCTAATCATGTTGCTTGCAGTCAAACCCCCTTTACCAGAAGACCTTGCTTTCTGTGCGTCTATGCGTTGCTGCAAAGTCAGAAGATCAAGGACATCTTTATCGTACTGATCTTTTCCTTTCTTCAATGCACCAAGACCAACAAGACCAGCTTCTCCTATGGCACCCCCTAGAGTTGGTGCATCAGATGCCATCAATGCCATACCCGCTTGAGCAAGAGCCATCCACTTGTCGCTCTGGGCGCTCTTCTCTTTCTCTTCAAGCATCTTAGCTATGCGGCCTTCTATGCCACCAAGAGATGACGTTGCGCTTGCCTTCTGACCACCAGTCACCTTGTTCCCAGCGGGGTTGGTGGATGTGTCATCTGTTAGCTTTCCGAATGACAAAGCACCTTCTGATGCCGCTCCCATTCCAAGCTGGAATCCTTCAGGAAGATCTTCTGGTATTGCCTGTCCCTTAAATACCTCGTTATCAACTTCATCAGTTCCACCAGATAGTAAATTATTAATAAACTCTGTAGTCGGAGAACGATCATAAGCTACAGGTGGGTTGTTGATTTCCAACATGCGGAAAAATTCGTCGCTTTTCCTTTGAGCGTTCATGTCTTGCTGGTCAAGAGATCTTAACGCATTGGCTTCTTGATCTACTCTATCTGCATTATATATATCATCTGACAGTTGTTGGATGACTTCTGGGGGTTCTTCTTGATATTTAGCGGTTTCGAGTGGATCACCACGTAAAAGATTACCGTATATCTCACTGGGTGGTGTAAATTGATCGCCTTGTAAGAACTGTAAAGCGCGAAGGTTTAAATCTTTACGAGCAACCTCTCGACCAGAAGAGCCTTCTGGAAAGTACAACCCAGTATGTGCAGCAAGATTTCCTTCCAGTATTCTTTTTCTATACTTTTCATCTCCTTCAAGGTTAGCCTCATCTAACCTATCAGCTATAGCTATACTAGGGAAATCTCCACGGAAATCTTCCCCCTTCTCTGCTAAGAATTTATAAATATCATCTTGTCTTTCTTGTTCTTGCATATTTTGAATTGATTCCGTGCCGAAACCATCATCAACAACAGGTGGCATTAAACCAGGCAACGCACTACCTGAAGGGGTTTTAACTCCAAAATCTTTCCCATCTGACACTAACCCCAATGGATCAGAAGGCGGCAGTGGCAATTTGCCCTCAACGCTAGTGACTGGAATATCCAGCGCAGCAGTGTATTCCCCTGTTACTGGCCTTTCCCGCTGCTCCAATGCAGACGTGCCAAATATAGGATCATCGTCGCTATATCTACTTAGTGCAGTTCTGGAATCGACTCTTGCCTGTAATGCTCTTTCTGGCTGCGTTGCTTCTATTTCTTTTTGTTTTTCAGTTACAGCACGATTTGATGGGTCAGTAAACATGCTTTGCAGAAAATCAAAGCTACGTGGATCTTCAAGGGCATCAAGGCCATACGGCACATCTTGAGCAACATTTTGCATGTACTCTGCCATTTGTTCAACAATGCCCTGCTCAACTGCCGACCTGTATACATCAGGATAATTTGCTTTAAGGTTTGCAATAGCAGACATAGTGCCGCCAGAAATACCACCATCGAACATGCGAACAACGCCACCATCAGCCATCATTTGAGGTGCCTGTGTCGGTTGCATCTGTGGTCTCTGGTCCGCTCCAGTGTTTTGTGCAATTGAACTATTTGGGTTCATGGCCTGAGACATCTGCATGATACCCTCTTGCGGCACACCTGCAGCAGTTACGGCTTCTTCTGCAACTGTCTTCATGTTTGCAGCTTGCTGGCGCTGATACTCATCACGCATTCTTTTGCGGCGTTTAAGCTCACTAAGCACAAGAAACTGAGGTGCAAATCCTGTAGGGGCTTGCATCTCTTGCATCAGTCTTTGATCAGGAAGGTCTTTAAGAGCTTCTGTTTGCTCTATAATGTTCATTGCATACCTCCGTAACCATAACCGCCATAACCACCATATCCACCACCAAGACCTCTATACAATCCAAGCGCAGAAATTCCCGCACCCAATGCTTGTTGGATTGGATTGTAAGAAGCATACTGCGTTGTTGTCCTGTCCAGATTGCCAGTAGGTACACCACTTAGAAGGCCAGCGAAGCGTTCATACTGACTGATTGGATAGTCTTGTTGACGTAAGAAATCTTGATACGCTAGGTCTAGGCGAGCCTGATCTTCTCCGCGAATATCCCGACCAAGTGTTTCAAGTAATTGCGCACCCTGTATGTCAGTGCCACGAGCAAGTTCGCCAAGCCCAAGAAGACCACGACCTGCGCCCATTAAATCACCGTACAGTCCAGCGGTTCCGTATCTCTGAGCTTCTAATGCCGCCTGTATCCTTGCTTGCTCTGCTGCGTTTGCGCTCTGCACACGGGCTGCTTCGCTAACATCTATACCTTGTGTTCGAGCAAGCTCCGCTGCTTCTGCTGCTTGTATGCGAGCGGCTTCTTCAATGCTAATACCTTGGGTTCTAGCAAGTTCTGCAGCTTGGGCTGATTGGATACGACCTGCTTCCGAAGCATCAAGACCTTGCACCCTAGCCTGTTCTGCGGCGTTTGCTGCTTGGATTCGTGCGGCCTCATCCAAACTAATACCTTGTGTGCGAGCCAGTTCGGCAGCTTCTGCAGCTTGCGTTCTAGCTGCCTCGCTAACGTCAACACCTTGCGTTCTGGCAAGTTCAGCGGCTTCAGCGGCCTGTATTCTACGTGCCTCATCAATACTAATGCCTTGAGTTCTGGCAAGCTCCGCTGCTCTTGCTGCTTGTGTCCTTGCAGCTTCGCTAACATCAACGCCTTGGGTTCTAGCCAACTCTGAAGCTTCCGCTGCTTGAATCCGTGCAGCTTCGTCAAGACTAATCCCCTGCGTCCTAGCAAGTTCTGCCGCTCTTCCAGCCTGAGTACGAGCCATCTCAGCCGCTGTACCAGTTTGCGTTCTTCCTGTTTCACCAACATCAATGCCTTGAACTCGTGCCGCTTCTGCTGCACGGCGCTGATCAACGTCCATTTGTGCCGCACGATCAGACTCAAACATCTGCATTGCACGGTCAAACGCTGCCTGACTTCCAATTTGTTGTATATCACCCAATCTTTGATCTAGGTTCTGCTCTGCCATTCCTTGAGCAACAGCCTGACGTGATCCACCAAAGGCACCTGCCGTTACAGCCGCTGCATCTCTGCCAGCCTGACCCCTACCAAAGTCACGTATTGCTTCGCGCTTCTGAACATCCACAACATTTTGCATGTATGGGTCCATATAGTCTGACACTTCAGCGCCCGTAAACTGACGTGCTGGTCCAAAATCAAACTCTTTGCCTTGTGCTTTTGAAAATTCTGCTTGGGTGAAATCACTAAACGGATCGGCCTGACCCGCTTGGAATCCACCATAAGCTTCAACACTGCTCCTATCAAAATCAGAGAATGGATCAGCTTGTCTTTCTTGAAACCCGCCATATCCAGTAACTGAACTTCTATCAAATCTATTATACGGATCCGCAGAGCCAGCTTGAAAGCCTGTAAAAGCGGTAGCGGGACTTGCCGCAAAACCACTATAGGGATCCGCAGACCCAGCCTGAAACCCACTATATGGGTTAACACCTGTCGCAGAAAAATTAGATGCAGTAAAGCTGGGTGCGTTTAAAGCTAGATTACGAAGCCCAGCGATACCTTCATTTTGAGTGCCAACAGCCGTTGTCATCCCTGCCAGCGGACTTGTGGCTATGTTTCTGATCATATCCCGCGACTGAGTAATATCACCATAATCTGCGGATGACGTTAAGCGATCACCTTCGTATGGCACATAAGTGGACTTACCAGCTAAGTCACCATACTTATCAGGATCGTCTGGGTAATATGGCATGGTCGCTTCTTCAGCGCCTTTAAGAAGTCGCTTAAAGTATGGGTCAACATACTCAGGCAGACCTGTCGAAACTACCTGTTGTTGCGGCGAACTACCTTTGCCCATTTTCTATCTCCATACGAAACGCAATGTACTCTGGATAAAACTTGTGCTTTCGCAAAGCCCGACCCCAAGCCTTTCTTCCATAGCCTTCTAAGTGCTGACAGTCATTCTGAATAGCAAAGTCTATAACCTTTTCCATTCCTATATCCAGCCATTCTTTCATTCGACTTCCACCTACCCAATCAAGTGCCATGCTTTTGCGTTGCGGGTACTTTATTATTCTGGTTGTGAATGCAGCTACAATCTTGTCTTCTTCAAACACAACCCAAAGAACGTAAGTGTCTTCCAATATCCCCTTTAAAACATCTATCATTTTCATTTTACCGATAGCTGTTTCGACACTTTCCTTCAGTACCTTTTCAACGTCCTTCCATATATACTTGACTGTTTCCTTTGGAACAGCACTTACCTTCAATTACCCCACCATTTCTTTTAGCACCTCTGGCGCTCTTTCCTCTGCCTGATTTATCTTATCTAAAAACCCACCGCCATACGCTTTAGTTAACGCATCTGTTGTTGGCTCACGAAAAACGTATTCGCCTTCAGTAAGCAATACATCTTGTTGATTGTCTAGGGTTGCTGGAACCTTATCGTCTTCGCCAGAGCCATCACCAGGTCCACGCACGATTCCCTTTTCCCCCTCAGCAAAACGCTCAACCGTTTCATCAAACTCACCAGACTGAACAGACGAAACAAGATCACGCAGAGCCTCTTCACCATATGTCGCCAAGAATTTTCCTAAAATCATTTGAGCTTCAGACTCTTCCTTCAAGCCCTTGATTGCCATTATGGCCTCTAGGATAACTTCTTTTTCGTTCATCCCCTCAACTTCACCACCTTCAGCATAGCCTAGTGCGCTTCTAAAAACATTACTTGAAAGAGAAAGAGGAAGAGGACTAGATCCAGCGGCTTGAAGTTGAGCAACCTCACCACCTTCAAATGCAGCACCAGCACGCGAAGCCGATGTTGGCATTCCCCTATTAAGGTGGTTTGACCTTAAAATTTGCTCCAGTGGTTGCTCAAAGAGATTGTTATTAGGCTGAGGAAGGGGGCGGTGTGAACCGACATTTGGGCCAAAATTTGATATATAACTTGGCACTAGATTCGCAACATCAAGTGGTCCCTGGGTTGGTAACAACTGCCCTTGGAATATATCTGGACCAAACCTTTCTTTAGCCATTGTTTCGACTTCTTGGATAAAAGGTTTAACCTTTTGAGAAGACGCTTGCTGAAGGCTAGTATTGAGGTGGGTTTCCATCATGTTAAACATTGGGTGGCTATATTGCTGACCAAGACCCATAAGACCCCCGCCCCTCATAGTTCTAACTGAGTCATCTTTTTTAGACTTCCGCTTTGAGGCAGCATAATCAACGTATGGATATCCCAAGTCTTCATCAGGATAAAACAAGTAATCAAAGTAGTTTTGTTCCTTACTACTTTCTAGCGGATCACCAAACGATACAACTTTCTTAGGTGGATTTGGCATTGGTGCCTCGAAGTTGTCATCATCTTTTTTCTGATCTTTAACATTCTGAGCCGCGCCAACTGCAGAACCTATTGTCGCCGCAGTCATTACACCTGGTTGCAGTATTCCTGTTGCTGCACCTTCGCCTAAAAAATTTGCGAATGGAACATTAGTGCCAGCCGTTTTGACAGCCTCCATGAACTGAGGCTGCGCCATAGAAGCTTGCGCACTACCTGACAACAAAGCATTTGCCGAAGCACTGTCCTTCAATCCAGCGACACCACCGCCAAGACCACCCAATATTTTGCCACCAAGGAATGATAGCATCCCAGTCTTTATGCCCTTGCCGACATCGCCCGTTTCAAAAAAGGAACCAAGGCCAGCGCCCAAACCCGCAAGGGCCGCACCAGACAAGCCTGTAATGCCTATGGATGGGGCAAGTGCAGGGAGTCCTAAGCTTAAAAGAAACGGTAACATTGAGACCTCTCAATTAGTTCAATTGCACTTTACCACCATTTAGCTAACCTATCAATTCAAAGTGTGGCCCATCTATAAATGGTCTCTTACCTTGAGATCTCCGCAGGTCAATGTAAGCGTTCATGGCTTCTTCCATAGTTCCGTCCCACTTACGGATGTCCATAGGGTACGGCATATTGGGCGTACCCCAAGCTGCTCCCCAGCAAATAGGAACGTCTATAACAGTAGCAGCTTCTTTAACGGCATCAGCAAGATCATCATAAAGCGATAACTCCCAGCTTGCCCTGCCATTTATGAAGGCCATTAAATCAAAAGCTTTACCTTCAAGATGCTTTGACTTCATGGTTTTACTGGCACCTTTGGCAACCAATTCCTTCTGCTGCTCAATAGTTCTCATCCCTTGCACCACTCCGAAATCGGTTTTCGTGAGCGTAATAGCCATCTTAACAACCGACTGCAGTCTATCGTCAATGCCCTCTAGCCTGTCAAGGCTGCGTCTACTAAGTTTGAATGTCATGATTTTGCCTTCATATATTTTTGTAACGCCCTGCCCCCAAACCAAAAACTGAGGACGCAACTAAAGAGCGCAGAAGTTTCTGAGTCCCATAGCATGGATAAAGCGCGGCCCATTTCTACACCAGAATCCATCAACGCGATGAGCGCCGTGACTTTGATGGCAACAAAAAGGCCAAAGAAAACATAAGTGATGACAGGTCGAACAGAAGCCCGTAGTGCATTGACAAATCCCCCGCCATCAAGTCCGCGATCATGACTATACAACCCTTCCGTTTCTGCAATGTCTGCTTCTTTGTCTAAGATCTGAATCTTTAATTCTGCTCTTTTAGACATCAAATCCATTTCAAGCTGCATGCGCTCAAGATTGTGCTTGTGTTCCTGATTGGCCTTAAAATAATTAAGGACTTCTGGAAGGAAAGATGTGCCGAAGCCTAACAGGCTTCCAAGTAATGCCATCATACGGATACCCCCATATCTCTCATAGCAAGTTGTTTTCCCATATTGTACTGCTGCTGCTGCATATAAGGACGTAGCGCCATCAAGCCACCCATGTTCATGGTGGTCACAGGCCGTTGCTGCTCCATGAGATAACGCAAGTGAGGTGGGATGTAGTTGGGATCAGCGGTTGGATCTTCTTCACCTGTGGCGGCAGTGGCTTGTGTCCCTTGTGTGCCGCCTCTCTCATTTACACGATTACCGTAGAGAAATTCATCTTGTTTTAGACGTGCGGCGGTGTTTTCTGTGCCTCGCACATACCTTTGCGCTTGGTCTGGGCTAAATCCTTGGTCCATAAACTTCTGTATTTTTACATTAGGATCACTTATAAAAGCGCCTCCGCTTGCAAGATTTCCAAGCCCCATACCAAAAGCTTCTCGCTGACCCGCAAAGTTATTACCCATCTGCTGAATACCTGTGGCAGTACCATCAGGGCCAACCCCTGCAAGCATTGGAAAGAATCCCCCAGATCCAGCCATTCCTCTTTGTCTAGGTGGTCCTACTTCCGCTAAACTTGGAGTTTGCCTTGGCTGCATCCCATAATTATACATAGGGTTTTTGGTAGGATCAGGGTACCGCGCAGCATTCGGCATATTCAGCATACGCATTATAGGGTTTTCATTTGTGCCGTATATAGAGGTGTCCGTTTGTGGAGTTCTATTATTGTCTCTTGGTCTATTGGCAATATCTATATTTCTAAGACCACGGCTATGTACTGCTTGTGCCGCTGTGTGTGCGGCGCGGTTACCACGATTACCTTGTAAAGCCTCATCTTCTTCATACTTGCTAGAGAAGGGACCAGCATAGTCTGCATTACTAAATGTAGCCATTAACCCGCTCCTTGAGACCTATCGGTCTTCGCTTCTTTGTTCATCCAGATGCCGAAGCAGCCCGTGAGTGCGCCCATGCACACAGATACCAGACCTGCCTGACTAGGACTTGGCATGTCGAGAGACATAAACCAATGTACAGACTGATAAGTCAAGATCGTAACCACAAGCATCATAAGCCGTGGAAAGATTTTGTAATCATCTATTATTGTGTGTGCCATAGTGATCTCCTAAGTAGATACTGCCGCTCTTGTATCAACACGCAGCCAGTTTGATCCATCCCCAAAGGCTACAACGGGGCTACCCGCTGCCCCGTCTGATACATATATCAGAGTTCCCGTTTCCACAGTAGGGAGTGTAGCTACAGTATATTGAGGAAGTGGAATGCCAGTGGTGTTGTTTGCAGCGGTTGCTGATTTGATCCTAAGTAATGTGTTGCTTTCGTAGGCTGTACCAACTGGATCTCCGC
>Ga0255772_10000373_pt1 | contig 43854 bp, 36 predicted proteins | sample 071ome_34_FD_179970 | JGI IMG/M metagenome (GOLD analysis project Ga0255772, IMG submission 179970) | Coastal salt marsh microbial communities from the Groves Creek Marsh, Skidaway Island, Georgia - 071411BT metaG (version 2) | ecosystem: Environmental > Aquatic > Marine > Intertidal zone >...
GAACGATGTCGAGATAGGGCATGCCCGGTTTCACCATAACCATGTCGGCACCTTCCTCCAGATCGGTAGCAATCTCGTGCAAGGCTTCATCGCTGTTGGCTGGGTCCATTTGGTAACTGTATTTGTTACCTCCGGCCAGATTGCTAGCCGAGCCGACTGCATCACGGAAAGGACCGTAGTAAGCGGAGGCGTATTTTGCTGAGTAAGCCATGATGCGGGTGTTAATGAAGCTTTCACCTTCCAGGGCTAAACGAATTCCGCCAATACGGCCGTCCATCATGTCTGAAGGCGCTACGATATCCGCACCTGCAGCTGCATGGGACAGCGCCTGCTTGGTGAGGATGTCGACAGTGATGTCATTTAACACATAGCCATCTTGATCGATGATGCCGTCCTGACCATGAGTGGTGAAGGGGTCTAGGGCTACATCGGTCATGATGCCGAGCTCAGGGCAGGCATCTTTTACTGCTTTCACTGCGCGTTGAGCCAATCCATCAGGATTGTAAGCTTCTTCGGCCATCTCGGATTTAGCACTCTGTGGTGTTACCGGAAAGAGTGCAATGGCAGGAATACCTAATGAGGACCAAACCTTCGCTTCCTTAACCAAGAGGTCGATGGATAAGCGCTCAACACCTGGCATAGACGGAACTTCTTCGCGCTGATTGGTGCCTTCCAATACAAAGACAGGGTAAATCAGATCATTAGTAGTCAGGACGGATTCACGCATCAGGCGTCGAGAAAAATCGTCTTTTCTCATGCGACGCATTCTGATTAGAGGAAATCGACGTGTATCTAATGTTGGCATACCTAACTCCATGTGATGTGTGAATGCACCACCATTTCAGCTGCCAGAGTGCACCAATGAGATTCGGTCAATGAATAAGCGCAGCAGAAAAAGTGCAAAAAAGTGTATCTACAATGTGTTTAACTATTATGAAACTTTATTATGAATGCGTCTTGCGTTAACTCAAGCACTTTGCATTCCATGAAAAAGATCGAACTTAAACGAGATGCTTATGTCAGACCTAAAAATAATTAATCGGGTGAACGAAATTGATCAATAAACGCTGGGTTCTAATCTTATTACTTGTTCTAGCTGGTATCAGCTTTTGGTATTTCGACTTAGGTCATTATCTGTCTTTAGATTATTTTTCTGAGCAACGTACCCAGTGGGCAAATGCCATTGAGCAAAACCCCTGGTGGAGCACGTTAATCTTTTTCTCAATTTATGTGGCGGTTACAGGTTTATCGTTACCTGGTGCAGCCGTGATGACACTGGTTGCCGGTGCTCTTTTCGGGGTTGTTTGGGGAACGATTCTTGTTTCGTTCGCCAGTACCTTAGGCGCAACGCTGGCATTTACGGTTGCCCGATTTATTTTAAGGGATTCCGTGCAAGCCAAGTTTGGCGACCAACTTGAGAGTTTTAACCAAGGCATTAAAAAAGACGGTGCTTTTTATCTGTTTACCCTTCGTTTGATTCCGGTGTTTCCTTTCTTCCTGATCAATTTGTTAATGGGCTTAACACCTATTCGTGCCATCACGTTCTTCTTTGTCAGTCAGCTGGGGATGTTACCGGGCACCATTGTTTACGTGAATGCAGGTACTCAGCTTTCCCAAGTCAGTGAATTTAGTACGTCGGCGATTTTGACACCGGGCTTGATTGGATCCTTTGTCTTGCTTGGTTTATTTCCTTGGTTGGCCAAAGGTCTGGTGAATATGGTGAAGCGTCAGCAGGTTTACAAGGGTTGGAAGAAACCCGAGAAGTTTGATTACAACCTGTTGGTGATTGGTGCGGGCGCAGCAGGTTTGGTGACTTCATATATTGGCGCTGCGGTTAAAGCGAAAGTAGGTTTGATTGAACGTCATAAAATGGGCGGTGACTGTTTAAACACGGGATGTGTTCCTAGTAAAGCGTTATTAAGAAGCGCCAAGATCAATCATTACATTGGCAGTGCCAGTAAATACGGCTTGAAAGATAGCTCTGCAGAGGTGGACTTTGCTGCAGTGATGGAGCGTGTCCAAGACATCATTAAAGCCATTGAGCCTCATGATTCGGTGGAACGCTATACCGATCTCGGTGTGGAGTGCTTGCAAGGTCAGGCCACTTTGAAATCGCCATACGAAGTTGAGCTTAATGGTGAAGTGTTAACCGCCAAGAATATTGTGATCGCGTCAGGCGCGAGACCTTTTGTCCCTCCGATTCCGGGCTTAGACGAGGTGAATTGGTATTCCTCCGATACTGTTTGGTCGTTACGTGAAAAACCGTCGCGTTTATTGGTGCTGGGCGGTGGGCCGATTGGATGTGAGTTGGCACAAGCCTTCAATCGTTTGGGGTGTCAGGTGTCTCAAGTGGATATGTCTGAGCGATTAATGCCTCGGGAAGATGAGGATGTGTCTGACATCATTCACACCCGTTGGTTTGAAGAAGGTATCACTCTGTACCTGGCGCATAAGGCGGTTCGATTTGAGAAAACAGAATCCGGCCAGGTCTTAATCGCGACGGATACTAAAACCGGAAATGACGTGACTATTGAGTTTGATGCTGTGTTGCTGGCAGTAGGTCGTAAAGCCAATACGGATACTCTGGGTCTTGAAAATCTGGGTATCGAAATCAGTGATCGTGGGACGGTTGAAGTAAATGAGTACTTACAAACTAAGTACCCTAATGTTTTGGCTTGTGGTGATGTCGCTGGGCCTTATCAGTTCACTCATACTGCAGCCCATCAGGCTTGGTATGCCTCGGTTAATGCGCTATTCGGTAAGCTAAAGAAATTTAAAGTAGATTATCGAGTTATCCCGTGGGCGACTTTCTCTGACCCTGAGGTTGCTCGTGTTGGATTGAGTGAGCAAGAGGCGAAAGAACAGAACATTGCTTATGAAGTGACTAAATACGGTATTGATGATTTGGATCGGGCGATTGCTGATTCAGAGGCTCATGGTTTCGTGAAAGTATTAACCGAGCCTGGAAAAGATAAGATTCTCGGTGTGACTATTGTTGGCTATCATGCAGGTGAACTTATTGCCGAATACGTGACGGCTATGAAGTATGGCTTGGGTCTAAACAAAATATTGGGCACTATCCATATTTATCCGACACTCTCTGAGGCGAATAAATACGCAGCGGGTGAGTGGAAGCGAGCCCATGTATCGCAAACGGCGTTAGAATGGTTGGAAAAATTTCATCGATGGATGCGTTCCTAATCGATGAGGTTATCTTAAAGATTTTAATAATTCAGGAAAGGGAAAGTCATGGCTAAGAAAATTGCGGTGTTGTTGTCAGGGTGTGGTGTTTACGATGGTTCTGAGATTTATGAAACCGTATTGACCTTGCTTCGACTTGATCAGTCTGGTGCAGAGTACCAGTGCATTGCGCCTAACGATCAGATGATGCATGTGATTAATCACCAGTCGGGCGAAGAAATGGCGGAATCCCGTAATATTTTGACTGAAGCGGCTCGTTTAGCCCGAGGCAATATCATTGACCTGGCAGACGCTGATCAGAACGATTTTGATGGTCTGATTCTGCCTGGCGGTTTTGGTGCCGCTAAAAACCTGTGTGATTTTGCGGTCAAAGGCGCGGATATGTCCATTCGTGACGATGTGGTTACTTTTGTGCGCAGTTTCCATCAGGCGCAGAAACCGGTTGGCCTAATGTGTATAGCACCGGTTATGGTGCCTCAGATCTTTGGTGAAAAAGCGCAATGCACCATAGGTACTGACCCCGATGTTGCAGGTGCTGTCAATGCGATGGGTGGAGAGCACCAGGATCGAAGTGTCGATGATATCTGTGTGGATGCAGCCAATAAATTGGTGACTACACCGGCTTACATGCTGGCGTCTGGGCTTTTTGAAGCGTCCAAAGGGATCTATGCGCTGGTGGATGAAGTCTTATCCATGATCAAGAAATACAACTGATCGTTCTTATCTATTGTCTTGTGGTTAATCGAGAGGGACTTCGATAACCAGAGCTTTCTTGTCGAGTGGGTCGCCTTCAAACAATTTGATGACTTCCTGCTTTTCATCGTCCATCAGTGATGGGTGTGTTGTTTCATCCATCTGCTGAATGGAAAGCGAAATTTTTGGTTCATTATCATCGTCACTGAAAAAATCAGGTAAGGTCGTCTCGTAGAACTTGGTGACTTTATCCGGCAGAGTGGCAGACCAGTATGACTCGCTGAGATTGTCATCGTCAATCATGTAGTGGCTGTCTGTATCAGCGAATGCTTTGTTCATAAGGCATTGAGCTGTGATGAGTACGCCCAAAATCAACAGGTTGGCGAGCCACAGAAGTGGTCGCGCAGAAATATGTGTAATGGCATTAGGCCAATTAGATTGCTTCAAATTCATGTCATTTGCACTAGTTAGTTCCTGGCAGTCTTTTTTTGAACAGTCACTGAAGCAAACTTACCCATCCAACGCTTCATTTGAATGACGTTTTTACGACATGCCAAGTCGGTTTTTTTAGTTGTTATGTTCAGATAGTGCTGATGAAAATCCTATCGATACTTCAAATTAAGGTGATTCCTCTAGCCTTAATTCGTTTTCTTTTTCTTCCAGCACTTCCTGAAGTTCCAGCCAATCCATTTCGAATTGTTCTGCTTGTTGCTTAAGTAATGCCTGCTCTTGAAGAACCTCTGTAAGCTTAGTCTTACACGATTCATTGTAAAGTTCTGTATCGTTTAGTTGATCATTTAATGAACTGAGACGGTTGTCAACTTTTTCCATTTCCTTTTCAAGGCCGGCAAGTTTTTTCTTGATGGGTTGGAGGGCGTTTCTGATCTCTGCTTCACGCTTTCTTTGTGCTTTCTTATCCACAACGGGTTTCGCTGTTGCACTCTCTGTTGCAGATGTGTCTGAACCCGATTCATAGGATGTGCCGTTAGTAGAAGCTTTTTTGATGTTTTTCAGTAATGCGTGATAGTCATCTAGATCGCCTTTAAACGGTTCGACTTGTTGGTCGTGAACTAACCAGAACTCGTCGACAGTATTTTTTAGCAGGTGACGATCGTGCGAAACGATGATGATCGCGCCTTCAAATTCCTGAAGTGCTACGGTTAAGGCGAAACGGGATTCCATATCCAGATGGTTGGTCGGTTCGTCCATGATCAGTAAGTTTGGTTTCTGCCAGGCAATTAATGACAGTGCGAGGCGTGCTTTTTCACCTCCGGAAAAGAGCTTCACGGTGTCCGTGGCTCGATCGCCATTGAACCCAAAACTGCCTAAGAAGTCGCGAATGCTCTGTTCGCTGGCATTGGGGCTAATGCGTTGGATATGAAGCAAAGGATTGCTGTCCAGATCCAGTGCTTCCAGCTGATGCTGGGCAAAATAGCCAATTTGTAAATGCATGCCTTGAGTGGATTTCCCTGATAATAGGGGTAAGTCGCCCACCAAGGTTTTAATCAAGGTTGATTTACCCGCGCCATTGGCACCCAGTAATCCAATTCGCATATCAGGCAGAATGGTACATGACGCCTTTAAAATCGGCGTTGAATAACCAATCCCACCTTCATCGATCGATAGCAGTGGTGATGAGGTTTTTTCTGCTTTGGGAAACTGAAAACTGAACTGGGTGTCCACATGCGCCGGGGCAATAAGCGACATGCGCTCCAATGCTTTGACTCGACTCTGTGCTTGCTTGGCCTTAGTGGCTTTCGCTTTGAATCGCCGGATGAAGGATTCCATATGAGCGATTTCACGCTGTTGTTTCTCAAAAGAGGCTTGCTGTTGGGCCAGTTTCTCCGCTCTTGCCTGTTCAAAGCTGCTGTAATTGCCCTTGTAAGTGAATAGCTGTTGCTGCTCTACATGGGTAATGTGGGTCACAATGCTGTCGAGAAAATCACGGTCGTGAGAAATCAGAATCAAGGTGCCAGGGTAATTTTTAAGCCATTGTTCCAGCCAAAATACTGCGTCCAGATCCAAGTGGTTGGTGGGTTCATCCAATAGCAATAAATCAGAAGGACTCATCAGCGCCTGAGCAAGATTCAATCGTAGACGCCAGCCGCCTGAGAAGCTGCTAACAGGCTGGGTTATTTCGTGTTGAGCAAAGCCAAGGCCTGCTAATAACTGTTCCGCACGGCTTTTCGCGGTATATCCATCGGCTTGATCATAGAGATCATGCGCATGCGCTAATTGGTCCGTCAGGTGATTATCTTCAGCGTGTTGAATCGCCTGCTCGGCTTTACGAAAGGCTGTGTCTCCGTCCAATACGTAGTCCAATGCAGATCTATCTGAGTTGGATACTTCCTGAGCCATATGAGCAATGCGCCACTGACTGGGTATTTGGAAGTCGCCTTGGTCGGGTTGTAGATCGCCAAGAAACAGCTTGAATAAACTGGATTTGCCAGCGCCATTCGCTCCAACAAGACCGATTTTCTGGCCTGGGTTAATCGTCAGGCTGGCGTGTTCGAAGAGTACTTTGATGCCTCTTTGCAAAGAAATTTGGGTCAACTGAATCATGATCTACGGCGCACTAAAATCTATTGGAATAGGGGTGTGTCTTGGCTTGGTCAAAGCTGGGGGAACAGTAACAGGAGTTGTGCAGTTTTAGAAGGTTTGAGCTGTATAGAGTGCGGAAGAGAAAAATAAGGTGGAGGGCTCATAAGAGCCCGTAATAGTGCTTCTGCTCGTTTTTTATTTTTATTGTTGAGCGCTCAGTGAGTGTGTCTGTTTTTATTTTTATTGGTGACGCACTTCTGAAACATTTTTTGTTGTTCTTACTTAAATATAATGCGGGATAGTGTGCCAATAATTATTATTTGTTTTAAATCAATAAGTTACTGTTTGTTGTGTGTTTGATTTTAGTTGGTGTGTGACAGTTTTGTTACCTTTGTTCCATTTTTTGAATGGTTTGTTGTGATTGGTGGTAACGTTTTGCGGTAACACATGAAGCAGCATTATCTAGGTAACGAGTAACGATGAGAGAAAACTTTATCTCCTGCAGGCTGGGAAGCAACCTGCAGGAGTAAACCGCTTTTGCAGATCGATCATTATTATTGTTATTGGCGATCGATGTTGGTCAGAGCTGCCGTTGTTATTTTTATTGGTGGCGGCTTGATGTCGTGATACCTAAATAAGATGCGATTCTAAAGCCAAGTGTGAATATTTTGAGTTTAAACAGATACATAAGCTTTATAGTTCGACTAATATATGAGTTTAATTACGCTTGGCTCGTTACTATTGTTCATTATATGAAACGCTCTTTGTCTGTTTTGGTAACAACATCGTGTGTATTCTGTAGTTCTCTGTTCAGTGAGTGGTTTCTTGGCGGTTAAACTATGAAAAAGAGGCATTTGAGGATCCAAAGTATCTTAAATGCTTGCTTTTGCTAGACTAAATCTGAGAATGTTTATCTTTGATGTAAGAAATATCGCTCACTTTGTTGTTCAACTGTCTTCGGAAGACAGTCAGAAATGAACGGTAAGGTGTTTTAGGCGAAAAGTTGTAGTGGTGTATGCATTCGTATTTAAAGAAACTTGTTCAAAGCTTTGATATCAATAGTTCAGACAAATCAGCTCTGGAACCCCTGCTTGAGCAGGTTTCTGCCTATCTGAATCGATTAGAGAAAGAAAAAGATCTTTCGCCTGGTAAAGAGCCTCGTCGTTCTGGGAGTGACGATTTAATACCCTCTGATATGAACATTGATCGCTCAGAAGTGGATGCCTTACTCTCTAATAAGCAACATTTAGAGCCTCAACAATTAGCTGAGCGACTGCAACAGCTATCCTCTCAATATGAGCGGCAAATCACTCAGTTAGCGGCCGTTAAATTAGGCCTGGAAGATTCCTTATCTTTGCTCAATACCACTCTAGATGCCACCAATGATGGTCTGGTTGTCTTTGATAAACACCATAAAGTGGTAGCTTATAACAAGTTACTGACGGATTTCTTTGACCTGTCGCCAGAGGAAGTTGAGCATTCCTTTGTGGGGCGCAATTTAAAAGACATGCTTCAGCGGACCATTTATAACGATGAAAATTTGTTGGAGTTGGTCCGTTTTACCAATGAAAATCCCTCGGAAAAAGCCCAAGGATTACTTCATTTTCGCAATGGCACTTATGTAGAGTGTGTCTCTAAGCCACGGTTTCTGGACCACCGTATTGTCGGCCGTGTCTGGAGCTTACGTGATATAACGGATTTGAAGGAGTCAGAAGAGCAAGCCAAGCATCAGGCCTATCATGATAATCTGACCGGCCTGCCAAATCGTGCCTTGCTGCAAGAACAGATGCAAAGAGCGTTGAAAGGCGCTCAGCATCATGGTCATAAACTGGCCATTCTGTTTATGGATCTTGATGGTTTCAAATACGTAAATGATACCTTGGGTCATGACATTGGCGATTTGTTACTATGTCATGCGGCTATGCGTTTGAAAGAATGTATTCGCGACATCGACCTGTTAGCTCGTTACGGAGGTGACGAATTTATCGTTGTAATGGATGAGGTGGAATCCATGCAACAGGTTACCGAGCTGGCTGACCAGATTATCAAGTCTCTTGAGAGTCCTTTCATTATCCGAGGTGAGTCTTTGTATATGACCACCAGTATCGGAATTTCTTTGTACCCTAACGATGGCGAAACAGCCGATGGTTTGGTGCGTGATGCCGATATGGCCATGTACCATGCAAAAGCCAAGGGGCGAAATAACTTTCAGTTCTTTGCCAAGGAACTGGCGGTCTTGTCTTCTCATCGTTTGTCCTTGAGAAATAAGCTGAAGACGGCTTTGGAAGAAAGCCAGTTTCATTTGGTCTATCAGCCCAAAGTAACAACTAAGGCATCCAGAATTGTTGGTGTCGAGGCTTTAATTCGTTGGGTATTACCGGATGGACAAATCATTCCTCCCGATGAGTTCATCAGTGCGGCTGAAGATAACGGATTGATTCTTCCTATTAGTGATTGGGTCTTTGAAGAAGCCATTCGACAGGCAAAACATTGGCTAGAGGATGCGCCGTCTGATTTCACCGTGGCTATCAATATGTCAGCAAGGCAGTTTCAACAACCGGATTTGGTGGAAAATATCGTTAAGTTGTTGAATAAATACGAGTTACCTACTCGGTGTATTGAGTTGGAAATCACCGAGAGTATGGTGATGGAAGACGTAGACTCGGCCATCCGGGTGCTTGCCCAGCTGCAAAAACTGGGTATTCGTATTGCGATTGATGACTTTGGTACGGGTTATTCTTCATTAGGTTACTTAAAGTCTTTGCCTATCGACTGTCTAAAAATTGATAAAAGCTTTGTGGATGAATTATTCGAAAGTAAAGCCGACAGAGCATTGGTCAGTACCATCATCTATCTGTCTCATGTAATGGGTGTTCAGGTGGTTGCTGAAGGTGTTGAAAAGGAAGAGGCACTTAAGCTATTGGATGAAATGACTTGTGATATTATTCAGGGGTACTATTTCAGTAAGCCTGTTCATGCGGATGAAATATCTCAGATGTTGAAGGGTATCTAACCAGTAAGAAAACGTTAGCAAGGGACGCGTACATGGACGTTGTATTTCTCATCAAGAAACTGGTCATTGGGCTGATCTCTCCTCTATCTATTTCATTATTCTTCGGCTTGATTGCGCTTTATGCGTTGATGTCTTCCCGCAAGACGTTAGCTATTTTCTCATTGAGTGTGTCTTTGCTGGTTACCTGGGCTGCCTCGTTTAATCCCGTGGGAAACTTTCTGATGCGGGATCATGAAGCCCGTTATCCAGCCTTTCAGTATAAAGAAGATATCGAAGTAGATGTGGTTCATGTCCTGGGTGGTGGACATATGGAGAGTAAGCGCTTTGCTGGTGGTGCTCAATTGTCCTCTTCATCTCTCGCGCGGGTAGTTGAAGGCATTCGGGTCGCTCAGTTGTATCCCGATGCGCGTTTGGTGTTTTCTGGATACGCGGGTTATATCGGCGTGAACAAGCAACCCAATGCTGAGGTGGCTAAAGCGGTGGCGGTTTCATTGGGTATCGATGAGGAGCGGATTGATTTACTCACTGAAGCTAAAGATACTCGGGAAGAAGCCATTGATGTTGAAGACTTTGTCCATGAAGGCCGTCTGATTCTGGTGACTTCTGCCTCTCATATGCCTCGTGCTGTAACCATCTTTAAGCAGGAAAGTTTGAACCCTATTCCGGCACCGACTTATTTTCTGGGGGCAGAAGAGACTTCTAATTTCTTTCCAACTTACCGAGCCCTTCAAAAGACTGAGCGTTATGTATATGAGCAAGTGGGCTTAGCTTGGGTCGCGTTGAAAGGCTGGCTGGATAAAGACTAAAAGTCCTGAGAAAGGGCTTGCCAGCGATGCTTCAGTTTCTTGTTCCGAATGGCATAAATATCGCCAAATTGCAGAAACACGGCTTCACTTTGTTGAGGTCGCCAGAAAATGTGGTCATCTGGTGCTAGCTTGACCTGTTTTGATCCATTGATTATTTCCTGATTAGCACTGCTGCCATATAGTGGATTCTTTCGTAGTCGTTGATCAATCAAGTCTGCTTTCCAGTCGCCTCCGTAGACGAAGAAGGTTTGTTGGAAGCGATGATCAAAGCGTTGAAGTAATCGGCTAATCCAGTCGGGGGCAGGCAGTTTCATTCGATCCAGTTGTTTGATAACAGGGCTGGCAATGAAAGATGCTGGCTGATAACCAGACAATAGCGGGAGATCAAAGTGTGAGGGTTTAACCAAGGCACTGCCCGCGGATAGGTCATTACACATGGTATTCTTTTTGTGTAATTCAATGGTTGGGCTGCCTGCGCCGTTATACAGGGTATCTTCAGTGACCAAATCTGAAAAATATCGCTTGGTATAATCGATAAACGCTTGATACTTCTCCTGGCTGGTTTGATAACTTTGAGCCGTCGATTCCATCCAGGCCGGCAGTTTACCCACATGCGCGTCATAGCCCATAAACCCAGAGAATTTTAACCATTTAGGGTGGTTTCTGATAGCGGTGAGCATGACATCCAGGGTTGTTTCTTTATCTACCCCTCCTCGATGTAAACCAATATCCAATTCAATGTTGATACTTAAAGGCATGCCGGATTTCTGAGCAAAGTTGAGATACTGGGTCAGTCGTTGAGGTGTATCTACCAGCCAATGAAGCTGGGTTTCTGAATCGAAAGAGGAAGCCTCCAATGCCATATGGTTGTAAAAGTGTTCTACCGCGGCGATTGGAAATGGTTTTCCGATCAGGATGTCACTGTCCGGAAATTCATGACTTATCTGGCATAAAAAGGGCAGATGAAAGGCCATGAATTTAGACGTACCAAGCTGGCTCGTTATATAGCGGATAAGTTCAATGCAGGGTAGTGATTTCACCACCAATCTGAAATCGATGTTTTCAGGCCATTGGTCTTTGAGCTGATTCAGGTTGTGATCCAGTCGGTCCAGATCCACAAGCAGATGAGGCATGCCATGCCCTTCATTGATCAGGGTTTGGTTAAGCTGCTCAAAGTATTGGATGTCTTGACGCTTGAACACAGGTGTGGAAAGTTTATTCATCCTACCTCCCCAAACAGATCCGTCATGGCGGGAGAAATCAATTGATTATGAGGATCTAGAGTTCTTCTGATGTCTTGCCACTGATCCCATCGGGAATAAAGCGCTTTCAGTTCCTCATGTGTTTTGGTGTGGATCTTCCCCCAGTGTGGTCTCCCTTGATACTGATCGAAAATTGGCTCCAATGCTTGAAACAACGTCACGTAATCCTGTTTGTAATATTGATGTATAGATATGGAGGCGGAATCTCTACGATAGAAGGGGCTGAGCCAAATGGTGTCGCCTGCGACGTAGCGGTATTCGATAGGAAAGAAGGCCGGGATTTCATGCTCTCGGATGTGTTTAAACACTTTACGCAAACAGGCCGGGCCATCTTCTGCCGGCACCTGATATTCCATCTCATTAAAACGAACAGTTCTTGGTGTCGCGAATATTTTGTGGGATACATCCACACGCATGGACGGCTTGATGAAACGAGTAATTTGTTGATGAATAAAGGGTGTTAATTTAGGAAATCGCTTGGTTGTCTCGCAGAAAAACTTCAGTAACGCATCGTCCGAGATCATCCCAGCTTTTGGAGCATAGAGGGCTTCTTTGGTTGGATTTAGGGTTTTTAAGATGACCTGATCGGAGTAGGCAAAGGCAAAGAACTCAACGTGGCGATGCGCATCTTTTAATTGATCCAGATTATTCAGAACCTCTTCGAGAGGCAGTACTTCGATGGATTCTTTTAAAGAATAAGCGGGACCATTCTGCAGTTCTACTTCAGTCACAAAACCCAGGCAACCAAGGTTGACTCGAGCCGCATCGTAAAACGCTTTATTGTGTTCGGAAGAACATTCCAACACTTTACCTGCAGGCGTGATCAGCGTTAATGATTTAACCAGACCTGAAATACAAGGTAATTCAGCCCCCGTGCCATGAGTTCCTGTTGCAACAGCGCCTGCGATAGACTGATGGTTAATGTCGCCCATGTTTAACATGCCTTGATTAATGTCGCCCAGCATTGGGCTTAGTTGATGCAATGGTGTGCCAGCCATCACTCGAACGGTGTGTTTTGCCGGGTCGTGCCCCATCAACCCCGTCATTTTATTCAAGGAGACTAATGTGTCCTGGGTTTTGGCTAAAGGGCTAAAAGAATGACCGGAACCAATAGCTCGATATTTAGGTAGATTGGATTGCTGTTGAGATGATTTTTCTGTGGAAGCGCTTTGTAGTTCAGCGGCTAATTCGCTGGTGGAGACGGGTTGAAATACTCTCGAAGGAAAGCTTTGTTGATTTTGCGACCAGTTTTGCCAGGCTCCTATTGGTTTGTGGTTTTCATCAAAATCAATGTGTTCAACGCTATCAAAGAAACTCATAGTGGTTGGTCCATAACCTACTGTTATTATTTTTCTTTTTTTATTGTCTGTTCTTCATAGTAGGTGTCTTTTGTTTGGAATGGAATATTTCAATGCCTAGGATTGAATGATATGTGGGTAAGTTGGACTCTAAGCGGAAATACTAGTGATTAAATTAGTAAAATTCACTTACTCACAGAAGTTGTGGATAAGATTGTTGGTAAGTTATTCGAAAGTGAGTCAAACGCCCGTATTAACTGGTTTCAGTGAAATCGTTTCAAAAATACTCATATTTTAAAAATTCAATATTATCAATGGGTTGTGTGTTTGGTGTTTTTCTAGGTTACGAGTTGAATATCTGTTCTACATCTGTTTGTCATAGTTGCGTTGTTGTGAATATTTGAAAATTTGGTTGGTTTACTGGCTATTTTAACAGTGGTTTTCTTTTCACTTTGTCCATCAAGCCCCGGTCAAGCAATGAATCTGTGGATAAGCTGTGTTTTTCCTGATGGATTCTATTGAATAGTATGTGGATCGATAAACGGTAGGTGTTTAAAAGATAATAACTTGAGTTTCTAGACGACTGGTCGTAAGCTGGCCGCTATGGCAAGACCAAGAAAAAATGAACATATTAAAGAAGAGCTGTTGAGTGTTGGTTTAGATACTCTGCTCACTAATGGCTATCACGGAACAGGTATTAAAGAAGTTCTGGATAAGCTCGGTGTTCCGAAAGGCTCGTTTTATCATTACTTTAAAAGCAAAGAAGCCTTTGCGGCTGAGGTAATTCATTTTTATGCCCAGGATTTGAATCAACGTTTAATGGAGAAAACTGCCGGGAAAGGCAAAACCGGTTTGGAAGCCATTAAACTGGCATTTTCTTTGTTGGTCGATGAGTATCGTCAAGGGATGTCGGGTTGTATTCTTGGGGCTCTGGCCAGCGAAATTTCAGAGACCAGTGAGGTATGTCGCCTTGCTATTCTTAAAGAAGTTGAAAACTGGACCAGAATGCTTCAGGTGCTGGTGAAGCAGGGTCAGGATTCAGGCGAAATTCGTACGGATCTGGACGATAACATGTTGGCCAGAATGATTTGGAATTGTTGGGAAGGGGCTGTACTTCGAATGAAGATTGAGTCTTCCTCTATAGCGGTAGAAGAAGTGGTTGATTTGATGTTTGAGGCCATTTTAAAGCGTCGCTGAATAGGTTAAGCAATGACAAATGAAAGCGCTCACCAGAGCGTTTTTATTTACTTTGTTAATAGACGACCGGTCTAATATAGGTCGGAAATGTTTGAGCTTTCGAATTAGGAAGCAAATTACATTAGGGATGAACAAATGAGTGAATTTGCAGTATTGGGTGAGTCGTTAGAGTTGCCCTGCGGCCAACAGACTAAAAACCGCTTCTTTAAATCGGCGATGAGTGAGATCTTGGCAACGGTTGATCACCAGGTCAGTAAGGGCTTGGTAAAGCTCTATCAGCGTTGGGCTGATGGTGGCTGCGGTGTTTTAATCACGGGTAATGTGATGATTGACCGAAATGCGTTGGGTGAGCCGCGAAATGTGGTGTTCGACAGAGACACCAATAAAGATATGGTGGCGAAATGGGCTAAAGCGGCAACGTCAAATAATACCGATTGTTGGGTACAACTGAATCATCCGGGCAAGCAATCACCGAAAGCAATTAACCCGGATCCGGTTTCTCCGTCGTCTGTTCCACTCGGTAAGGGGTTGGATAAATTCTTTAATCCGCCTCGCGAGCTTACTGAAGATGAGATCTACGAAATCATTGGCAAGTTTGCGTTTGCAGCAAAAATGTCCAAAGAAGCCGGGTTTACCGGAGTGCAGATTCATGGAGCGCACGGTTATCTTGTGAGCCAATTCCTATCTCCACATCACAACCGCCGAGAAGATCAGTGGGGTGGAAGTATTGAAAATCGCATGCGCTTCGTTAAAGAAGTGTATTTGGCGATTCGTAACGAAGTGGGTGAAGGCTTTCCTGTCGGCATTAAGTTGAATTCGGCGGATTTCCAACGCGGAGGTTTTACTGAAGAAGAGTCTACTCAAGTGATCATGGCATTGGATGAAATGGGCATGGACTTGTTTGAAGTGTCCGGCGGTAACTATGAAGCACCAGCGATGACCGGAGTGAAACAAAGTACCCGTGATCGAGAAGCCTATTTCATTGAATTTGCAGCCAAGATGAAGCGTTTAATCAAAGCACCGGTTGTGGTGACGGGTGGTTTCCGTTCAGCACAAGGTATGGCAGACGCTGTGGCTTCAGGTCAGGTTGATATGGTGGGCATTGCTCGTCCGTTGACTTTGCATCCGGATTTACCGAAAGAGGTGATCAAAGGGGTGGATGTGAAGAATCAGGTTAAGCCATTGACGACCGGTGTGAAAGCGTTGGATCAGGCAGGCATGCTGGAAATTACCTGGTACGAGCAGCAGATGGCTCGATTGGCCAAAGGTAAACGCCCGGACCCTAAAATGAATGTGTACTGGTCGATTGCACGTACTTTGGCGAGTAACGGAATCCAGGCGTTTCAGAAGCGCCGAGCATAATCCGCTTTTCTTTATTCTCGCGGCCAGTTTTATCGTTGGCTGGTTGCGAGAAATCCTAAAGCGGTGATTAATGCCCTGCCGCCGTAACGATTAATGATATGCCCTTTTTCCTTGATGGTATTGGCGGCTTTTTTGCGGTGTGGGCGTAGAGCACATCTGAGATACGATACTCCTCTATTGAATCTATTGAATCTATTGAATCTATTGATGCTTAATCGTTTGTAGGCTCTAACTAAGACATAAATGTTTTCAGAGTCCGCCCTGTGTTATTTATTTCGATGTCGGAAATGTTCTTTCGATTAATAATAGGGCTTTCAATCCTTCATTAAACTCGTTGCGTAAGGCTTCATTATGAAACCCCAGGATTCTAGGTGATTTAGGGAATATCGGGTGAAAAGTAACCGGTTTCGGGAAGCGGCCTGATGCTTCATAAAGTTTGTTGAAATGATCAAATATGCGTCGGTCCAGGATGATTACGTCGGTGTTTTTTAAAAACAGATGTTCCAGTTGGGCTTGTTGGTTAACGGCTTCATCATAAGCAGGGCTTTGGTTGACTGCGTGTCTGAATTGATCTCCTAAGTATTTTCTGGCGTTTTGGAAGGCCATTACCCGAACATCCGATAATCCAGCAATGTCTGTTAGGTATATGTGATTGGAGGACAGAGAGATCGCCGTATTTTGATAAAAGATAACAGGATCCGAAAAGAACATGTTTTCGCTGTTATTCGGTGCATTAATAATGGCATCTACTTTCTTCTGATACAGCAGGATCTCTGCTCGTTTATTGGAAGTGAAAATAATTTTCTTGATCGAGTGATTTGAGAGTTGAAAGACTTTCTTTACTCGCTCCAACTGAATTCCGGAGCTATCATGCTCAACAATATAAGGTGGGATTGATTTGCTGGTGGCGAGAATCAGCTCCTTTGCCGTAACTGAATTGAACCAAATCAGGCAAAGAAAGGTCACAAGGCTGCTTAAAAACCGACGCAGATTAAACATAGGATAAGAAAGTTCTATTCGACACAGGATATAAATAACAAAGTGTAGGTTTATAGGATATATTCTTTTTCAGTTTAGTGAATGAATTAATTTTTGTATGGATAGGAGAGGTAATCCAGAATGAAAAAAGGAATATTATTCAGCGCATTGTTGCTGTTAGGTGTGGCAATTCAGGGATGCCAGACCACTCAGGAACAACCTAAGCAGGATAATCAGTTTTCTGGTTTCCTTAAGGATTACTCGATTCTGGGTGAAACCATGGCTCAGGAATCTTTTGCTGTTCGCCGATGGGTTAGCCCGAAATTACTATCTGGTGAGTACGCAGAGGTTGAGTACGTTTCTACTCAATATTATCCGGAAGTTCGACCTAACGAGCAGGTATCTGATGAGTTACTTACCGATATTCTGATCTATGTGGATGGTCAGTTAAGAATGGCCTCCTATTTTATTTCCAAGGACATGCAGAAAACCGGTACTAAAAAAGCACGAATTCGAGCAGCGATTACCGCGGTTGAAACGCTAAACCAGGATTATCAGGATCACGAAGCCGTATCTCAGGCCTTGGTTTCAGCTGCCGAAGATACTTCGTTGAATCCTCGTAACGATGATGCGGTGATTGCCTTTGAACTCGAAGCGCGTGATGTTCAAACCGGAGAACTGCTAGCTCAATCGGTGGTGACGGGTGTAGCTCCTACCTATAAGGTGAATGGTCAGGAGAAAATCTCTCTTGAGTTGCTGAAGCCAACCATTGACCATTGGATTGACTTTGCTACCTCCAATGGACGTAAGCTGTCTAAATAATCCGTTAAACTGAGCTAGACTCCTGCTGTTGGTTTCGAAAGGCAGTAGGAGATAATCCTGTCTTCTTTTTGAAGGCACGGCCGAAATTGCTGGGGTCTGAATAGTTCAGACGTTCAGCAATTTCCTCAATAGAGGTTCTTGCCAATATCAGTTCTTTGGCCAAATCCAATTTGGCTTCTTCCACCAGTGCGCGATAGCTTTGTTGTTCGGTGGCAAGCTTTCTTCTCAAGGTCCGGCTACTCATATGGAGCATAGCGGCCAATTCTTCAATACTGGCTTCCTCTCCGGAGGGAGAAAACATCAAGGCTTTCACTTGTTCAACCAGCGACGTTTTAATGGGTAGCCGAGCCATTAATTGAGTGCAGGCTTCTTCTGCTTGTTTGAGTGCGCTGGGATTCGGCATTGCCATGGGAAGGTTTAACAGTTCGCGCTTGAAACATAAGGCGTTACGGGGTGCGTCGAAGGTGACGCCATTAAAAAAGGTGGACTTATACTGGGTCAGGTAATGGGGTTGTTCGTAGCTGATCTGAACGTGGCCTTGATAGAGGAGTTTCATGCCAAAGAAGAACATACTGGTTCTCACCAGACAAACAAACACGGTTTCGATTAAGAATCGATAGGCATCGGAATCCGGCTGATCAAAATCAAACGCCAAGACAGCCAGATCACCTTCATAAAGTAACTCAAGTTGTGCATGAACCATTCGAGTGCGGTAATACTTCAACAGAAGCTCGATGGCTTGCTCTAGTGTGTTGCAGCTCAATACGGCTTGACCCAGTGCACCATGAGTCATCAGGTTCAATCGTTCGCCAAACATCAGTCCAAAGTCGGGTGTCCCACTGGCTTCAATAACCTGGTGAATGAGTTGTTCACTTTGTTGCCTTGAAAGAAAAGCGTCCTGGCTCGTTAGAAGCCCGGGGCGAATGTTACATTGGCTCAAAATCGCCTGCTTGCTTTGTTCATCAATGTCTAAGGCATCGAGCAACAAAGCGCCATATTGGCCATGTAATGCAGGCTGATTGTCTTTTTTCAGGGAAGATTCCATTGCTTACCCATCATCAAACGTTTCTTCTATCATGCCTAATATTTAAACAAGGATAAAGGTTTTTGTCCGAAAGTGACCGATTGATCGTCTGCAAATGACCTTCTTATTCACCGTCAGATTGGCAAAATGTTTTTTGTGAGTTTGCAATGAAACCTGTCTCCGGCAGCGACTCACAAACCGCGAGAACGGTTCGCTACTTATTGTTAGGGCAGCCAGTATTAATTGTTTTTCAGTTAATCTGCTGCCTATTTTTTTGTGTAGTAGCTTTTAAATCCGAGAGATTCTCGCGAGTGACACTTTTTAGAGGAGTATGATCATGCCTGAATTTAAGGCCCCGCTAAGAGACATGAAATTTGTCTTTGAAGAGCTTTTTGATACCTACGAACACTATAAGAACTTTGAGAATGGTCAGGAAGCCACGCCTGATATGGTGAATGCCATTTTGGATGAGTGTGCAAAGTTCTGTGAGCAAGAGTTAGCCCCTCTCTATCAATCAGGGGATGAGGAAGGTTGTCAGCTCAAAGATGGCGAGGTGATGACACCTTCCGGATACAAAGAAGCCTATCAAACCTATGTGGAAAGTGGATGGCAAGGGATTAATCACGATCCAGCTTATGGCGGTTTAGGATTACCCATTTCTCTTGGGGTGCTTAAGTCCGAGTTAATCAGTACAGCTAACTGGCCTTGGGGAATGTACCCTGGATTGAGTTTGGGGGCTATGAATACCATCTTCTTACATGGTGATGAAGCTCAGAAGCAAATCTACCTAACCAAGATGATTGAAGGTTCCTGGACGGGCTCTATGTGTCTGACCGAACCTCAGTGTGGAACGGATCTGGGACAGGTAAAAACCAAAGCGGAACCGAACGCTGATGGTTCTTTCGATATCACCGGCACAAAGATTTTTATTTCGGCGGGTGAGCACGATATGGCCGATAACATTGTCCATATTGTATTGGCTCGTTTGCCGGATGCACCAAAGGGCACCCGTGGCATTTCACTGTTTATTGTTCCGAAGTTTATTCCTGATGCACAAGGTAATAGCGGTGATCGTAATGGCGTACTCTGTACCGGTCTTGAAAAGAAAATGGGGATCAAGGCGTCATCGACCTGTGTGATGACCTTTGAGAACGCAAAAGGGTATCTCATTGGGCCTCCGAACAAGGGGTTACAGTGCATGTTTACCTTTATGAATACCGCCCGAATCGGTACCGGGATGCAAGGCTCATGTGCGGCTGAACGTTCGTTCCAGGGTGCGTTGGCCTATGCCAAAGAGCGGTGTTCGATGCGCTCATTGAGTGGTAAGAAAGCGCCGGATAAGGTGGCTGATCCAATTATTGTTCATCCCGATGTGCGCCGCATGCTGTTGACCCAGAAGGCCTTTGCTGAAGGTGGTCGTGCCATGTTGTATTACGCAGCGAATATTGCTGATTACTACGTCGATGGCGCGACCGATGAGATTAAGGAACAAGCGGATGATGATCTGGGTTTCTTAACCCCGATTCTGAAAGCCTTCTTAACCGAAACCGGTTATGAAGCCGCTAATCTTGGCGTTCAGGTCTTTGGTGGTCATGGTTACATTAAAGAGTGGGGCATGGAGCAGATCGTTCGAGATACTCGAATAGCCATGCTGTATGAAGGCACAACCGGTATTCAGGCATTGGATTTATTGGGCCGTAAGATTTTGCTTGATCGCGGTGGCGCATTTCGACGCTTCACCAAAGAAGTTAAACGTTATTGCTCTGGCTATTCTTATTATGTCAGCGGCAAGCATCGCTCTGAAATTAAACCGTTAATCAAACAGCTGAAGAAGCTCAATTCTGAATGGTCCAGAACTACCATTAAAGTGGTGTATCGGTCTATTAAGAATCGCGATGAAATTGGCGCGGCGTCGGTGGATTATCTGATGTATTCCGGTTACATCGTTATGGCTTACTTCTGGGTCATGATGGCTGAGAAAGCGCTAGAGCAGCTTGCTAATGGCACCTCGGAAGAAGACTTTTATCGAGGTAAAATAGAAACGGCTAAATTCTATTTTGATAAGATTTTGCCGAGAACGAGCATGCATCGTGAATCGATCATGTCGGGATCTTCTAGCTTAATGAATATCTCGGAAGAAGGTTTTGCTGTAACTGTTTAATTCGATCTATCAACCCTTAAGGTTGAAACTTTCTAAAAGCTTGAGCGTCGTAAAAGAGGTTCAGGCTTTTTTGTGCATTATTGCGCAAAATAACGCTCAAACTTGTCGGTTTTTCACAAAATTCACTTGTGTAACTAAGTGTAACTGCTTAGTCTTTGATCTAATAATTTATTAATAGCTGCCAACAATAACAACAAAAAGGAAAATCTAATGGCTAGTTTAATCAAGCTTTTCACTGCTGGGCTCTTACTTTCTTTGATGACGGGGTGTGCCTTGTTTCAACCTAAGGCGCCTGGCATCGATCGTCCTTATACCGGTTTCATGGAAAACTACCGTCCGTTCAATCAAGTGGATGTGGTTGAACATGAATTTGTTGCTGCCAAAGCCTGGATTGCACCTGGTGTTAATCTGAACAGCTATCGCACAGCGATGGTAGAGCCGATTCGTATTGAGCGGGGTATCCATCGTGATCGTCAGGTAACCAATAAAGCCATGCGTGACATCCGTAAATACATGGCGCAAGCGATGACGGATAAGTTGGGTGAATATTACCGAGTACTTGATTATCCAGAAGGCAAAACCCTTAAGGCTCGTATCGCTATTACTGGCCTAGAGACCAAAGATGAAGCATTGCGTTTTTATGAGTACTTACCTGCAGCCCTAGCGTTTACAGGTGCGATGAAAGTAATTGGTCTCCGTGATGAAGAGATTTACATCTTTGTGGAAGCGGAATTCATTGATGCGGCTACTGAAGAAGTGGTCGCTAAAACCTTGGTTGGCATGGTGGGCGAGGAGCGCCTGGAGAATAAGTGGGAAGAAATCACTTTAGCCAAAGTCCAGAACTCGATTGATGAATGGATTACTCAACAGGTGGTAGCACTGAAAGCGGTTAAACAGCAGAACCTGATCGTAAGCAATACACCTGCAGTCGATCCTACGCTTGATATTGAGTAACACAGCGTACTGCTTTTCTGTTCACATAAGCCATTTGTGAACTGTTCCAAACTTGGCTTTAGGTTGTTACCCAAGGTCAAGTTTGTGTATTCCAGAGTCAAGAAAGTCCTGTCAAAAATCCCTAAAGTAGTGTTCATGGGCAATTGGTAAAACACAGGGTGAAGCATTCAATTTGAAACATTCACGTTGTAGAAAAGTTACCAGATGCCATTTTTATGAACATAGTTTTTCTAGAGGTTGTATTATGACTGACGTTCAGATTTCAAATGGAACTCAATTAGAAGTATTTGTACCGCATAACTCAGTAGAGAAAGCGAACTACAAGGCGCTATGCAGCTATTTTTCAGAGATGTGTTATTGGTAAAAAGAATTCTAAGGCACTGATCCTCTAATGTTAGAAGGTCAGTGCTTTTTCTTTAACCAGCGTTCCAGTTTTTCCTGAAGAATACTTGGGTCAATGGGCTTGCTCATGTAATCGTCCATCCCTACCTCTATGCATCGTTCCATATCTCCTTTCATGGCGTTGGCCGTAAACGCGATAATCGTAATGTTTTTACTGACGTTCTTACAATTACCTGCCCGGATCATTGTGGTGGCTTCGTAGCCATCCATAACCGGCATTTGGCAATCCATAAGGATGAGAGTGTAAGGGTCATGGACGGGCGCAGTTTCAAGGTAGTGCAATGCTTCCTGCCCGTTGCCTGCGGCTTCGGCTTTGTAGCCCAGCTTATCGAGAATGCCTAAAGCAACCTGCTGATTAATCATATTATCTTCTACCAGAAGAATTTTGGCGTCTGGTGCTTCAGCCGTGCGGTTAAGACTTCTAATATGATGATGGGTGATTAGAGGTCTTGCGCTGGTGAAGGCATCGCCACCATCGAGTACCACGGACAATACATCATGAAGATCCTGTGTTGATGCCGGCTTGGGGAAATAGGCTGAGAAGCCCAATTTGGCAAAATAAGATGCGTCGCCGCGCTCACCCATGGAGGTCATCATAATAAGGTGCAGTTCTTTGAACTTGCTGTTCTTCTTGATGGCTTCGCCCAGCTCAGCGCCGTTCATGATTGGCATTTGCATATCCAGAATGGCAATTTTGAATGTCTCCGCAGGCATCTCTTCTAGAATTTCTAAGGCCTGTGTGCCACTCGATGCTTCAGTAACGTTAGCCCCCCAATTTTCTAATTGGCCTCTTAACACCAAGCGGTTAGTGGCGTTGTCATCAACGATTAGAATGGGTGTTGCATGCAGATTTACTTTGGGTAAATCCGGCATTTTAGTGTCGCTAGGGTGCAGGTTAATTGAGAAGTTAAACTGGCTGCCTCGGTTGACTTCACTGATTAGTGAGATACTGCCGCCCATAAGTTCACACAGCTGTTTGCTGATGGCGAGCCCTAAACCAGTACCACCATATTTTCGGGTATTTGATGAATCCACTTGAGCAAAGGACTGGAACAACTCTTCCTGTTTATTTTTTGGAATGCCTATGCCGGTATCGGAGATCGAACCATAGAGAATCAGCCCCATTTGGCCAACGTTTTCCAATTTGACCCGAATGACAATTTCACCCCGTTCGGTAAATTTAATACCGTTTGATACCAGATTAGACAGCACTTGTCGGATTCGTCCAGGATCTCCTTTGACCATGTGATGGGGGACATCATTGATGTCCAGAATCAGCTCCAGCCCTTTCTTTTGAGCCAGATGGGCCATGCTGCCGGCAAATTCATTCAGAAGACTGCGTAAATCAAAGTCGAGAATTTCGATGTCCAGTTTACCCGCTTCAATTTTAGAGAAGTCGAGAATGTCATTGATGACCGTTAATAATGATTCAGCACTGGATCTAGCCATACTGGCGTAATGCGTTTGTTGCTTGGTCAGTTCGGTGTGATCCATCAAGGTCAGCATGCCAAGCACGCCATTGATCGGTGTCCGGATCTCATGGCTCATATTTGCCAGGAATTGCGATTTTGCCTGCGCGGCTTGTTTGGCCAGTTGAATTTGATTTTCCAGTGCCGCATGGGAGTCAACCAGTTGTTGGGTTCGGTCATTGAATTGAACCGCTAACTCGCCAAGTTCGCTGGTGTGAATGTTAGTAATGGCAGGCTCATTGGTGTTAGCCAGGGTTTCCAGATCAATGTTTTTAACCTGGCTGGTCATATCCAGTAACGGTTTCATCAGTATGCGCTGCATGATAATGAATCCGACCAGTAAGCTGATTGCCAGAACACCAAAAGAGGCCGTGATTACTGAGTTAATTATCTTTTCGCTGGTGGCATAGGCGTGTGTTTCTGGAGTAACGGTGACGACTTTCCAATAGGTGCCTGGTACATGAAAGATGTCGACGATGACGGGTTCGTTCAGAATCGGATCGCTTGAAATGCTTAATTGTGAAAGAAAGGTACTGCCCTTTGTTTGGTCCGCTAAGGGATCATCGATGTTGTGGATGATGCGCTTCGCTTCCTGAGGCTCGATTTGGTAACTGGCGTTAGCAAGTTCACTGGCTTTGTTAAGCAAATTGGCTGACAGTTGCTGGTTGAATTCCAGATCAACCAGAGCTTCGTTTAAACGTTCGAAATGTGGCGAGTGAGCGTATAGTTTATTGATGTTCAGATATTCTTCGGTTCGATTGCCTTGTTCGTCTTTGCCATAACGCTTTGTGATCTTTTGCTCAGGGTGAGACAGAAAGGTACCGTTTCTATCAAGGGCAAATGCATAGCCGCCAAACTTGACCGATTCTTTGGCAAGCAACTCGGAGAGCCCTTCCAGTTTAATATCCACAGTGGCGACACCATAAAATTCACCGCCTCTGAACATAGGTGCGGTAGCGGTCACCATGGATTGGTAGGAGTAGGGGTCCATGTAGGATCTGGACCAATAAATTTCCCCCGGTTTAAGTAGCTTTGCAGGTGCATACCATTCTTCAAAATGATAACCACTGCCCGCTGGGTGATTGTAGTCATCGTAATACTTGAGTGCATTCGACTGATCACGCCCCCAGAAAAAGCTGCGGCGTTCAACGTCTTTCTGAAAGAGGTAGGGTTCAGGCCAGACACCGCCTCCTGCAATAAAATGTTCAGTCCCTTCGTAATTGACGATGCTATGAATAACGTTTTTGTGTACCTCTACATCTTGGGGCAAGGTTTCAGCGGCATTGGCCATAGCAGTTACAAGAGATTCTGTTAGCTCAATACGCTTACCCAGCTGAGCAACAATGGATTCGCCGGTTTGTTTCATCCGTTGGTTAGAAAGGTCGAGTATCAGCGGCTTACCTTTAAATTCCATTACCAGCAAAAAGGCACCGACAAAAAACACTAAAATGACTATAAAGATCAGAGGAATTCTAAACGCGAGTGAGCTCGAGAGAGGCATGTTGTGATTGGTTTGATCACCCATAGAGAGTTCTATTCCGTTAGTCCGCGATTAGTGTGTGATGGCTGAATGTTAGGATTGTCCTTTCGTCATGTAGTTACAAATGTAGATCAAATTGACCATATTTCAATTTAGATACGGTGGCGGCAGGTGGAATGAAATGACTGAAAAAGAAAAGGCCTTAACGGTTAGGTTAAGGCCTCAGAAAGATGTATGAATTGAAGGCATTAAAGACAGGTGTTAGCCAACCAGTTCATGTGTTCTCTTTGTTTCTCCATTGTCAGCGGCGGTAGCATGAAGCCCTGGCAATGTGCGAAACAGATGAATTGGCTGGTGAATGCTTCTGCGGAGGTTTGATCTGCGCCGAGCTCGACCAGTTTCTCAGACATGAATTTTTGGCGAGATGCATCAATTTGTTCGACGCGTTGTTGTACCCGGCTTTCTTGTACTGCCCAGGAACGAATTGGCATTTCATGTGCCATTAAGTCGTGATCAAAAATAAATGCAGTAAGATCAAGTACCAATTCTTTAGGTGTTGTGTGTTGTTGCTCTAGCAGGTGATCAAATATGACTTGCGTATATTTTTCTTCCCAATAACTTAGAACTTGCTCAACAAAATCATTTCGACTTTCAAAATGCCAATAGAAGCTGCCTTTGGTTACCCCGAGTTTGGCTGCTAACTTTTCAATATGAATTTTAGCGCCGCCAGTTTGGGACAAAACTTCTAATGCTTTCTGGATCCAATGCTCTTTGGTAAAGCGTGAATCCTTCTGGTTTGCTCGTGCCATGAATATCTCGCTGTGACGTTTTTATACCCTCGGTTGTTATATACGTATCCTTACGTCTAATACAACCTAACCCCTAATTTCTGCCTTAAGGCAGTATTTTTCACCTCAGTATACCTAACTCTATGGAATGGTTAATCTATACCTTAAAGAATAGATTCCTTTAAGTATTTTTATGAATCGGGAGTGAAAAATACAGCGAATAAATTGGAAATCAGCGTTCGTGATTTTGGATTTCTTAAAAAATAACTATCTCCTAAAGAAGTCGGAAGGTTATATTGAGTGCTACATTTTCAATGGCCTTAGTTGTGTTCAGGAGGAACCTTATGAGCTGTATCTTTTGCCAGATCAATGAACAGAAATTACCTGCGTTCAGCGTCTATCAGGATGAGTTTTGTCATGCCATCGTTGATAAGTTTCCTTTAAGTCCCGGGCACATTATTGTTTTGAGCCAATCTCACGAGGGTAGTATTGATGAACTCTCTGAGCAGGCGTTGACCGCTCTATGGAAGGCAGCGAGATTGGTCGGACAGGCCATGAAAAAAGCCGACGCAGGCGTCAAAGATGTTCATTACCTGATTAATGACGGCCCCGCTGCCAATCAACATGTGCCCCATGTGCATCTTCATGTTATTCCAAGATACGGTTGGGATTTAGGCTTATTACCTTTGAGGTTTATGACTCGCTTTATGAATCCGGCTAATTACTTGGGGAAAGATGTGTCATCTGAGCGTTGGGCCACCAAATTAGCTGCATTAATGGCTGACGTATAAATCAGGTCTTTATCTATCTTGGTCAATATGTTTTTGGATTGTTTCGTCCAGGTTTAAGGTGAGCATGTTGATCGTTACATAGGTTCGGGCATTGAATCACATATTTCAAAAAGGCGTGTGGAGAGGCGCAATTGAATTTCGTAATTGCCATAAAGTGTCTGTCGAGGGATTATTAGAGCTTCATCCGCTGAAGGTTCGAAACGACAGAGTGAAAGGGTACGTTGCGACTTTATCCGATATTACTGAGCAAAAGAAACTGGAACGAAAACTCCGCAGTTTAACGGTCAGTGATGCATTAATCGGTTGTCGAAATCGACGCTTTTTTGATGAAGAGTTGCAGGATTAATATCAAAAGTTAAAACGTTTTTCGGAGCAATCTTTTTGTCTGGCGTTACTTGATATTGATTTCTTCAAACGTGTGAATGATCAGTTTGGACATGATGTTGGACATGATGTTGGACATGATGTTGGACATGATGTTGGGGATGAGGTTTTACAAGCCTTTGCAATGATTCTGTAGAAAGAAATGAGAACCGTCGATATTGTTTGCCGTGATACTTCCAAACACCTCAATTGACGATGCTTCTTCGGTTATGGAACGCCTACGCGAACGCATAGAGCAGGCAGACATCCCACACACCAAAGTAACCCGTAGTATTGGATTGGCTAGCAGTCTTGATTTGCATGATGAAGAAGCCCTTTATAAGCGTGCGGATCGAGGGCTTTATATGGCTAAGTCCAATGGTCGTAATCAGGTAGTCGTTGCTGAATAAGCCTGAACCTGTCATATCTCTGTCATATCTAAATAGCAACATACGCCGTGAAATTAGTAACAATCGGCGGATGATATGAATTGGTGCGCATTGGAAGAGTCGCTTAGGGACATCATCAGTCAGGGAACGATACAAACAGTTTTTCAACCTATCGTAGACATACGAAAACAGCAGGTTCTTGGCTATGAAGCTTTAAGTCGGGGGCCTTCTGATTCTCCTTTGTACGCCGCAGGCGTATTGTTTGAGACGGCTGAACGTGCTGGATTGCAACAAGAACTGGAACGTCTCTGCAGAAACCGAGCCGCAGTACGCTTTAAACTCTTAAATATCGATGGACTGTTGTTTGTGAACATCAGTCCTCAGATGCTTGAACCTCCCGTGTTTGACCTTGAAAAGCTTGAACATCTGATTCTTGAACTCAATGTAGATCCTACCCGGGTAGTGTTAGAGCTGTCCGAACGTTATCCTGCGACAGATATGGGGCATACGCTTAAAGCGTTGACCGTTCTTAAAGAGAAGGGGTTTCGAATTGCCATTGATGACCTTGGCGCTGGATATTCGGGCCTGAAGCTTTGGTCTGAGGTCAAACCCGATTACGTCAAGATTGACCGTCATTTTATTCGCGACATTGATAGTGATTTGGTCAAGCGCGAATTCGTTGCTTCGGTGGTGAATCTGGCTAATGGCATGGGTTGTCAATTGGTCGCAGAGGGGGTGGAAACCGAATCTGAATACAGAGCGATTCATGAGCTGGGTATTCCTCTTTGTCAGGGGTTTTACTTTGGTAAGCCGAAAGTGAAGCCTGTGGTGACCAACCTGATTCCATCCAAACCTATCGTGGATAACGGCATTTCTCTCGGGAAAGTGGGCGCTCTGGCGACCTATATTCCTCCTGTCAGTCCAGATACGGCTTTGGGGCTTGTGGCTGAACGTTTTTCCGACATTATGCACATATCCTCCATTCCTGTGGTCGAGAACGAAAAGCCCATAGGCATGATTTCCAAATGGACTTTGATGGAGTTGTTTTCATTGCCCTTTGGACGAGCACTTCATGAGAAGAAAGCCGTTCGGAATTATATGACCCAGACACCAATTGTAGTGCCTTGGGGTGAGGATTTATCGGTCGTTAGCCGGATGTTGACCGACGAAGAAGATTTGTATATTCGTCAGCACTTTATTATTTCCAAGCAAGGACTATATCATGGTTTGGGCAGTACCCGAGATGTTCTAAAGCGTATTACCGATATGAAAATTCGGTCGGCGAGATACGCAAATCCACTGACGCTGTTACCTGGTAATGTGCCAATTAGTGAGAAACTGCAGGAATTGAAAGAAGGTCGCATCCATTATTCCCTAGCGTATTTCGATATCGACAACTTCAAGCCACTGAATGATGTGTTGGGCTATTCCACTGGTGATCAGGTCATCCAGTTAGTTGCCAAGATTTTGAGATCCAGGCTGCTCATGCATAACACGTTTATAGGTCATGTAGGCGGCGATGATTTCATTGTGGTATTTGACTCAATCAATGATATCTCTGCTGTTTGTTCTGAAATACAGAGGAAATTCCAAAAGAAAGTGAGAGCTTTCTACCCTGATACCATGGTGGCAGAGGGCTATATGGAGGCTATTGGCCGTGACGGTCGTCAGCAACAATTTCCATTAAGTACGCTGTCGGTAGGTGTTGTTCATCAGGATATGCTTGAAAGCCCGTCGTCTATTGATATCTCGGCATTGGCAGCGAGAGCGAAAAAGCGAGCGAAGATATTGAAAAGCAAGTATTGCGCGATGAAGGTATCAGATTCCCTTCAGGACGAGCAGGAGCAAATGGTGGTCTGAAAACGAAAAGAGCCGAGGGGATACCTCGGCTAAAAGACTCGATTAGGAGGGAATCGAAAACGTATTACAAAGCTTGTCAGATATCGCTTTGTAGAGGTGAAATGTACAAATGTTAGCCATTAACATCTTCCCCGTGTACACCCCACCTAAACTTCCTTACTGTCTAATAACCTGCAAAAGTATTAACGAGTAAAGTAATGAACCAAACCAGCTACAGTAGGAACCAGATTTAAAACCGCAAGCACAGCAATTGGCGCCAGATAAGTAAGCAGTGAGTTATCTGCCTTGTCCATTGGTTCGTCAACGTATTCTGAAGTCTCTTGAAAATCGTAGATGGTGCTCATTTTTATCTCCTCTGCCCTCTTTTATTAGGGCTTGTAATTCTGTAGATGTGTTCAGATTAGAGGAAATGACGGGTTAAATATTGATCCGTATCAATATTCTAGGTCAGTCGAAAATGAATGCCCTGTTATTGTTGATATGGATCAATTTTTCACCAGCCTTTGGCCGAAAATTGAGCGAGCTTAGGCAAATTATCGTTGGGCAGTAATTAAATAGCAGCGCAATAAATCATGTTTTCGAAGCCAGGAAAGAATTTGACCTGTGGTTTGATATTTTTGCCAAATCGGAAGCGATTGTAGGCCCTCGTATTGTTGTCTGTATTTTGGTAACCACTCGGCAAAACCAGTAAGCACTGTATCTGATATATCTTCGGTCTCAATCGACTGAAAACTGGCTTCAGATAATTGTTGTTTGTAGGTGTCCAGGCTGATGATATTTTCTCGAGGGATGCCGCATAACCAGAGCAGAGAACGCATTATGAATTCTTGGAGAAAATCACCGGGTTGAGAAGGCATGATAAGGTCGGTCATGACCAGTCTTCCCTCTGGTTTGAGAACGCGATGAGCCTGTTTAAACCACTGATCTCTGTCGTCAAAGAAATAAGCTGAGTCGACGGCCACTAGATGGCTAAAACTTCGGTCTGGCTGATTCTCGATGGCGGTGTGGTCATAATGATGAAGAAACGCGTTAATTTTAGCTTGTCGTAATTTCTTTTGCGCCAGACCTACCTGTGACTGGGAGGTATTGACGCCAGATATGGAATTAACCCCGTACTTTTGATGCCAAAATATGAGCTGATCTCCGCAGCCGAATCCCAGATCCATCATTTCAGATTCGTGGTTCAGAGCAGCGCTGTCGCCAACTTTTTGGGCTAATTGTTTACACGCGGTGGTGTAGTCTTGAGTGTTTTCCCAGTAACCCAGATTGCCCCAATGATGCTCGGCAGGTTTTAGATTTAATAACTCTTCGGAGAGATCGAACCGTTTCAAGGCCAAAGCTTTCCATACAAAAAGAAGCAAAATAGCGGAGACAAAGCCAAACAGGAAGGCAAACATTAGACGCTACCCAGAAGTGATCGTGAAAAGTGTAAGGTTGAAAATACGCTTTATATATTAATGCATTATGACGTTTTGATAGTGATTAAGTGTGTGATTTTTTGTTCTTATCACTGAAAAAATGACCTTTTTTACCCTATTTTCACATACTAATCGGTATTCATTTCTATATTATGGAGCTCAATGTTCAGGATGACGCCGACACAGCAGACAAAAAGTTCATGTCAGTGCACTAGGCTTGGGATGCATTTAATTATTTAGGATGAGTGCATTATTAGGGAATTTACTAATCTGATTATTAAATTTTGCGAGGCTTCCGATATGTATCAATCACACACAATGAATACGAGTGTTAAATCAGCAATGACTCTGTTCTTGGCCGTGGGGTGGGGAGCAACTTTGTACGTGGCAGGCATGATTGCCATAACTGCAGCATCCTGATCGTTGGCCGATGTTTAATCATTGGTATCGAGCTTATTGATAGCAGACAGTATCAATTGCCGTGTTATTTGAGGCGACTCAAATGGCATCAAGTGGCCAAATTCCAGTTCATTCATATAAAGCGCATTGGGTTTGGCCCGCATCATTTTGTGCCAGCTTTTATCATGAGCGAAGATTGAGGGCTTTCCGCGTATGACTGCGAAAGGTACTTTCAGCTTTTGATAGTCTTTAAGGGCATGTTTACCAGACAGGTAATTGGCCACTTCCCAATCCACGGGATAAGTCAGTTCAGTCTTACCTGCATTTGTGTCCGTCATGCTATTCAGCATGATTTCTAATTGTTCATTGCCGATCCGTTTGTAGGCCGCGTTTTGTTTAAAGTCCTGGAGCGCTGATTTTTTATCTGCCCATTTCGAAGGTTTGCAAAGGGCCGATTTAGCTGGTTCCTGTCCACGTAACCAGCTATTGGGCGCGTATTTGCACAGTTGAGTTTGAAACTTACTGAGAATTACGGGTTCAACCAAAATCAGTTTTGAGAAAAGCTTGGAGGCTTTAGCCGCTGCTATCATAGTGATATTGGCACCCATGGAGTGACCTACGCCAATAATGGGCTGCTTATGTTGTGATTTTATATGGCTGATCAGGTCGTCGGCATAATCATCCCAGCTCAAGGACGACTCAGGATCACCAATGTTTGGCCAAAGCCCTTTATGCCAAAGACTGGTAATGGAATAACGCTGACTGAGTGCGTTTAATAAGGTGTTGTAACATCCGACGGGAAATCCATTCGCGCCTGAGAAGTGCATTGGGGATCGGTCGCTGGTAGAGTAAATTGAAAATTTGGGTTTAGCTTTGGCGGGCATGCTGTTTCCTGATTCAACCGTCAAATGGATGTTCTACAGTCTGAGTATAAGGAGCTTGGGTGGCTGAGCAAGAAGGTGTTATAAAATTTTGTCTGGAGCATGAGTCGTTATCCTGCGTATGGATGGAAGCACTCGAGCGAAATGACACGTTCACTGAGCTTAGTGTGTGGCGCGATTTGTGTCGCAAGCTGCAGCTACTAGGCCAGAATCCGAATCTTTATCAAGGCTATGCTTATGGCAATATCAGTGCGAGAGAATCCAGCGGCAGTTTTCTAATCAGTGCCAGTCAGACCAGTGGTCATGAGGTTTCTGACGCCACTCACTTTTCTCGGGTACTCTCGGCTCATGTCGTCGAAAATCGTATTCAATCAGAAGGTATGCTACCGCCTTCTTCTGAATCCATGACCCATGCGGCGTTATATCAAATAGCACCTGATGTGAATTGGGTTGTACACAGCCATTGTGCCGATATTTGGCAAAACTCGGGTGGTTTGAATCTGGCATTTACTGAGCAGACGGTTCCCTATGGCACGCCCGCGATGGCGGCAGCGGTTCAACAACTCTATCTAGAACAGCCGGATAAAACCCAGGGTATCTTTGTGATGAAAGGCCACAAAGATGGCGTGGTGAGTTATGGCCATACCGCTGAGCAGGCGGTGTCTATTATGTTGGAAAACTATGCGAAGGCTCGCTGCCTTCGCTCTGTTTGATTCCTGCCTGACTGATTAGCTAGTTTGCCAAGGGGCATAAACTCCTAGTTGGTTAGCTACTGATAGCGAGGAACGTACGCCGGCCTCTAATAACGGAATTCCTCCTCCCAGATACGAGCCGCAGAACCAGATTCGATTATCTGGTTGGGTCATGGCTGTTTTGATGCGTTTAAGTTGTTCAAGCACATCAAAGTTCATCAGTGGGCGTTCAAAGGTGGCACGTGCTAACACCTTGTCTTCATTGAGATCGACCGTAGGATGCCAGGTTTGGAATACAGGTTGGCAATTTTTAACGCTTGGCATGGACTTGTTCAGGCAGACGGTGGCCATTGGGCGTTCTGCTTTAGGATCTATCGAGTAATAAACGGGTGAAAGCTTCTGCCAGCTATGTGGATAAATGGTTTGGTCACGGTGGACCACCATTTCACTTCTTTCATAAGGGATCGCTTTAAGCGCGGTGGAAACATCAGGGGCACTTTGTTCTAGCATAGTGGCTGCGTGTTGCGGTTGAGTCGCAACGACAACTTGATCAAAGTGGGATTGTTCGCCGTTTTCTAACGTGACGCATAGCGTATTTGAATCCGTGTCCTGAACAATAGACCGAGTAGCAACGCCCGTTTTAACGTCATAACCTTGAGTAAGGCGGCTGACAATGTCTTTCACGCCGTATTTCGCTTTCCAAACGCCTTCATCAGTAACACCGCAGGTCAGGTAGTCGACGATGATGTTGGCCGGGTATTGATAAATGCTGTCGTAGTCGCAGGTGCAAATGGTTGAGAGCATTGGCATCAGGATTAATTTGATGAAAGATGAGTCTTCATCTCCGGAGTGCTTTAGGAATTCACCGAAGGTCAGTTGATCGAGATTACCGGGTCTTGAGCGACGCAAACGCCATAGAAACTCTTTCGCTTCATAAGCGTGGCTGATGTTTGTCCGGGCAAAGCGATTAGGGCTGTTCAGGAATGAGTAGCTACGTTTACCAAAATGATAGTTCTTGTAGTGAAATATCTGTTCACCCGATTCCTTGAAGAAAGCGCCTGCATGGTCGGTGCGTTCAATCTCAACGCCAACGGTTTGATAGAGCTTGAAGAGTTCGTGATAGTAGCCAGAGGTAATAATCCGTAATGGGATGTCGATGGTGACTGGATTACTTTCTTCACCCACATCCACTGCATACGCGCCCATTCCGGGTTGATCTTGTCTCTCAAAGAGGGTGACCTGATAGTCTTCCCTGAGTAGCCATGCGGCTGAAAGACCTGCGACGCCACTTCCTATGACGGCTAATTTAGGCTTGCTCATACTGATCATTCTCTTCTTGAGATGGTTGTTCCTGATACGTTAATCGTTCTGAGTAACATCTTCAGAAACAATTACGTTAAAATGTGTCTAACAGATTAAACTCTGAAGTGCTGTGTTATCTAGATTTTTTGGGACGGCACTTGGAATAGAGTTTGGTTATGGTAATCACAAATGTGGTTCGAAGTAATAACAAATGTTAAGGCAGGAGGATGACCCCATGGACGAATTTGATGAATTTATGAAAGAAGTTGGGGATGTTCAACCGCTAAAACAGGTGAAGAAAGCCAATATTAAAAAAGAACAGGAAGTGACGCCAGGTCTACTGGCAAGCAAGCAAGCCGCGGTGTCTGAACTTCCTATAGATACGAACTTTCTGACCTCAGAGACCGATTTTATCGATTTCGTTCTACCAAATGATCCGCTGGGTTATAAAAAAGACGGTGTTCAGGAAGGCGTTTATAAGAAACTACGTCAGGGCAAATATTCTATGGATGCCCGTCTGGATCTTCACCATCATACGGTAGAGCAAGCTCGAAAAGCGGTGTTTGAATTCGTAAGTGATTGTCTTCGATACGATATTCGAACAGGTATCATCGTCCACGGTAAAGGTGAGCGAGAAGAGCCTAGAGCACTTTTGAAGAGCTATACCAATAAATGGTTACGTGAGATTCCAGAAGTATTGGCTTTTCATTCAGCGCTACGACAGAACGGGGGCGTTGGGGCGGTTTATGTGTTGTTGAAGAAAAGCGACAACGAGAAGAATAAAAATCGTCTCGCCAATCGACCTAAGTAAGACGTTTTTACTCACAAATTAAAAGAGGCTCCAACGTTAACGCGCTGGAGCCTCATTCATATCTACTGCCTATCGCTTTGATGTGCTAAAGACACTGTTCAGCGTATTCCGCCAGTTGTGATCTTGGCACACCTTGTAATTGAAGGGTTCCGCCCAGCGGAAATTGTCTGAATCTGGCCGTAAGATAGGTCAAGCCTGAGCTTATTGGGTTCATATAGGCCGTGTCAATCTGGGCCAGGTTGCCTAAGCAGACGACTTTGGAACCAGCACCAGCGCGGGTAATGATGGTTTTAATCTGGTGTGGTGTTAGGTTCTGACACTCGTCTATGAGAATAAAACTTTGCTGGAAACTTCGGCCTCGCATGTAGTTCAGTGATTTAAATTGCAGAGGCACTTTTTGTAATAAGTAATCCAGGCTGCCTTCCCGACATTCGTCGTCATCATGAAGTGCTTCAAGGTTGTCGGTGATTGCTCCCAACCAGGGTTCCATTTTTTCCTCTTCCGTACCGGGCAGGAAACCAATGTCTTCATCCAAACCCTGAATGGTTCGAGTCACAATGATGCGTTTGTAACGTTTCACCGACAGGGTTTGTTCGATGGCTGCGGCCAAGGCCAGAATGGTTTTACCTGAACCTGCACTGCCGGTCAGGGTAACCAGATGAATGTCAGGGTCCATCAGGATATTCAGCGCCATCGCTTGGTGAATATCTCGTGGAAGCAAGCCCCAGACTTCCTGGCCCATCATCAGGTCATAAGACATGTCTTTCAGGGCTAAAGTGTCCGTGGTGATTTCAACGACTTTACCGATAAAACCTTGCTCATCCACAATGAATTGATTGAAGTAAACATCGAAGTCGAGTGAGTCGCGCGGAATGATGTGTTTGGCTCGTTTTCCTTCAATCAGCGTTTCTACTTTTTCTATGGTGTCCCAGAAGGAACCTTCCAGTTCAATAAACCCTGCGGGTAACAAATCAATATCTGAAACTAATTGATCGTTCTGGTAATCCTCTGCTCGGAGTCCACAACCACGGGCCTTTAAGCGCATATTAATGTCTTTAGTGACGAGAACGTATTCGAGATGGGGCGCGGAAGACTGAAGATGAACGATTTGGTTGATGATTTTGTTGTCGTTTAAATCGTTAGGGAGTGAGGGATTGAGTGGGCTGACTTTCGAGGGTGAGTGTTTGGAACTTGGGTCTGACATCAGGATGGCAATACTGCCTTTGGCTTGCTGGATATCCGGTCGAATGATGGGGACGCCTCGTTCAACCTGATCCGGAGGTGCATCGCCGATGAGTTCATCGATCCTCCGTATGGCCTGTCGACAGTCGGCGGATACGGAGTGCTTACTCGATTTTAATTTATCGAGCTCTTCGAGCACGGTTATTGGAATGGCAACCTGGTGTTCATCAAAATTGATGACGGAGTTCGGATCATGTATCAGAACGTTGGTGTCGAGGACGTAAACTTTGGATTTTAATTCAGGGAGAGGGGGACGAATAAAGCTGTTGATGTTACCGGTTTGAGCTTGGGATGAGCGTTTTGTTGGTTTTGTCATAGCACGGCCCTGTTAGCTGAGGTTCCTAATGGAGTCTGCGTCGCCAATAAGTCATTATGATGACAATTTAATAGCTTACAGATAAGCACAGGGTGTGGCTAAATCCGTAAGCCAACAGCGTATAAAAAGGCACTAAATCAACCAAATTAGCGACTTTCAAGCCATCTTATTCAGTCTTTCTTTTTGTTAAAAAAGAACCCTATGAAGCAAGATAACTTAACTATACTTTAAGACAGTGGTGAATGAGGTCAAGTAATGATTGCCTCAAAATAACAGGGAGTGCTCATAAAATGCTTGAAACGCCTATTAAGCGCTAAGTTTTTGTTGAGTTTGAACGCTATTTAAAGGAAGGTTATAAGTCATTATGTCTACTGCAGGAATGGTCATGGAAGAGGATATTCTAAAAAAAGTTGCCAGTCGGGTGTTAAAGGAAGCTGGTCGGATCGATACTTTGGTGGGTGAGTTTACCGAAGTTAAGGAAACCAGTTCGAAGACGGTGGATTCCATCGAGACTCGCATGGCGTCTGTATTGGGTGAATTTGAAGCATTAAAAGATCGTTTGATTAATGTTGAATCCCAACTGGAAGAAGCACAGAAAGCCAGCGGAGTTGAAAATCTGGCGGACAGTGCAGAATTAGAAGCGATGCGTCGTGAACTGGAAACAGTGAAAGCTCAAAATGAAGAGTTTGTGCATCGAAATGCTGTATTACAAGCGACGGTCGAACAGTTGAAGAAAGAGAAAGCTGAGCTTTCGGAAACTACGGGTGAGATCACGCGATATAAAGCGGAAACCAATGTTGGCTCGGCAGCGGTCGTTCCTCGTGAGGACATTCGAGGGGATTACTGTTTATACAACGAAGTCGTGCCGATTATTATTTCTTATAAGCGTGACGTAAAACAGTTAGAAGCTGAATTGGCAAAAGTTAAAGGTCGTTCTGCCGCAGCGCAGGATTGATAATAACGTTTTAGATACGCTTGCCTGTTCATTATGCCTTCTTTGCAGAGCGTTTAAATTTGGTAAAAGGTTATTGGTTTTGAATCGAACGTCTGGATAACGTGATTTAGACTTACAGAAAAAATCAGAGGTTTTCCTTGCCCTTAAGTAAAAAAATAATAAAAGGCGCATTACATATCTGGTGCAATCTGTTGCTGATCGTCAGTAGTTTGTGCCTCTTAGGTCATGCTCAGGCCGAGCCTGTTCCTGGTAGCGGCAACACTGGTTCGGCGACAAATATTCCTGCAATTCATGCGGAAGGTGTTTACTCGATGGCGGCAAGTGCTCGATACATTGAAGACGCTTTGGGTGAGTATACCCTTCCACGTTTACAATCATCAGATTCTTTGTGGCAACCAGTGCCTCAGGGGTCGCTTAATTTTGGCTACAGTCGTTCCAAGTTTTGGGTGCACAGTCAGTTTCGTTCGGCCATTGATGAACCGATTATTATCAGGGGTGAATATGCTCTGATTGATCATGTAGATGTATGGTTATTCAGAAATGGTGAATTGGTCGATTCCTATAAGACCGGTGATGCCAGGCCTTATGACTCTCGCCCTATTACTCATCCTGAGTTTGTCTTTCCTGTAGAGACTCAAGCAGGCGATCTCATCGATGTTTACTTCAAGCTTCAGACGGATGGTTCGGTCACCTGGCCTGTTAAGGTGATGAGTCAATCCACCTTCAGTGCGCAACAAGAGACTTCGCTGGTTATTCGTGGTGGTTATTTTGGCATCATGCTGGTGATGGTGTTGTATAACCTGTTTATTTATACGGTGATTCGCCAAAAAGCTTACGCTCATTATGTTCTGTTTGTATCAACCTTTCTGCTTTTTCAGTTGGTCTACGAAGGTGTTGCCTTTCAGTATTTTTGGCCTAATCAACCTTGGTTGAATGCCTATTCTCTGCCTTTATCGTATGCCATCAACGAAGTGGCAATGATCGCGTTTATTCGGGTCTTCATGGAGTTGCCCGGAAAGCATCCAAAATTGGATCTGTATTTAAGATTGCTTATGCTTATATCGGTTGGTCTGGTGATTGGTGTCACAGTGATCCCATATAAGTACCTTGTGCCTATGGTGGTCTTGGTTGGCTTGGTGGTGACGATCAGTGGGTTTAGTATCGGTGCCTACTTGTGGTCCAAAGGTAATAAATTTGCACACTATTTCACGGTAGCTTGGGCGTTATTGTTGATTGGTTTAGTGCTTGCGAATTTAAGAGCACTAGGGATTCTTCCCACTAACTTCATTACCACCCATGCCTATCAATTCGGGGCAGTATTAGAAGTATTGTTATTGTCTCTGGCACTTGCCCGTCGTATAGATATTGCCCAGAAAGAAAAGGCGTTGGCTGAAATGGAAATGATTCGAGCCCAACGTGAATCCATTCTCAATCTGAAGCGCTATCAGGACCTTTACGATAATGCGGTTGCAGGTATGTTTCAGAGTAATCTTCAGGATCGCTTTATACGTGTGAACTCAGCATTAGCCAATATGTTCGGTTATGACTCGCCTCAGGAAATGGTGTCTCAGGTCCAATCTATCTCTAGGGACTTGGCTGCCGATAAACCTGACATGGATGTGTTATTCAAGCAGCTGCTGAATAAGAGATCGGTGATGGACCGAGATCTGAAGTTGGTCAGGAAGGATGGGTCCTTTATTTGGGTGTCAATGACGGTTCGAACAGTGTTAGATGTCAGTGGGCACGTAGATCATTTGGAAGGTTCGGTCGTTGATATTACCGAACGTAAACATGCAGAAACCTATCGTCAGGAAGAAGAAAAACGAAGGATGGCTGCATTGGAAGATGTTGTTGTGGGCGTTGCGCATGAAGTGAGTACGCCATTAGGGATTAATCTAACCAGCCTAAGTCTGATTCAGGATAGACAAAATGAACTGAAGGATCAGTTCTTATCTGGCAAGATGTCCAAGAATGCGTTCCAGGGCTTTATTGATGTGCTGGATGACGGCGTTGATTTGATGTCCAGAAATCTTAAGCGTATTGAGGTGCTGGTGGAGAACTTTCGACAGGTATCGGTCCACCATTTAGGCTATTCACAACGAGAGTTTGATTTATCGGATGTCATTCGAGGCATAGCTCTGGGTGATGGCCCGGATCTAACTGGTATTACATTGGATCTCGATTTGCCTGTGCAGGTGGATGTTTGCAGTTATCCGAGAGCGTTTCTTTTGATCCTTGAGAAACTGATGGAGAATTCCATTCAACATGGTTTTATACCTCATCAGAAGAATCGAACGATTGAAGTTAAGCTACAAGCTAAGCCTTCGAAAGTGGTGTTGACCTATAGAGATAACGGTAAGGGTCTAAAGGAGATTGATAAAGAAAAGATATTCATGCCTTTCTATACCACCCAGCGCGGTGCTTTGGGGCGCACAGGATTAGGTATGTATATTGTTTTCAATGTGGCAACTCAAATGCTTCAAGGTAAGGTCGAAGTGCTGAATCACAAAGGCTTCGCCCTATCTATTGAAGTGCCACGTTATCTTGAAGTTGAAGCTGATGATACTCCTCCTGGTGACGAGGTGGCCTCCAATCTTGTGGTGGAGGATCCCTTGATTTTTGAACAGGCAGAGAATGTCATTCCTTTGCCCAAGAAGGGCTAATCAGTGAGTGAGAGACTGAAAGGATTCTGGTCATATGCCTGTTCCTTGTATTCAAAATCAGTTATAGAGTCACAGCTTTTAGCTCTCCAGAATGATCATGGTCTGGTGGTTAACCATCTATTAATGGCTTGCTGGTTATCCAATGAACGAGCCTCTATCAATTGGTATTCGTTCTTGAAAACAGAAAACAGATCCGGCTTGGTGTCTGATCTGATAGAACCATTGCGTGACTTTCGAAAAACTTCAAAGCTTCGTGCCCCGGAAAAGCTTTACTCTTCGTTAAAGCGGTTAGAGCTTGATCTTGAAAGTCAGCATATTCAGTGGTTAGAGGCATTTGCTCAACAGAATGCAGAATTCGAAGGAAAAGAGTCGGGGCTTCCGTTAGATAGGGCGTGCGTTAAGTTACTTGAACGAAACCTTATGGTTTATCTTGAGGCTGTGATTTCTGAGGGGCGGCTCTCTGAAGGGTTTGATCGTGTTTCCTGTGATTCGGCTCTGAAAGCTTTGATTTCTTCTGTCGAAGGTTGATTGGTTTCAGGAAACGGATTGAGGCGAGTATCAATCCAATCGGTGATTAGATGCATTGAACGGTTATCGCTTGGGCTTTTACGTTCCAACTCACTGACACCCATGCCTTGTTCATAGGCTTTGATGAATTGTTGTGTATCCCGGATGACTGAAATGACCGGAAGTCCAAGTTCCTTAAGAAACGCAGAAAGAGTGGCAAAGATTTTAGTGTTACGTCTTACTCTGTTGGCAATGACCCCCACAGGCACCGGATTCTGTCGATAAGCTCGGGTCTGGAGAAGGTGATAGATGAATTGTTCAACTGCTTTTATATCGATCATCGATGGAAGTACAGGGATAAGGATAATATCCGAACAAGATACTACTTCTTCCAGAGCGAAATTGGGCATCGCGGCAGGCGTATCAAGAATGATTAGATCCGTTTCAATGGATGATCTGAGCTGCCAGCTTCGGGTCTGATTTAGATGGTTGGGCTTAAATCCTGACTGAATATCAATGGCGCGTAGATTATTCGGTCTTAAGGTTAACCAGGATGTACTGGACTGTTGAGAGTCAAAGTCCATAATGGTGACTTCTTGTTTTTGAGCGTAATGTGCAGCCAGGTTGGTTGCCAGCGTGGTTTTGCCACTGCCGCCTTTGGCGTTGGTTACCAGTATTCGTGGTGTTTTTTTTCTATGGTACTGGCGTGTCATTTAAATGGCTCATTTAAGAACAGATCTGATGGATGGTGATGCCGTGTTTGCTAGAGTATAAATGTAGACTAAAACTCTTTGCTTGTTGTTATTTCATCGTTAGTAGAGAACAGAACTTTAGGCAGGTTATCCGTTTTATGAAAATTATGATTAAGCTTCTTCTGTTGGCCTTGGTTGGTGCTGTGGTCGCGCCCATGTTAATAAAGGGTCCCGATGGTCGTCCGTTATTATCCTGGAAAGACTTCTTCTCGGTGCCTGATTCTACTGCCTCTTTAGATACATCCTCAAAAAAAGCCTCTCCTTCCGGTTTAACGACGGTTTATAAATGGCAGGATGAAGAGGGCCAGTGGCACTTTTCGGATAAGCCACTGGGGGGTGAGCATGAAACGCTCAAGTACAACCCGAATGCGAACATTATTCAGTCGCTAAAAAAACCAGAAGAAGAGTCAAATGCTGTTGTGACACCAATAGCTAAAGCGCCTGAAAAACCGTCAGGACCTTCTTTAACGACGGTGCCTCTTACAGAAGTTCCTGAATTGATGGATCAGGCAAAACAGTATCAGCAGCTCATTGATCAGAGAAATCAGACACTTGAGCAGTTCAATGCCACTAAGAAATAAAACTTAGGGTAAGCTGGTGTCGAGTTAGTTAATGAGTGAAGTGACTGTGAAACGAAAAATCTTTAATAATATGTGCAGAATGATGGCTGTTTGGGGGGCTTTGGTACTTGCTGCTCCTACGATTGCTGACGCTGAGAGCGTAGCGGAACCCCCTCCAGGACAAGCGACTGTTTATTCTGATCAGCAAAAACTAAGTTATGCCATCGGCGTAGTGTTTGGTTCGCAGTTGCTTTCAGAGGCTAATAATCTTGATATGGAAGTCTTCAATCAAGGGCTTCGTGACAGTTACACTCAGTCACCTCTAAAGTTGTCCGATCGGGAAATTAAACAGGCTTTTCAAACCTACCAAAAAGCAAAAGAGAATGCCCGAACTCAACAAGAGCACGCATTTGAAACACTCGCATCTGATAACTACGAACGCAGCCAGGCATTTCTCAAGGAAAACCTGACTCGCCCAGAGGTCAATGAATTAGTTCCGGGATTGCAGTATCAAACTACCCAGCAAGGAAAAGGTAAGTCGCCTGAGCTTAAAGATCAGGTGGTAGTTCATTATAAAGGGACATTACTCGACGGTAAGGTATTTGATAGTTCTTATGCTGTAGGCGCACCGGTAGAGTTTGTTGTGGAGCAGGGACCAGAAAGTTGGATTCATGCGTTACCTAAAATGAAAGAAGGCGCTGTTTGGACTATCTGGGTGAGTCCGGAACTTGGTTTTGGTTCTGGTGGTGCTGGGCCGGTTGGGCCTAATGAAGTTTTGGAGTATCAGATTGAGCTGATCAAGGTTAACCCTCAGGGTTAACCTCCTCTAATAGCTTTACGGAAGGGGGAAGTGGTTTAGCAGGCCATTAGAACCTAAAGCCAATAATTCGTTGTTACTACTGAATGCCAGGTCGGTGATGTGGCTCGCTTCTCGATAAACATTCGGGCGGATATGAACCTGCCAGCTAGTGACCAGCTCACCTGTATCTGCGTTATGCAATTGCACTCGACCATCAAACAGACCTAGGGCTAAGTGCTTATCATCTGGAGAGAATCGCGCTGCTGAAATACGGTTTCTTTGGGTGTTCGTATTTGCAATGGTCTCTCCACTTTGTAAGTCGTAAAGATAACCGTTGTCCATATAGGCAGATACAAATACCGCCGAACTTGCGTTGTTGCTCACAACCAGATCGACGGGATAAGTATGCTTCCAGCTTCTTAGTCTTGCGCCAGTGCGCCAATCCCATAGATTGGCTGTCATGTCTTCAGAGCCTGTTAATAGATAATTGCTGTTAGGGACAAAGTTGACGGATCGGATGGTGTGTTCATGGACTAAAGATCGCGTGATTTGGCCCGAATTTAGGTCAAAGATGGATGCCAAATTGTCCTCGCGACCAAGTGCTGCAATCCCCCCGCCTTCAATTACCGCTAATGAATGCAGACGGCTAGGTGCGGTCCAAAAACCTAATGCTTGGCCGCTGTTAGCGTTCCATGCCACGATGTTCTTGGTGTCAGCGGTAATGGCTACCTTACTGTCGGAAGACAGCGCGGTGACGGTCAGATCAGAGTATTCGCTTGATTTGTGATTCCAGTTATACAAGCGCTCGTTCTTAGAGGCGTCCCATAGTGAGCCTCCGTGGTTTATAGATGCAATGACGGCACGAGATCCTTGCTGATCAAGGTTGCCATCACGGATACCCTGGAACGCGTATTCATCAAAACTGGTAGGAGGTGTCTCTGAACAGCCTGCTAGTGCAAACCCTATTAATACCGTGAAAAAAAAGGTTTTGAGGGCAGCAGTGATCGCTTTGGGTTCAGTAAAAAAAGTCCGCATGAAGGCTGTTCTCATCAGTCTTCGACCATTAAGGACGAGTTGGTGTTGTTTGAATAACTTATCTTAGCCAAGAACAAGATAAAAGGACATGCCTGATAATTGGCTATGGCCTGCTTTAGAGTTTGTCGGCAAAAGCGCTTGAGGCTTTAGCGCGGCAGGAAGGAGGAGAGTCTAGCTGCCTTAGGCAACCAGCTCTCTATGACTATTGTGAAGACACTCAATCAGTTGGTCTTCCAATACAAAGCGCTCTTCCAGAGCTTCTCCCAGAAGGGATAGCTTTTCTGGCAACACTTCAATCAAATTGCTTTCGTGAGCGCTGTTGTCGTATTCATCATTGAAGTCCAGAGCGATCTCTGTGGTTTCCTGAATTTTAGGAAACAGGCGTTCAGCTAATTCAATGCCACCATCGTTGAACTCATTGGCTTCATTTAATAGTTGTTCGTACACTTCGAAGTGTCCGGCTGAAACATAATCAACCAGCACCTGACACATCTTTTGGATGTTGCGTGAGTATGGTTCTTCGTTCTCTTTTTCGCGAGAGATACTGCTGAGTTCGCAGTAGAGGACAATAAGCTCTTGGCGTTCAGTTAACCAACGGTCAATGATTTCACTAACACCGCCCCAACGTTCTTTTGCGGTTTTACAATTTTCTAGCATGAGTGTCTTCC
>Ga0255772_10000376_pt1 | contig 43652 bp, 44 predicted proteins | sample 071ome_34_FD_179970 | JGI IMG/M metagenome (GOLD analysis project Ga0255772, IMG submission 179970) | Coastal salt marsh microbial communities from the Groves Creek Marsh, Skidaway Island, Georgia - 071411BT metaG (version 2) | ecosystem: Environmental > Aquatic > Marine > Intertidal zone >...
ATTTTTGGTCTAGCTTTTCTTCAATCTTTTCAAGTTTGTCTAATATCATTTGATTTAATTCCTTTTGTGTATATCCATTACTTGATTTTGAAGTAGCCATTATGGAAGGTCATCCTCTGACATATAGATATCATCACTCCAAGTGTATGCTTTATTAAAGTAGTTACGATTTTCCCAATCATAATTACTTATTCTTTTAATAAAGTTGCTAATATCTTTTAAAAAAAATCCTAATATAAAACCTATGATGTAATCCATAAATTGGATTGTAACATTATGCTTCAGAATATTCTATGTTATTTTTAATTTCTTTAAATAAACCTTTAGGCTTTCTTTCTTTAACTACATCAAACAATTTTTTTGTACCTCTTTGATACATAACTAAATTCGTATTTGTTTTTAACCACTGTTCTAATTTCAAAGTAGGTGTAAATTTGTGCAATCTAACTTTGTCATTAAATATTAATTTAGTATGTGGTTCTCCTTTAATAAACTCTGCTTCAGAATTTCTTGATTGAAATGCGTATGCTGATGATAAAGCTCTAGGATAATTATGTATATCTAATACTGCTTCTATGAATCTAACTTCATTAATTTTCGATTCGGTTGTAGCAGATTGTATACCTTCAAGATACATGTTCATTGGTTTTTCACATAAAAATATATATGGAGTAACTATTTGAAACTGTGCTTTATAAGTACTATACCATTGTTCTCTACCTGTTTCAGTTGTAGTTTCTGTACTCCAAATGTAATTAGGTTGTAAATCTTTACTATTTGCTTCAAACTCTACAAACTCATAATCATTTATAACTTGATTATATTTCCATATAGGCTTAATTTTTAAATGATAAGGAGTGGGTAAGTATCTAATTCTTTTGTTGTAATCTGCTACAACTGGACAAGGTGCTAATACTTTTTCTTCAAAGGGGTTTTTATACATAGCACTAGGTGCTAACCAATTAGGGTGTATGGTCCAATATATATCTGTTCTTTTATTTTTCTGCATAATCATTCCACCAAGCAGGTTCGCTAGGTAGAAGTGAAGCAGGTAATAAATTTGTTACACCGTCTGGACTATCCACCTGAGAACTTAATGTGTTTAAAGTATCTGTCACCCAATCATTATACTGTGTTAAATTTTCAAAGTAATATGTTCCTGTATGCATTTCAACATTTAATGTAATTTCTTGTTCACCAAGTTCTGCACCAGTTACAGGATTGTACCATTCAGATACTGTTTCTGTATATGAACAAGCAGGTACATCTACAACTATTACTGGTAGTTTTTTTTCTCCCTGATATGTGTCTACACTATTATCATTAATGGTGTCGTCATCTGTAAATCCAAAATTTTCTTTCCAATTTCTATGATTTTCATCATCTGGATTATAATAAGCTGTTACAGGCATTAGTATCCACCTCCTGTTAATTTACCTCCATTACCTGCTGCAGAACCTGCACTACCTGAACCTCCGCCACAAGCACCACCTGCATTAGTAATACTACCATTATTGGTAAATGTTCCTGCACATACTGCAACTAGAATACCTGCACCTGAACCACCACCTCCACCTGCGTTTAATCTAAAGTGGGAACCAGAACGACCTGCTCTACCGTTAGTAGATAATGTACCACCAGAATTAATTGTAATATTTCCAGTTGCGTAAATAACTAATGACGCACCTGTTCCTGTATCTCCTGTATATCCTGTACGGCTATCTGATGAATTACGAGAGTTATTTGTACCACCATCTCCACCCGGATTACCTGTACCTCCTGAACCACCTGCGTCTGCTGTTGCATATCCATAAAGTGTATAACCAGAGTTACCACCTTTTCCACCTTTACCTGCGTAAGCAGTAGCTGTAGCACCTGCTGAACCACCACCTTGATAATAATTATAGTAACCAACAGCACCACCACCACCACCACCTGAACCACCAGAAAAAATGTGTCCTGTAGCACCAGAACCTTTACCATAAGAACCATGCCTACCCTGTCCACCACCACCTGTTTGTAGTGATGAAGCAGTAGATGAACCATTAGTATGTGCAGCAGCACTACCACTCATTGTTATTGTTGTACTTCCTGCAACTTTATTAGCAGATGAATTTAATGCCATAGTTCCTGTACCACTTGAACCTGATTGTCCTTTGTTGTACGTAGAAATAGTACCTGCAACTGTAAGGTCACCGTCTACAAATATGTATAAACCATTAGAAGTTGTTGAAGGTGATAATGTAAACCCAGAACTAATTGTTAAGTTACCTTCTACTCTTGCACAAGCTAACCTACTTGCAACAGCAGATATAGAACCTGCACCCCATGTTTGATTACCACTATAAGCAGTTATCCTGCTATCTCTATTTGTACCACCTACATTAAAGGTTACATTTTCAGCAGTACTGTATGAAGCAGGTTCATAATTTTTAAGATGCCATAGTAAATCAGCAGAAGTTGATGCACCTTCATAGGGTGCTTCTCCACCTGCAAGTAGTGATGCTTTAGATAATCCTAAAGGGGACATATAAAACTCCTATCCAAATGCTAATTGTGAAAATACTAAATAATCTGTTCCATCATAAAATACTGACACAACATCAATAGCACTAGCATCTGTTGTTAATGTTAGTCCTGCAGCACCCGGTGTTTTAAAAGTTGTAGAGTTTATTTGTGTAGGTGCAGTATGACTACCTGTACTTTGTCTAAGTATTACTGTAATAGTTGTACCTGAATCCATATTATTTATAGTCCAAGTAGTAATGTTTCCATCTAGTGTTATGTCAAAAACATTTCCATCTTCTACATCTAATGTAAGTACGTTACTTGTAAAACTTGTACCTGCACTAGCAGTAGTAGCAACTGTTTCTTTATAATCTTTAATCTCTCCACCTGTGTGTGCTAACTTACTGTCTATCTGTGTCTGTGCATTAGAACTTAATGTGTTTATATATTGGAACTCTGTGCTTGTTACAGAACCATCAGCAATCTTTGTAGCATCTACACCGCTTGTCAATGTTGTAGAAATGTCTTGAGTAGAACTATCTATTGTTCCTGTAATTTCACCAGTTAATGCAACGTCATTTAGTCTGTCATGTAAATCTTCAAACATTTCACCTACTACTGCCATACGGACAGTTGTACCTGTGTCGTGACCAATGTCAGGAGTGTGCCTACCTTCAACATCTCTTGTTGCTGTTATTTGTAATGTACCTGTATTATGCGAAGTTACGTTAATTACTTCTCTGTTAGTTGCACTATCAGGATTAATTACTAAATAATATGGTGCGTTAATATAGTTCGTACCATCTGATGTAGGTAATGCACTAAGTGTTATAGTTGTATCACCACCGGCTACGTTGCCGTCTAATGTTGTTTCAAAAAAGTTACTGTATTCAGCTGTTTGTAATGTCATTAAGCTTTCTTCTCCGTTACTACTGTATCACCAAAACGTGATAATCCAAAACTTGCTAGACCAATTATAGCAGAATAATTTATGTCGTCTGTAAAATCAATATCTTCATCTATAGGTAAGTTACCAATAGTATCTATATTTAAACCGCCACCTTCTTTTAATATTGTTAATATACCCATGTAATTATCCTAGCATTTTTTTCTTATGCACCAAATCTTACTTCACCTAATTGACCTACACCAAACACAACCTCGCTAGATACAGGAGATATAGTAGGTTGTCTTGTACCTCTTACAGTAATAATAGCAAACGTAAAGTCACTACCTATTACTTCGCTACCTGATATAGGATATGTTACTCTTTCTACTACACCTCTAATAACTTCATTAGGTTGGAATATTTGTAATGTAATAGCATCTCCTTCTAATTCTCTGAGTTTGCTATACAACTTATCTCCTAAACCTTTTACTAACACAGGTTTTCTTCCGGGTCTTTCAACTCTATCTGATATGTTTATAGGTATTTGTGCTACTACAAGTTCGGGTCTTGCTAATGCACGAAACTCTAATGATTTAACTTTAGGTGTATTAATACCTGTTTCTGATTTAAGTATTAGTTTTCCTATAATATATCTTGCAACAGGATTGATTTGTTTTTCTAAATCACCTGAACCTGAGTTTTGTACTATGGCTTGTAGATATGAACCATTTTCAGGATTATCTAAATCTTCAAACTTGTTACTGTATTTTAGTTCTACTGATGTATTCTCACCTAAGTTTAATGTAGATACTTTTGCACCAACAAATTGTTTTTCTTCTGCAGTATAAAAGTCTGCTGCTGCAGTAACTACATATCCTTCTGAACTATATGTACTTGTTTCTTTGTACATAGCTTCACCTTCTACAGCTATAATAAACTTTGATGTTGAACCATCATTAGCACGTGTTAAACCTAGCACCTTAGCATTACTAGAACTACCGCTATGGTTTATTTCTAAATCTCTAGCAAATCCTGCAGTTGGTAAATAGTATCTCCAAAGATATGTAGTGTCTTCATCTTCTTGTACACCTACATAAATACTATCTCTAGAAACATAAGATGTTTGTGGTGCAGAATTTACAGATGTAACCCATTCTTTTACTAATTGTCTGTTAGCAAGAACATACAGATTATCAGCTACAACTAACTGTGCTCTGTAAAACCTTCCAATGTTTGATGCTTGTTCTTTTGTACCGAAAAATACAATACCTTCAGCAGCTGCTACGCTATGTACTTCTTCAAAACCTATTCGTGTTTGACCTTGTAAAACTAATAAACCACTTGTGTCATCTTCTTTAAGTGAATATATATTTCCATCAGTAGAAGATACAAGTATCGCTGCACCCGCATCTGTAGCATCAGAGTATGTATGTGTAGGTTCTGTTCTGCTAATGTAAGTAGAAGTAGATAATTCAGATGACCAACTGTCATCAAAAGGACTTACTTCCCATAAATATGCTGCTTCATCATTGTAACCTGCAACAATTAATCTACCTTTTTCTAACCATATACCATTTAATTTAGTTGTTGTATTGGAACTTGTGTTATGTTTTTGCCATTCATCACCTGAATGATTAGCATCGTAATGTATTACTTCGTGATTATTACCACTAGAATCAGCTGTTATAAAATATACCGTATTACCAAATGCAACTGCACCTGTAAAATTATAATTAATAGTTAATGCAGTATATGTAGAGTCAGTAACTTCTGCCCATGTATCACCACCATTACTAGATTTGATTACCGTATTACCATCTGTAACATATAAATCACCATCAGTTGTTCTTGCTATATAATTATTACTGTTAGTAAAAGAATATTTATTTTCTGTAGTAAATAATAAATGTACATTATAAGCTGTTTCTTCATCTCCATGAAAGACATCTATGTTCTTACTATCCCAAAATCTAGTAACATCATTAGTTGTACCATTAGCTCTGTGTGCAGTATCTAATCCCTGACCACCACTAAAGTTATTTCTAGAATATATACGACCTAAGTTAGATGTAAAGTCTTCTGCATTCTGTGCTACGTTAATTCTATTTTGTTGGTTCTCTACATCAGATGATTGTATTACTAATTGCCTACCTTCTTGTGGTCCGGTAGATGTTCTAAGTAGTAATGTACCTAAACGTAAATTATAACCATACCTTTGTGGGTTCTGAATTAAGTCAGTTGTTGGTATCCTAGGCATGACTAACCCGGATATACAATACTATTTATAGTTACAGGTTCAGGGTATCGAGCACGTAAATCTTTTCTAGCTTGTTCTATTAATAAAGCTTTATATTGAAGTAAAGAGTTTCTTATACTGCTAGCAGAATTAACAGGAAAACTTTGTACTGCCATTTGTTCTGTAATATAAGATGCTGTTGCACTAGGTATATCTCTAGATGCTATCACTTGTGCAGCAACACCTGCCATAATTATAGGTTCATACTCTGCTTCTATGCCTATAGATGATAAGGTTGTGTCTTCATCTGTAATAGATTTAAACTTTTTCTTAAATGTTACAAATACTTTTTTACCCGGATTAACACCATAAAACTGCAAACCCTTTACAACTAATGGACCTTCAGTATGTGTAACTGTATTCTCATCACCCTCACTATCAGTCCATGTAAAACCATTTGGTAAATCAATTAACTCTACTGATACTCCTCTATATTGACTTCCTGTTTCATCAGCATCATTAGCAAATGTAACGTACTGACTAATAGCTGCGAGAGGTGCAACTAAGTAGTTGTCATTATTGACTGAGTCTAATACTAGAAAGCCTGCAACTGCTGTTACTTCTTTTGTTTCAGTTGCAAATATTGTAGGATATAAAGTTTCTATTTGGTCTTTGACTGCATCATATACAGCTTGTCTTGTAAAGAAAGGTTTAATCTTTATTAAATCTCCTATAGCATGTGTGGTTGCTGTTGTTCCTCTTACTCCTCTTTCTACTGTAACTGTGTTATCAACAGTATTGATAGACTTACAATACATAAGTTCTTTACCAATTTCTATTACAGTACCTGCATCTAATAAATCTTCTTCTTCAATAGATAACAAGTTACCATCAAAAGATATTGTGGTAGTTGTTGTATCTGTTATAGCAGTATCTAAATATGTATAACTAATTAAGTTATCAGGTGTTTCTAGATACTCTCTATATACTCTATCTACGAGGTCACCAATGGTTGTACTCATTGTTTACCTAGCTACTTCTAAATACTAATTTAAATGTTCTATCTGCTGCTTCTGTTCCATTAGAGGTAATTCTTAAAAAACCTGATGATGCAAATGCCCAACCACTAGGGTCAATTCTTACAACGTCACCTGCTGTAATGTTATACACTACTGCAGTGCCATCTGTTTCTACAACATCATACCAATTAGTACCATCAATACTAAAGTCAAATGTTAATTGTGAACCTGTTACTGTAGCAGGACATACAATTGCTGATAAAAGTAAACCATCTGTATTTACTTTTTCGGAATTACTTGCGTCTGCTGAAACGTCTATTAAACAGCTTTTTACTTTTGTTTTCATATCTACCTTACTATAGCACAAGATAAGGGTGGAGGTGGATTTCCACCCTACATCTTGTTATTAATTTAATTAGGGAGCTGCTATGTCGCTAATCTTTAAGTGGTAATTTGGAGGACCGAAGTCAAATCCCATTTCCATGTAGATAGCTTTAGCTACTCTTGCATTATCTGCTTGGTCTACGTCCCTTACGAAAACAGTTCCTTTACCCGGAATGTTTGTAAAGACAGGTGATACATAAGCTAAGTCTACGATATAAGCTGCTGTGTCACCAAGAACGTTGCTATCAAGAACCATCATTCCGATAGAACCAAATGGTGTAATAATTGTATCGACATCGATACCACCAACGTTTCTATCTCTTGGAAGGATAGTACCTGTTAATGCACCTGAAACTGTAGGGCTTGCCAATTGCTTGTTAAGCTCTAATAAGTTAGCAGATGATACCAAAAGTACAGGTTGTTTCATAGGTGCAGATGAGTCATACATGACTTTCAATGCTCCTGCGATACCGTCCCAATGAATCTTTTGGTCTGTTCCGCCTGATGTTTCATCATCAGTATTGTAATAGATGTTTCCGCCTGTTAATGCGAGGTGTGCATCTAAACCTCTAAATTGCCTGTCGTCTGTACCTGCAAAGTCTGCACCGGTACCATCATTGAATGTACCGTTGATAGCAAAATACTCAACTTCTTTTGCAATTTGGTCAAGTGCTAATTCCATTTGCTCAGCAAATTCATCAGTAATTGGATTACCTCCGAACAATGCTAATCTACTTGTTGAAGAATTTTCACCTTCTCCATTTGTTTCGTTATATGCTGCATTATCAAGATTAAATACATTTTGTTGATTGTATGTTGCTAAAGCAGTATATGACATTTTGACACCTTTATGGAAGATTTGAGTTACCTGATTATAGGCAATTCTATCTCTACCAAGATACTCTGTAGGTGCTCCACCTTCAGTTCCTACGTCAGCTGCAGCTGATACAGTTGCAGAGTCAGCAGTTTGAAACTGAAAGAATGTGGATTGAATGACTTTACCACCACCGGTCATTCCGCCTACAGCAGCTGTGAAAGGTGTTCTTTGACCACCAACGCGGAACAATTCACCATGAAAGTTATTTATATACTTACTGTAAATAGGGTCCGCTGAACCTAATGCTGCCATTATTTTCTCCTAGTTTGTTATCTTATACTTATTTTTCTCTGTCATTAATTTGTTGAATCAAAGACATTTTTGCACGTATAGCATCTTTAACGCTACCTTCCTGTATAACACCACTTAATTGTTCCATGATGTCTTGAGATTCATTTGGATTACTAACAGTATTCAATTGTTGTACTCTTTGCTCTGCCGCTGTTACTTGCTCTACTTTACTTGCAGGTTGTTCAACAGGTGCTTCACTCACATTTTGGTTTGACACATAATTAAACTCATCTGCAACAAACTTGCTAATTGAATCTTTGTCTATTGGACCGTCATAGAGCTTTGTTACAGCTTTACCTAGTCCCTCGTTAGCACTCAATCCCATTTCACTGAGAGTAAGTCCAACAAGTTGTGACTCAGCTTCTTTGCGTCTGGCTTGTTCTTTTTTCAATTGTTCTCTTAGACCCTTCGGACTATTCTCCTCGTTGTCTATATCTGTATATTCCATTTCTTCTCCGTTATCTCTAGCTATAAACCATTACACAATCAAACGCTAGGTTAAATGATTGGGGTTTTGTTTTTGAACACTACGAATTAAATACACAATAGGACACGTAGGACACCCTATCGGATAGTTTGCAGGTCTATTCTCAGCGGACCACGCAACGCAGTTAATCTATTATAACACTAAAGTTCTGTAAGTCCAACGACTTGACCAGTTTCTGTAGTTCTTGCACTTACATCAGCTGACTCTGCAGAAGCTGCTGCACTTGTAATTCTTGTAAATGTTGTTAATGCATCAGCATCTAAATCTACAAATGCTGACATATAGTCATCAATACTTAACATATCTGATTCACTAACAGGCATTCCTGATGTCCTAGCTTGTTGTAATGCAGTACGTTTTAATATGTTTGCTGCAGTACCAAATGTCTGTGTTGCTTCTGCTACACCATATCCTCTTTCATACAAATCTAATGCCATACCTTTAGATATGTTAAATCCTTTTAATGCTGCTTGTACTCCTATATCAGCTATCTTAAATCTTTCGTCAAGTAACAACGCATCAGCATCAGGTGCTATTGCTAGTAAAAATAATGCTTCATCTGTCATCTCTATTGGTCTTCCAGTTTCAACAAAGAATTGATTATATTTTTCTAATACAAGGTCTTTATCAGGACTGTCTAATACATTGGACCTTATCTCCTCTAGTCTAGATGAAAACTCTGTAGGGTCTATTTGATTTCTAAACAAGTCTGCTTTCTTTTCTTGCAAGAATGGTAAGAAAGGATTTAAACCTTTCTCTGATAATGCAACATTGTAGTTTCTTTCTGTTGATGTGTATTGAGAGATTGTATATATAGGCACACCATTATCATCTTTAATACCGGGAAATGCTTGCTCTAAATATATACTGTTATACATAGCATCTTCTGCTAAGTCTTCTGAACCTGTCTTAATCCACTCATTAATAAATACTTCAACTAATTCTCTAGCACCACTACGACCTTTAAGTTGTGGATTGTTTGCTAAGTATTCATCTACTGTAGATATCTTGTTACCTTGATTATCTAAACCTGTTCTTCTGTTGTTGTACTCATTCTTACTAATAGCTGTGTATCCACTATCTAACAATCCCTGTAGTTCTTCGTCACTACCTGCTGTTTGTACATTGTTGTTATCATCTCTAACATATACAACAGTGTCATACTTACTACCGGGTTCTCCTGTATAAATAAACTGACTATCTACTATGCTACTTGTTATTGGACCTGCCATTAAAATTTCTCCTCGTATCTACTATCACCAAGTTTTCTACCAATTGCTTGTGCTAAAATATTTTGTGTAAACTCGTTACCTTCTTCATATCCTTGTTTTCTAGATAGCTCTAACATCTCACCGTAATTTAAATACTTATACTCATCAAACTTATCGTGAGTGATTGCCATATTTCTACCCTGATTAGTCATCATAGCTTCATTAAAGTATATGTACTGAGTGTATGCATTACTACCTTTTAGTGCATCAGGTGCACCTGCGTCCCATATAGCTTGTAATTCATCTTGTACTTTTTTCTTACCGTCAGTAGTATCGTACATATTTTGAAACTGATTCATTTTAACTTTGTCGCTTTTAATAAACTCACCGGCTTTACCACCAACAATTCTATCTATGTCATCTGATATAGATGATAAGTTCTTAGTTAAATCTAATGTGAACGGGCTTTGAGTACCATAGATAGAACCTTTGATGCTATCAAAGTATTCATTAAAGTCTTCGCCTAAGTCTTTATCCATAAACATTTTTTCTACAATGTTTTTTAATACAGCTTCGTTTTGTATATTACCTTCAGTCCATAATGCTTTTAGGTTTGCATATATCTCAGGATTATCAAATTTAAAATTACCTGCATAATCATCTAATACAGTATCAAGTGTTTCTTCTTGTGCTTGTTCCCATGCTGCCATAGCACCCGGACCTGTAATCTTAGCATTTGTATAATCTAATAATCTAAAATTAAACTCTGTACCCATAGGTAATGCATCTTGTATAGCTTGTCTATTAACTTCTATACCTTGTATCGCAGCTTGAAACACTATATCTAGTACCTCATCATATTCCTTAGTAAGGTATGGTCCCCACTTTTTCATAAACTTATCTGCTTGCATATTCATTAACTCAAATGGGTCAAAACCTCTTTGATTTAAATAAGCAGGTGGTAATTGATTAGCTTTACCTAAGTTAATACTCTCTGCAATAAATGCATCAGATAACATAGAGCCATCATATACTTTTAATGATTGTACAAACTCACCTGTATCAGATTGCATTTGCACATCACTACCAAGTTTAGGACCATTAGGGTCTGTATATTCAAAGAATGCATTGACTTGTTCGCCATCTAGTTCTGTTGTAAAGACTACGTAGTATGTGTTACCTTTCTTATAAATAACACTATTAGGATTAGTAGGTACTTTACTAAGTACATTATGATATCCTACTTTACCAATGTTTGGGTCTCTTTCACCTAAACCATATACTCCATCTATTTTTGGTTGTCCCATTACTTAAGTCCTCCCGGTATATTATATATATCTTGTGGTTTTTCAAACATGTATTCAGGGTCACCGACTCTTTCTGTTTTATCTTTATTAAACATTTTCATATTTCTCATTTGTCTATTTATAAATCTTCTAGCTGAACTGTAGTAATCATCACTATAATTATAAGATAGATGTTTAGTCTTAGCTAGGTCTGAGTAAGATTTCTGTATATTAGCTAACCATTCTTCTTCTGTATCTGCTTTATAATTTTCTGCAATTAACTCACTACGTTGTCTGCCTTGTTCTAATTGTCTACCTATGTTACGTGGTCCACCTTCCATAAAACCTTCAAACAATCTACCAACAAAAGTGACAAAACCTATGTCAGTATTAATACCTTTTTCTTGCATGTTATATACTTTAATTGTATTGTCGTATTGCTCTTTAGTTATCTCACCCATATCTAATTGTTCTTTTAATTTAGTTTTCTTCCCTAATAGTTTTTCTTTTTTATTAAATGGTATCTCCATTATTTTTTGTATAGGATAAAAAACTTTATTCAACGCTTGTTGTGCCGGTTTTGTGTTTGCATGGTTAATAAATTCTTCATATGACATACCTGCTGTATCTTTATTATAAGCATTAAAAGCTAATATCATATCTGCATAAAACGCTGCTTGATTAACTCGACCATAAGCACGTGCAGGTTTAGTAACTAAAGTATTTGTAAGATAGGCAGACTTAGTAGTTCTATACCAATCTTCAAATACTGAAGCATTTAAATCAACACCCGGTTTTGTTGGAAGACCTAATATTCCTGTTTTGCGATATATTTGTCTAGGTGTTCTTTTTATTGCACCTCTTGTTTGACCGGTAAAGTATGGTTCTGTAACATAATACCCTACATATACTCTAGGTCCTGATTTACCTGCATGCTTATTATAAAAGTATGGTAACTCAGTTAATGTTCTAAGATTTCTAAAGTATCTCTTAAATGGATTTACATTCTCGTATGCAACCATAGATGTTTGTGGTCCTGCACCTGTGTACATAGTAAGTGCTTTACCTCTGCCAAAGTTATATTGATACTTAGCTTTAGAATATCTAATGTTTCTAGTAGCATCTACAATGTTTTTAAGTACTGTAAAATCTCTAGGTGCTTTAACTTTTTTAGCTGTAGGTGCTGTAAATGCATTGTTAAATGGGTCACCCTCACCAAAGTTAGGACCTCTCTGTAAAGCTATAACACTATCATCATATAGCAAAGAACTTTGACCACGTAGTATTAAATCACTAGGACCTTGTGGTGGTCCTAATGGTATTGCAGGTCTAGCAGGTTCTACTATTTGCCAACCTAATGGACCTCGTTCAGCAAGTGTCTTATTACGTGTATTACCTGCTAATAACATTGGTGTTGTTGGTATATCAATAATTGTATTTATGTATTCAAATAATGTATCTTGTCTATTTCTAATGTGTGAACTGATGTTTTCCATTTCAATTGTATAAGTTCTAATTAAATCATCTTCAGCTGACCATGGTTTTATTACTTCGTTAAGTGCGTCTTTAGAAAACTGCATCATAAACATTGAACCAAAGTCTTTAAAGTTTGTTCTATCAATAGGACCTTTAGGTGGCTCTACTAATCTGTCAGTCATAATTTTATATTTATTTTTGGTATCTTCCCACCATTGACCTATATTTCTACCATCTTCTGTAAATCTGTTTGATTTAATATTTTCATATGTAGATTCGTATATGTTGTATGTACCTTGAAAGTATTCTTGCAATTGTTTATTGTCAGGTGTGCCTTCTATTTGTGGTAGCTTACTTACATCTACGCCTTGATTAAACTTATGCAACATTTGTATAAAATGAAATTCAGCTTCTCTACCTGATATCTTAAACTCTTTTGTATCAGGAATAATAGGTTTCATCAAACCTGTTTCAGAATCAAAAAACATAGTGTCATGTAAGTTATTAGCTAGTTCTAATGCATTGTCAATATTTTTTCTTCCGAATTTTTTTTCTGTTAAGTCTTGTAACACCTCTACATATTGTGCTATTTCAAAATTTACACCGTCTTGTAACAATTTATCTTGTATGCTTTTCATATCTGATATGTCTAAAGATTTATTTCTCAATAATATTGGAACCATAAATTGAGTAAAAGCTCTAACATCAGGTGCAGTCTGAAGTAATGCTTTGTCTATTTTTAATTTAGCTATTGGGAAAGCACCTGCATCATCTAATCCATAAAATGATTTAGTGCCTTTTTCTGCTACAAACTCTCTACTATATGACAATGCTCTAGCCTCTGCCATTTTAAATGTTTCATTAAGTCCATCTTCTAAATATTCAAATGTAAGTTCTAATTGTTTTATCTTTGTTTCATCTGTAACTTTTGATAATGTTTCTTCTTTTAATGTTTCGTAGAAAGCTTTTATTTCTTTAATTTCTTCTCGCATTTGTTTTTGTAATGCTTCCATACCTACGTATTCTGATAAACTATCACTATACAAATATGAATTTAAAAACCCACTTTTTAATACACTAGAGTTTTGATTACCATTTATAGATGTATTGTTTACATAACTGCTTGGTTGTTCTACTTCTAATATATGTTGCAGTGCCATTTGAGCTTCTTTACTATTAGATAATGATTCCATTAAACCTATAGAAGGGTCTTTTAAAAACATTTCTATATGATAAAAAGCATCTGAACCTTTAGACGGAGCTACTACAAATGGATTAAAGTTTTTTCCTTGTGATGCTTTTATTTCCCATTTGTCAGGAATATTAGATACTAACTTAAAACCTATATTACTATCTCTTGTCATTCTATTGTATGTATATACCATATTTTGTAATCTTGCTTTAGTAGTTTTCTTTAGCTCTGTTACATCTTCAGGTTGTACTGTGAATGCATCACCATCACCTGACAATAGTTTAAATACATTGTTGCCAAGTACCTTTTTCTTAAACTCTGCAAAGTTAATTTTATCTATACCTTTTGCTGATAACTCTGCATCTAATATTTTCTTTAAGTTATCAGGACGTAGTGCTAATCTTTTTAAATTAGTTTCTAATACGAATGTTGCATAATTTAAAGCAAGTGGGTCATTAGTAATATATCTATATAGTTCAGGGTAATCATCAGGTGGAAATACTTTCTTTAATGCATTGACCATATCTCTTGGGTCTAATGAAGATATATCTCCACTCAATAATGTGTCTGCCACTTCTGTTATATATTCTCTTAAACTTTTAGCATCATTAAAATCTACTTTAGGTGCTTCACCTTTATTAGTTAATTTATACATTTCATCTACTAATAAAGATAAAGAACCTTTATCAACAAATACAGTTTGTGCAATCATTGGTAATATAGACTGCATACTGTTTGTCATAGCTTCATTGTTAATAACAATATCGCCATACTCTGCTGTAAAGTCTTTTATAAATTTATCTTGTATAGCAGGATTAACATTTGTGTCATTCATCATTAATGCTTGTAACGCAGTTGGTGATGAAGCAAAGAAATTTTCTAATCCATCTTTAAATATATGAGGTAAAAACTCTGAATCTAAAGCTTCTGTAATTAACTTAGATTTATACAATTCATCATCAAATGGTTCAATCTCATTACCCATGTAATTAACACTGACTTCGCTACCAAATAAATTATCGACACGTAATTTACTTTCACCTAAATAAAAATTAGACCAATCATATATAATTCTTTGCAAAGCAGCAAATGGGTCTACTACATTACCAGGAAAAAATCCTAGTCGTTTATATATATCACCCATGTTTATAGCAGCATCAAATGAATTATTAAAAAATTCTATACTAGGTTTTGCTTCTAATTGAGAAAATACATCTTCTAAACTTTTTTTAAATATATTAAATTCACCAACTGTTTTTTGTTGTCTTAATTTTTCTATATTATTTGCTATTGCATCTTCTTCTGTTAGAGATAAAGCTCTGCCTTGACCATTAGCACTAGATATAATACCTTCAATTCGATTTACAATTCTTGCAACTTCTCTTATCCAAGTATATTTACTTCTATTACCTTCATACTCAAGCTTTTCATTACCATAAGTTTTTATTACTTCTTGATACGCTTGATAAGATTCAAGCATGTCTGCTAAATCAGCACCTGTTAATCCTTGAAATGATTCAAGCAACGCATTCATCAAGTTACTTTTATCTGTAGGTTTCTTGTTTTTAAATCTAGGGTCAGCATCTCCTCTATCCATTATTGCACCCTCTATAGTTTCAGGGTCTATGTCTTCAGGAACAGGTGGCATAAACTCACCTTCTACTTTATCTATAGCCCTAAGATTTTTGTAATCGTCTTTAAGCTGTGGATACTTAGTAAGCATTTCTATTTCTGCCATATGCAAGGCGTTAATAGTTTCCATAATCTTAGATGACAAGTAATCTTGATGATTACCTAATGTTTGATTTACAATTTGTTCCAATGCTTTAGCATTACCTAAGTCATCTAAATTCTTTACTGCATCTAAAAAGTTTTGTACTTTCTCCATATTGTTCTGTAAGTCATAATCTCTACTAGCCATTTCTTTTGCTATGTTTAAAGTTATTGCATCTAATACAGCATTGTGCCTACCCATTAACTTATAGAACATTGTTAATTTACCTAAGAAGTTTTGCTGTCTTGCTATTTCTAATTGTTTTATATCTACAGGCTTGACAGCATTAGTTAATCCAATGTCATCTGTTAATAATGCATTTACAATTTCTTGTAGAGATTCTGATTTGAATACATCAGAATGTAAATTATTCATTAATCTATTCATATCAAAATCTCTAGGTCCAAATTCAAATGAAGTTATAAAATTATATAGGTCAGCTATTAATGGCTCAAACTTGTTAGCAGATAAGAAAAGGTTTTGTACTCTGCCTTCGTAATTATTTTTACCTATTCTTGTAATAGCTTTAGGGTCTTGACCATATGACCAATATCTAGCATTTTGTAACTGTGCTTGTTCTATTGCACGTAAAGCTTCATTGATAGCCTCTGCCTTTTTAGCAGAAGGACTTTTAACTTCACCTACTTCTAATAACCAAAATGGATGAGGCTCTTTTTTATTTTTAAATTTATCGTATCGAACTTTACTTTGATTAATAATATATTCTATAAGTCCTTCTTGTTGATATATTTTTAGTTCGTCAGGAAGTTTATCCCACATATTTGTTTCAGGATTAAATTTAGATGGTATTTTAAAAGTAGCAGTAGGATTACCAATAAGCTCTATAAATCTATCTATATAATCTTGATTAGGTTTTGTAAGTTTATAATTTCCATCTTTTAATCTTTCAGTTTCACCAAACTTATATCCTTCTAATTTTTCCCAACCTTTAATATTTACTTTAAGTTCTTGACCTGCATCAAAGTTATTTAATCTTAATTTAGGATTAGTTTTTAATATCTTAATTGCATCTTTTACATTAGCTACTCCTAATTTTTTAAGTAAGTCTGCTTCTCTAATTAAGAATGCATTTTGTTTACCCTGTTCTATTAAATCTATTTGAGTAACAACATTAGGGTTATTGTAATTAGGTGCTAGTTTTCCACCTTCTAGTTGTACGGTCATAACGTTTTCCATTTTTTCGTTATTAATTACACTGTAATCATTTATAGCTACAGGGGATTTTGTATAGTCAGCTTGTACAGTGCCACCTTTCATATTATCTTTCATGATTTGTGGCTTACCAAGTTTCTCGTAATACATATCAGGACTTACTAAAGCTTGTACTATTCTTTGTGCTAAGTCTTTATAGTATCCACCAACAACATCAGTGTTACCTGTTACATGGATTGTGTAATCACTTATCTTGTTTTCAAACAATTGTGTAGCATTTGTATTTACATCTACTATCTTTAGCACTCCATCTATCTTGACCATTACTTTACCTTTACCAAGAAGTTCCTGTTGAAAATCTTCCATTGCGTTAGCAAATGTTGTATGGTCAAAGTTACTCAAATCAATAACATATGTATTCTTTTTGACACCATCAGTACCCTGTATATTCCATTTGTTTAAAACTAAATCATTTTTAGATATTGTTCTTTCTATCTCTTTAAGTTTTGATTCAGCTGCTGCTTGCCAATATTCAAGTGGTCTTTTAAGTTGTGATTTTCTTCTTAACTCATCAGCAATTGCATCTATATCTCTATATAATAAAGCATCAAAAGTTTTAACAACATATTCTCCTCCTGCTCTATAACCTATTACATTACGAGGTAATTTATATTCACCATATAAAGAATACATTGCTGTTTTAAGTGCAGTTTCATCAAACTTGTTACTATTAACCATTATCACATTTAAGTCAGCAGCATCAACGTTCATTTGTTTTGCTAATGAAAACTCTGCTTGTTTACCTTTTTTAACAGACCAACCTCTTTGATAATCTTGTGTGCCATCAGCATTTTTAGGTAAAGGTTTTGCATAGATATATGTTTGAGCTAGTTTAAGTAACACATCATCATAACCCATTCTTGCCAACATATTGATATGGTTCTTTAATTCAGGACTTGCATTATCAAATAAATATTTATAAACTTTTGCGTCATCTATATCGACACCCGGTGTTACTCCTTCAGTTTTATACAATGGTGTAAGATTATACTCTTTACCTTTTTGCGGAAATATTTTTGGATTACTTACAGGGTTTGCAATAAATCCTGCAGGTGCATGTCCACCTGTTTGCATTTTATTTCTATTATGAATATCTAACGCAGCTTCTTCTATTCCCATTTGTCCTGAGTTAATGATTACAGGATTATTACCAAACCATGAATCAGGTTGTGTTGCTTTCCATTCTTTCAAAGCATTAATCATTCCCTGACCTTTAACATCTAGTACAGGTTTATTCTTAGCTTCTGCTTTCTTTTTGTTTAATTCTTCTTGTAATTCATTATTTAGTTTCTTTAATACTTCAGGGTCTAAAAGATTTTCTCTTGCGTACTTAGCAATTAACTCTGCATCAGCTAATACAACTTCTAATATTCTTGTAATGTCATTGTATTTATCTAGCGTCATTTCAAATACATCTACTTCACCACTAGGGTTCATAGATTTCATATCATGTAAAGTAGCTATTTGTTCTACTGAATTTACAAACATATCTGACTGTGATGTATTAATAACTTGTTTATCACCAATCTTGTTAGTTACTTTTCTATATGGCGTAAAAGCAATAAAGCCTTTTTCTATTGCAGTTATTGCTGCAAGTAAGTTTGTATATGCAGGTACAAAACCTGTAGGTCCATCAGGCATACGCCTTGTTCTTCCTAGTACATCTGTGTCTTGAAATGTTTGTGCTAAATCATAATTAGTTTCAGGACCTGTTGTACTCATATTTCTATAGATACCTTTGTAGCTAGGTGCATAAACTAATTCAATTATCTTAGATAATCTTTCAGCAGTAGGTTTAGATTTATCAAGTATCAATGATGAAAGTTGCACATCACCTGTAGTTTCAACAATAGATTTATATAATCCTTTTACTAACTTGTCGTTTATACGACCTGTCTTCTTAGCTTTATCAATAAGCAGTTTTAATACTCTTAATTGATTATCAGGTACACCTACTGTTTTACCTACTACAGATAACAACGATTCAACATCATATACCATAAGAGGGTCTTTATATGTTACACCTAATGTGTGATTAAAAAACTTTTCTAATATTTCTTTTATTTCTTTTTCATTCATTAGAACTTATTATATAACCTATCTAGCAAAGATTTTTCTTCTACTTCTGTACTATTATCTAAATCGTATGTGTTAGTTGCAACACCATGTAGATAGGGTTGGTCAAATCTAGTAAAACCATATTGCTTTTCTAATACATTATGACCACTATCTATCTTACCGTACCTGTAAGCGTCCCATGCTGTACCACCATACAGACCTTTCTTTTCTCTATCCATAAATGCTTCTTTAGCAATTTCTTTTTGTACATCAAATGTGTTTGGGTCTTGAGCCCATTGCAATATAGCATATTTATTTTCAGGCATTTTTACCCATATATTTGCAGCTTCGAATAATTGTTTCTTTTTTTCTAAATCAGGGTCATCTGCTTTCCAATCATTCTTTTTAACACTAAATACTGTAGGGCTAAAACTAAATTCATCTGTATATCCTGTGTCAATCATGCTTCTCATTACCATATCTGGAAAATTTTGAATATTAATTTGAAATACACCTACTGCTAACAAGTCACCATTCTCATCAAATGTATGTGCCATAGGATTAAAAGCTGTTTTATTCCAACTTTCACTACCTATACCTTCTGCATCTGCAAAAGATTCCCATGCCATAGCACCAAACATATTCCATGCTTCTTCATAAGGTACAGTACCATAAGAAGTATCGCTAATAATATCTAATATTGCTTCGTATACTTTCTCAGGTTCTACACTTGGTATAAGGTTATCTTCATGAAAATTGTATGACATACTAACCCAAACTACTAAGCAAAGCCCAAAGATTTGTCCCATAATTTCGTTGTGTACTTCCTTCAGAAAATGCTGCATTGTCTTCTATTGCCATCTTTGAAATTGTTTCTGTAATCTTTTGTTCTATAAGCTGTAGTGGGTCTGACATAGGTTTAACTACACTTGAAGGTGCGTTACCTGCGACTCTATCCTGTTGTGCTTTCTTGTATATGCTTGATGCTAAACCAAAAGCACCCATGTATTTACCTTCTGACATTTGTACATCTTCGTATATCTTTCCTACTTCTTGTGCAGCAACAGCAGCTAAATATGGATTCATCATACTACCTGTCAATGAAAACCATTGTGACTTAGCATCTGCCATTCTAGCTTCGTAAGAAGGTGTAATTATTATTTGCATATCTGCACCCATTCTTTTTTTATCTTTAATTAATTTGTCTGCACCTTGTATTAAATAATTATGAAACAGTTTTTTAGCATCATTACTAGATGCAACGTCTGCAAAGAATTGACTTATAGTAGCACTATCACCACTTCCTAACGCAGTTTCAAATGCACCTGTATCTAAACCTAGTTCTGTCATATCTTTAAGAAGTTGAGATGCACCCGGTAAATACTGACCACTTCTATTTAAAGTACTCATTAAATCTTCCAAAGCATTAATAGTTGCTTGGTCAAGTTGATTAGGAGTAAATATAGTTCTATCTTCTTGACCTACATAATCTCCTAATAAACCTAATTCAATTAACCTAAGCTGTACATCTTGTAACCATGTTTGACCATTTTTTTGTATGTGTGGGTCAGAATATAAATTAGTTTCCATACCGTATGTGAATAGTGGTATAGTTCCACTACCTGATATATCTCTCCTACCTATTGCAGGATTACCACTAATACCATAAAATTGACCTGTCATTAAGTTAGCTACTGCTATCTGTATTTGTTCCTGTGATAAATCATTACCTAGTATTTCTGCTACACCTGCTTGTGACTGTATCCATTCTTCATATTCTCTTTCAGCATCAGTCATTCTGCTTTGGTCTAATATATCTGCCCATAGTTCAGGTGCTTCTTCTACTAATGTAGGTAATGCTATATCTAAATCTTCTTTTCTTTTTGATAAAGCATTTATGTTGGTGTCAAAATAATTAAATATATTCTTACCTTCTGTTAATAACCTACGATTTAATTCTATTATTTCTGCATCACTTAATTCATAAGGCATAGAACTTGTTATTTCATTTATTTGTTTTTCTATAGAACTATCATTTAAAAAGGCTTGTTCTTTAGTACCTTGTGCTGTAAACAAATCAGCTACAATATAGTATTCAAGTAAAGGTAATATTTTGTTATAAGCTTCTTGTACTGTCATAATTCAAATCCGTCAAATAGTGGTAAGTCCATTGTATCAGTATCTCTAAACTCTCGCACACCAACATTATAAAACCAAAAGTAAAAATCAGGCGATATTCTCATCAATTTATCGGCTACATCTTGTAACAATGCACGTTCTTGTTGTGCATCACTTCTTGCTAATGAAGCTGTAGCATCACCTGTTCTGAACCTTAATCCACCTAACATTAATTCTCTTTGTTGTAAGTATGCATTTAAAACATTAGCCACAGGTAAATCTTTTACTTTTACACTACGACCATCAGGTAGCTTAACTACAGTATCTGCTTCATTCTTTAACATACGCTTTAATTCGTCCATTTGAGAATCAATAGGCACAGCACTTATAGACGGGTACTCTTTTATCTGATATACGTCTGCTAGCTCTATAACGCCCATTTTAAACAAGTTATCTCTAGCTGTAGCATCTAGTGCCATGTTAGGATTTTCATACAAATTACGTCTTAAATTTTCTTTAGCTAAGTTAAATAGTCCTGTTTTGTATCCATCTTCATACCACTCATCTAAACTTCTAGCTTTTCTAGCACCTGTAATAAATGCGTTAGTATATGCTGTTAAATAAAATTCATCAGTAGGTGCATCAGGAAATAACCAATATGCAACATTAGGATGCTTTGCAAATAAATCAGGATTAGCTGCAGCAAAGAATGTACCTTTCTCTGTATATGATGTAGGAACATTTTCTCTAGATTTAGAAGTAGTTAATGCAACAGGATTAAATCCAAACTGTTTTATAAACCAATCTGTAGCTCTTAACTCATCGCCATCATATCTAGCTAACGCTCTGTAGTATGCATCACTAAACAATGTAGTTTCAAACCATTGTGGGTTTTCTTCTATCTCATCAGGTGTTAGATGTAATGCTGCACCCGGTGCTGTTGTCTTGTAGTCATACTTAACAAATGCCTGTGTAGGTAATACAAATTGAGTTGCAGCTCTATACAGCACAATATTTCTAGCACCTTTTTTAATTCTATCTAATGATTTAGCTTGTAGTTCAGGTGTAGAGTCATCATACAATCCTGTATCAAGATGTACCTGCATAACTTGTATCATTGTATCTTCAAATAATTTTCTTTTTTGTGGGTCATCACTATATATAGATTGTATTTTTCTTACCCAACCCGGTAAAAATTGTGCTGATATTTCATCAGGTCTTCCAAATGGAAATATAAGTTTTTCCATATCAGTATTTAATTCTGCCGGTGGCAACATATAATTTATAGGTACAGTTGCTAATGGTCCTAAACCTAGACCTATACCACCTGTAATCATATTTAATCCTTCTAATCTAGAAGGTGTTTGAACTCTAGCTTGTACATCACCAACTTGTTCATCACTATTACCTACTGACCATTTAGTAAGTAATCTATCTCCAAACTGTGAGAAGTTATAAAATTCTTCTCCTGTTTGTGGGTCTGTATAAATAAATCCACTTTTCTTTGCACCGTCAATACCCATTTGTAAGTAACGTGGTATAGCAGGGTTTTTAGATAGCAACTTTTTCCATGTTCCTAATACTTCGATATACACTTCAGCGAATGGAATAAGGTTACGTAGTATCTCAGATGTTACATGTCTTTTGTTTAAGTCATACAACAAGTGTTGTGTTTTAGTTAGAGCTTGTGCTTTAGCCATGTTATCTACATTTACAATATCACTATCTAATAAAGTAACTTTATAATTACCTGTTTTTTGCTCAGCAATACCTTTCTTAAGTTTCTTACCAAGACTACCTTTCATAACATTAGACTTGTATGCCATACGTGTTACTTGGTCACGTAATGCATTATCCATATGTGGTAACAAGTCAGCTATTTCGTCCCAATAAAATTGCCTAAAGGCAGGTGAACGTGACAATTGATTTGTAGGTCTTGACATAAATACATCAAATAAACTTTCCCAAGCTTTGTCTAATGAGTCACCCCACCCGTGTGATACATCGAATCTTTGTAACTTTACAGTAGGTGGTCTATTAGGAATTTTTTTTGTACCTAACCATTTTGAAAATAATTTATACGCTTCTTGTGATTCACCTTCACCAAGATTAATAATATATTCTTTTTGAGTAACAGGATTAACCATATCTCTTAATGTAAATTGTGATATTAAACCACCTTCTTTAGGAGAAGCACCTAAGAAATCTTGAATAAGTTCTCTGTCACCTTGTTTAGTAATACGATAAGTAAATGCATCATTAATCCATTCTTGAGGATTTATTTCTTCACCCATTCCATATACACGACCGGTAGTTGTATTTACAACTTCATATGCACCACCTGTTTCATAATGCATACGAGCATAAACTGATTCAACATATTCTCTAGCTTTTTGGTCTGATTCTAAAACTATTTTTTTACTATTAACAAAAGCATCATCAACATTTCCTGCAAATGCTTCTCTAATGTATCTAAGGTCACCGTTAGTAAATCTTTCTACTATCTCATCTAAACTAATTTGTGTCATACCTGTACGGTGAAACTGTGCTAGTTCTTTAACTAATGGGTCTTTCTCTAATATAAATAAACCTCTAGCCCAACCTTTATCAAAACCTTCTATATCAGGACCTGTAGGTCTGTTTACATATTTCCAATATCTAGAACGTTCAGGGTCTACACCTAACCAACCACCGTGACCTACAGACATAGCTGCTATATGGTCATAATGATGAGATGATATATTACCTGTAATGTCATACATTCCTTTACTAAATCTATCTTGAAACTTTTGAAATGCTATAATTGCTTCTTCTTCATCACCTTTGATTTTTGTAACAGTTTTCAAAAGTTTACTTCTTTCTGCAGGTGTTCTACCTAATACCCAACCCATCCATGACAATGGGTGATAAAATACTGAATCTAAATTAGCAGATGCCATACGTAATTGTTCTTCACCTATAACACGTGCTGTCCATGCAGGACGTAACAACACTAATGGTTTCCATAAACTTTGCATAATCCCACTAGAAAGTCTAGTGATAGCTGCTTCTTGTAAAGATATAGCATCTTCTATATATTCACCACGCTTAGAAACTCTTGTTGCTTTAGCTACAAAACCTTTATAAAACAAATCCTCAATAGCTTCTAATCCTTTTAATGAACCGTGAGCAACATCATCTAATTCTCTTTTTACTCCTAGTTCTATAGCACGTGCTAATGGTTTGTTCATAAATTTTTGTACACTTGCTGTATCTGCTAAACCTAATGTCAATACTTTTCCTATAAACGTACGCAGAGGTCCAACAAGTTTTATAAAAGTTCTAATATCAGGCATTGGTATAAAACCTTCTGATACATACTCTGATATAAGCTGAGCAGTAGGTTGTGATATAAATATTTCTTCACCATTAACTTTTAATGATTTAAATTTTTGACCCGGTATTATCTGACCTGTATTAATACCTATACCTTCTTTTTGTCCTAAAGTAACAAAATATTTTCTAGTTTCATCAACTGATGCCCACCATTGTTCTACACCTTTTAATACTGACTCAGGTATTCCTGCATTTTTTAAACTATCAGTAATTTCGTTAAGCACACCTGTACCGGCAGGGTTATTCCATATATCAACAATAGTGTTAAAGTTATCAACAAAGTTTAAGTCATCAGTCACAGCTTGACGTGATGCCATCTCTGCAATTCTATCTAATACTTCATCTTGTTTCTTAATAGATACATTTGCAAACTTCATCCATTCTGATAATTGTTTATATGTTCTATCTAGATTTCTAACTTCTAATTTTTCTACAGGAAATGCACTAGCTAACATTTGTCCTAATGCTGTACCATCTGCACCTAAAGACCTAACTGCAGTTGCACTACCTACATCAAAACCATATTGAAATCCTTTACCTTTAGCAGCAGAATATAAACCACCTGCAACTCTAGTAGGTACTGCACGTGTTAATAAAGAAGTAGCATCTAATCTATGTTTAATTGATGTACCCATATGTGGTACAAGTAAATCAATAACTTGTTCAGGTGTATCTGCTTTTTTAATTGCACCATACAATGCAGCAGTACCTTCATACTTTAATAATGCTTGTATTTCACTATGTGTTTTAGCATTAGCTAAGTATTGTGCGATACGATATCCTGATTCAGATTTTCTAAAGTAATCATTAAGTGCAGGTTTATTAATTAAACGTCTGTACATTGTATCTACTAATCCTGCAGAACGTGCTGCACCTAAAGCCTCACCACTTTCTATAAAACCTTTTGTATATACTGAAGGTGCTTTTTTAACTTGTGCTGCTAACTTTCCGTAACCTGAACCTAGCCATAATCCGGGGTCTGTACCTAATCTCCATGCACCATCAAATATTGTGGACATTAATTTAAATTGCCAATCGTCCGGTTCAAATAACTCAACTGCTATGTTTCTACCAATAGACAGAGGAACTGTACCATTGTTAGTTGTGTAGCTACCAAAGTTAGCAACTTCTTCTCTGTAGTCACTTGTTATAGGAGCACCCATTTCTTCTTGTAATCTTTGTCCAACAATATTAGGGTCAGCACCCATACCTACTAACTGTTTAAATATTTCAGTATCTTCTGCCTTTTGACTTTCTCCTAATATTCCATCACCAAGATTTACTTTTTCTCCGGCTTTCATTTTGTTAATTGCTTGTACAAATGGTGTATCAGGTTGTGCTCTATAATAATTCATTACGTCATCAGCATATGAAGGGTCAAGAGTACTCATAGCACCCCAAGCTAATATATTCCATGGCTTCATACCTCTATCCATTAATGCCATAGCATTTGCTTTATAAGTTTTATCTATAGAGTCTGCCATTGATTGCAAACCGGTAAAAGCCATACGTAATGCAGACTTACCTGCTTCTTTAAACTTTGATTGTTCCTCTGCTTCGTTCTGTAGCCACTTATCTACTATTGCGTCCCACTCAGGTCTATTAGGGTCTAATCCATATAATGATGCACCAACAATAGTATCGGTAGGTAGAAAGCCAAATGATACAGAGTTTTCTTGTAACCGAGATGTAAATTGTGGATTTTGAGATACGTAGTTTCTAAATGCTTTACGTTTTGCATTTTTAGCTTCTGCTTGTTTTGCAGCTTTATCCTCCATCCATGGAGGCATGTGATAGAACAAAGCCATTATATATTCTCTTGTCTAGATACTTGTCCTCGTCTAGTTAGTGCTGCAGTTTCGTAACTTGGAACAATAGCATTTATTTCTTCTAATAGTAAATCTACATCATCAGCAGATAATCCATTTTTCATAGATAGTGCAGGACCAACTGCAGGAATACTACTGCTTACAGGAATACTTCCACCGGTGCTTGGTCCGAATGCATCAGGTAAGTTCATTACTTGTGCTGCTGCATTTTCTTGTGCTCCTGAAGGTACTACACCTTGTTCTGCTTCTTTAGCTAAAGGTGCTCCTTGTTGTTGTGCTACAAAACTAGCACTTTGACCTGTAGGGTCACCTGCTGCTCTAGGAATATTTTGTACAGGTTGTGTATCGTATGACGGTCTTCCACCTGCTACAGGGTTGCTATCTCTTGTTCTTCTTTTAGCCATTTATATCGTCCTCTTGTATAAATTCTATTCGTATAAAACCTAATCCCGGAAAATGTATTTCAGGTAATTGAAAGTCACTTTCTACTGTTTCGTTATAGGTATCTAATTTAGCTTGATGCTTAGCCATTATCTGTTCGGCAACGCTAACATCATATCCAAATTCTTTATATATAATTTCGTTAAACTTGTCCACCAACACCTCCAAATGCTTGTTGAACACTAGGCAATCCACCTTGCTGTGCCATAGCAGCAGCTTGCATCATTGCTTGTTGTTCTTCTTGTGCTTCTTGTTCTGCTGCAAAGAAATCATTTAATATATTTACCATATTTTTTGGTTCTTTATATATCTGACTTAATGCATTCATTGCTTGCATGTTGCCCTGTTGTGCTTGTGCAAGTAAAGAATCAAACAAAACTCTTTCAGCTTTTTCTTTTGTTATTCTGTCATTTATCAATTGCAAATTATCAAGACCGTCCATTTCTTCTTGCATGGTTTGTCTGTCGATAATACCCGCTTGCAATAATTGTAAACCTGTAATAATTTTTTGAGGTTCATCAAAGCTAGCCATAGCACCATACTTACGCACAGTTTTATATGCACCTTTGATATCTCTATCAGGTGTGTAGTTTTCTTCAAATATGCTACCTCTGTATATTCCTGATATTGTTCTTTTAACATTACCGAACATAAGCTCATCATATTCAAGTCGTTTCATATCTACTTGTTCTAAAGCATTTCCTAATATTGTGTGATACTCACGAACTATTGCACCAACACCACTTTGTAATTCTTCTAGTCCTCTACCTGTTACAAATGAGTTTGGTGAGATAGCGTCATCTTGTACCGGATATCCGGCTACGACTCGCAATTGTCTTTCAAGACGACTTACTTGGTCAAACAACTGATAAGGCAGATTGTTCACCGGCTTTACAACTTGTGTACCCGGAGATAGGTAATTTATTGCGTGCCTACCTTTTCTATATTGTCCTGACTCTAACTCACCAATCACATTTGTTTCGGTAAATACAGCATCTTCCATGGCAATAACAGACATAATGTTTATCTTTGCCATTGCTGACATTAGACCGATTACTTGGTCAAATTGACCCTGTAATTTATCAAAGCTAAATCTTTTAGCCACAACGAATTGCGGACCTGATTTTAATGGATTAGGAATAAAATCCAATATTCTTTTTGCACCTGGGTGTACTACGTATGTACCTGTATCTTCCATATACTCTACAATGACATCTCCACCTTTTTGTGTTTCCCATCTAGGTTCGTCATTAGAGTTCATATTGCCTGTACCTACTAACATTGTGCTACCGGCTTTACGTCTATTTTTACTATCGTAATATGGTTTTAATTCAGGATACATTTTAACTAATGTTGGTGGAGGTACTCTACGTATAACAGCTAACTCTTGTGGTTCTTGACCTACACCATAGTAACCCGGATAGCAATCATAAGGGTCACGTAATCTAGCACATGGATATGGAACTCCACCCGGTCCATATTTTGTTTCTATTGTCCATACTGCAAAACCATAACCCGGTAGCCATCTACCTACTTGTGGTAATTGCATATCTAGTTTCTGATGTTCGTCATAAGAATTAACAATACGTTCTAATTTATCTCGTCTATCTTTAGCTCTTACGCTATCTTTATTAACAGCTAAAGGTATTTCAAGATTAGGAACTCTACCTATCTTTTGTGCAATTCTATCTAACGCAGATAAAAGCAAGTTAGGTGCAGGTAACTCTCCTTGTGATGTATCAGCAGTATTACCTAGCAATTCTCTTATGCCGTCTGAACCACCATTTAATATATTTCTAAATCTGTTTCTATCAGGTAAAGCTCTGTCGTGTAAATCATATAGCTCAGAAACTCTATCTATGATGTTATCTATTTTCATTTATCTCCAAGGTACTTCATTCCAAGTTGATTCGTTATAACCAGAATAACTTGGCTCGTAATCATATTCCATGTTAGCATAAGAAACTTTACTTAGTCGCCTAATAACTTTCATAGGAAACCAACTAGCCATAACTATGTCGGAAACGTGTTTGTTTTTAGATTGACCTTTGCTAGCAAAATATACTAACTGTTTTTTATATAAATCTACTTTGATTTGTGACTCAGCATTCTTGTAAGGTAGAACAACTTTTCTATCTTCAAACAAGTTAGCCATAGCTGTAACACCAAATGCAGGGTCCCATTTGTTTTTGTATGTTTCATGTCCTTCTAAAATAATGCCTCTTTGGTTGCAAAAATCTTTTATACGTGTATCTTGTCTAATAGCTTTCTGAAAGTTGTTTTCTTCAATTACCCAATGATACAATTCATATCTCTGATTCCATTCTTGTATAACTCTTAATGCTTGGTCTATACCACCACCATGTTGATTGTCTATATCTACTAACACCATCTTGAATGGTTCATAAGTAACTGCCCATAACACAGCAGCTTGATACCCTGTAGCAGCAGGGTCTAATCCTGCAACTAAATAAGAATTTTTAGGTATATGCCCTAATACTTTTTCGTAATCTTTACATTCCTCTATATCGTCCGGATTAAATATTGTTAAGCCACCTGCAACTGTTTTATTAAGATATACCATTTCAAATCTAGCTAAACCACCTGTAGTCATAGAGTCTTGCTTTCTACCCTCTAACCATTTGAATGTTCTAAAACCTGACCATAACATACAATCTAAATGTGCTTCGTAATCTTCTGTAGGTAACTGACAACTACTGTCATGAGCTTCTTCTACTATATTTTCCCATGCTTCGTTATTTAACAATGAACTATACAAATCTTCAGGGTGCTGTCTAGAACCAATTACTACTATTGCCGTGTGTTCCTCTTTTCTTGACCCCAAAGTTGTAGTCCACCAATTCTTTGTATGTTCTCTAGCTGAGGGTTGCACAGTAGAACTGTGGTCCTCAATGTCGTCTGCAATAATCAAATCGCAGTCCCTTGATAATATCTTACCACCTCTACCTATGCCGACCATAGTAGGAGATTTAATTCCTGATACTGTACGAGTTGCTACAGTAAAGCCTGTTTGTGACCAAGACTTACTTGTACGTGTTGCGGGTTTAAAAGCACCACCCGGTCCACAAAAATCTTCTATTAGTTTTTCATTTGTTTCTAGTTGGTCTAATACAGATGCTACAGAGTTCTTAGCAATATCTTCGTTACCACCTACCCACATAATACGTATGTTAGGATTTTTACAGATTTCCCAAATACAAAAGTGTATAAGTAGCTCTGTCTTGCCATGTCGTGGAGGACTTAATATCTGTAGCTGTCCACCTTCTTTAATAGCTTTCAAAATATTCTTAATCCAATTTGTATGAAAAGGTGCTGTTATAAACGGCTTGCCTTTCTCTGTCAAGAAATAACGCTTACGAAACTTAGAAAAAGATTTTAACGAATCCTGTGCTTCTTTTGGTACTGACCACTCGGATTGTTCCATCTCACGTTGCATATCTTCTTTATATGCTGCAAACATTCTAGACACGTGTGCTACAGTACACTTCATATCTTCTGATACTTCTGCCTGTGTTATTCTTTCTTGTGCTAAATCTCTGGCATATCCTAGTTCTATAAATTTTTCATAAAGAGGTCCACGCCTAGGACTTGTTCTGCCGTCTTTGTCCTTAGAGAATGTAGGGGATTTATTTATTTCTTTTTTTTCTACTACGTATTCTTTGCCAAGTTCTTTAGCTCTCTGCACACGCTTGTCCCTGTTCCACTTACATTGTTTGGAGCAATACTTTCTCTGTCCTTTTGGCAGGGGGTTATCGCAGTCCGGAAGTTCACATACTATATTTGGCATATTTAATTTTAATACTACAACATCTTGTGTTTATATGCTACAATCGAATTGTAACTTATGTTACTTCACGTTCATAGTTATGCCTCCTTTCGCCAAAGGACCTCTAGAAATAGAGGTTTTTTGGTTTAAGGGGAAAAAAATTTTTTTTTATAGTAAGGTAATGTTATGGCATTTAGAAAAGATATATACAATAAATTAGATAAAGAAGACAAACTAAATTATGGAGTATCTGCTGATACACAACCAAGTATACGTACTAGAAAAAAACCTAGTGAAGATATAAATAGTTCTGAATCATCTACACCTACATGGAATTACTCTACTTTATATAAAGCTAAGAAAAAAGGCGCTAAGTAATTTCACTTAATTCTCTAATCTGCTACAGTAAGTAGATACAAATATTATTTATCTAGTAAAAGGAACAGGTAAAGACGGGACCGGGACTCGAAAAGCTAAGGACACGTGGGAGTGTAAACTAGAAAGGCAAACTTAGTACCCAAGACCTTTAAACAATAAATAATCAAACTTCCTTTTTTATATGCCCGCTCACGCCCAAACCCATTCAACACGAGAAGGTAGGACAAGGACTATAGCGTTAGTTCCTTTTACTCTCTTTCCCAACTTAACTGTTGTAGTCCTTATCCTCCCTTTTTAAAAGAAAGGATTTACCAATAATATCTAGAGGTATAACGTTACATAAGAAGTGCCACCCTACATTAAACCCCGACTTTACCTGCCCGTGATATACGTGCGGTGAAAGGTTTGCAGGTTTTTCGTATTATGATTTGTTTTACAGTATTTGTTATCTTCATTGTGTAGTGTTGTCTGCATTTGTCCTTATTTGAAATACACCCCCCCTCTGTTGATATTGTTTGTCTTGTATTGTCTTATGTTTGTGTTCCCTTGTCGTGTATCGTTGCAAAGTGTATCGAACATTGATATGTTATCGTTTTGTGTTCAACTTCGTTGATTGGATATATAGATTGCGTGAATGATAGCATAATTTCTAACTTGTCAAGTTCCCTGTATCCTCCCTAAAGGGCACCCCCCATCTCACTATGACAACCCCATAAATCATGCTTATGTTCGCAATTGTTATAGTTAGTTTATAGGTAACTAGCGTGTTTAGAAAGGTTGTGTTTATGCCTAAAGATAAACCAATCGCAGAGGGTAAAGGTAAACGTAGTAGTGACTATGGTGCTTTTAAATCTGCACAACGTATCGCAGGAACTTCACTTTATGTGTTCTTCCTCAAATCTGCAAATGTAACTAAAGCTAATCCTCAAGGATTACGTAGATACACTGCATTTCTCTTAGATAGTACAGATACTACAGGTACTATTAAGAAATTCACTCAATTTCAAGCACTTGACAATGTCACAAAGTGTTTTGACTTAATTGAGTTGTTATCATCTAAGGACGTTACCATGAACAAAAATGGTACAGTTCCTAAAGCCCTACTCAACATAGTTGGTAAATCTTCTATGATGAGTGAGTTTCTAGATGGGTAACGTTTCATACGTTGTAACAATAAGGGGTGGCTTACACAAGTCATCCCTTTTGTTTCGTAAAGATTTCGTAATTGATTGTGATGATGAGAAACTTGCCGAATTATTAGCAGTTTCAAAATTCTATGAGTATTCGATAAGTAATCCAATACGTAAAATGTTACTACGTAAAGCAAAAATTTATAGTGTTACAACACACTAAGATTAGGGGGGGTGTATCCCCCTCTTTTCTTTTATATCGTGTCTAGTTAGCTAAAAAAACAAAACACCTACGTAAAGTCCAGACATTACACGAAGTACCATGCACGCCCACGACTCAGTAGTAATTAATAATATCGCTATAACTTAACTGAAAAAACACCACTATGATTTGGAGAGAGTAGATTGAAAGTTCTACCAATTTTCTTTTTCTATATACAGAAAGCGAGGTAATAACATATGGGTGTAGAAGATGTAGATACAGGTAAGCATAAAATCATTTGTGATATGTGCAGACTAGATGAGATGTATAAGTTGTATATGCATAGTAATGTCAAGTCACACATACACTACTGCATGGAATGTAGAACATGTGGTTATAGAGCAATTAAGAAACTTAGTGCGAAAAGAGGACTATGAATTTCTATCGCTTTAATTTAATTAGCTGAAAAAACACTACTATGATTTTGAAGTAGTAGCTTTGGGGTAGCTCAAAAGATTTTTTTATATTTCTTTTTAGCATATTGTGTTAGTTATTCATAGTAAGAGAGGAGAGTATATGGGTAAGAATTACAAGACAAGTAATAAACCTTACATGGGAATGAGAGGTATGAGTTTTGATAATCCACTTGCAGTTAAGGACTATCAAGCGTATCCCAAATCATGTAAGTTTTGTCAATCCAATACACGTAGCAGAGATTACATATGTTATCAATGCAAACGTGATGGACTTGACAACATGAGTGAGAAAGCTGAGGTACTAGCGAATGAGAAAGGTTACACATTCGATAGTCCTTCAGGTCGTATGATTGATACAGATGAGATGCTAGAACGTTTCCACAAAGGTTGGATTGAATTGGGTGATGGCTCACGAGTTGAGGTTACACAAACAGCAAGAGAACTGTATAACTCACAAGAGATGAGAGAGCGTAAGCGTAGGCAATACATCTTAAGAGAGTTAATGAATGCGAAATACTGTAAGAGGATAAATGGTTGCAAGTTCAAGCCATTTACAGGAAGCGAGTGCAAGTGTTTCGGAGATGAGGAAGAAGCGTAATGGAAGAACAACTCAGATGTGATTGTAGAAAATCTAAGGTAGATATTGATGCAGGTATCTTGATATGTATGTCATGTCTAGAAGATGTAATCAACAACAGGTTAATGAAAGAACGTAAGTTCAATGACCATAATCACACTTATGGATAAACGATAGTGGCTAGGTGCTACACTCTAACAAGCATAAAATATTTCGTAGCACCACCCACTATGCAACGCTGAGTGCAACTCTCTCACTCAGCAAAGTGCTATCTATTTCCTTATTGGTAGGTAGCACGATAGGTGATACAACATAAAGTAAAAGTAAAAGTGCATTTGTACGTGCCAACGTATTGCCTATCGTGATACCTATAAATAACGCAAACACATAGCTATCTACAAGTAAGGTTAGGTTCTACACAACCCTGTTCAATCCTAACAACTGAACGTAGGTAGCTTGTAGCACATACGCTTTCTGCAGAAAGTAAAAGACAGTAACTCTATGAGCCAATGTGTGTGTTACAAGCTATCTATGAAAACAAACTGCGAGTATTTCCTGCTTAGTTGCAAATGAGTAGGAAGTTGTACTGAAGGTATAACAAGTACTGACGGCATCTTGTTTAAATGAGTAGGTAGCTTGTAGCGTATGGGATTTGGTGTTCATTCATGCACCCCCCTTTGCCTGTACGCTACAAGCTGTCTATACGAAAGGAGAGTTATGGCAGAAACACAAGAAGAAAAACAAACACCCGACATAATATCGTACATTCATTGTCGTGATTGTATGACAGATTGGGCAGAGTTGAAAGATGCAGGTACAGGTATGTCACCTGCTGAGTTTCAAGACAACGAAGTAGGATTTACACCTACAGGTGTGCAAGTGTGGTGCAGAAGACACGACAAGAACGTAATTAGTTTTGACTTGTCTAAGGTAGATGTATCAAACCCTACAGGTAAAGTAATATCACAAGCCATGAAAGGAGAGTGTGAGTGCTGTGAGTGAGATATACGAATTTGTAAAGCATGATGTAAAGAGTGATGAGAACGACTTGGTAGTTGATTTCCACTTTACACCTGAAACAACACAACAAGAAGCTGTTGAGATTGTAGATAAGTTGGTACAACTAGCTGACAATAACGAGAAGTTTGACAAGCTAACAGGACACAAGCCAACGTTATATGCAGTATCTCAATTTAGAGAGGACTTAACAGATGAATGAAGCATGGTTAGTTATACCTAACCCAATCAAACACAGACAAGTTGCAAGAGTAGAAGCACACATGTACTACGAACAAAACAAGAAACAAGCACAGGAGATGGGCTTTGAGTTCATATCACAGTTAGTTGATAGTGACATACCTGATGACTTGTGGATATGTGATTGGGCTTGTAACAACAGTATTGATGCAACACAACCAATCAATCTTAGTTGTACGATTGATGACTTGGAAAGTATCAAGAAGGAAGCAGATGCAGGGCAACCTATCTCAGGTGGGTACGCTTTGTGTGGTAAATGTTTCCAAGAAATGAAAAGCAAGTATCCCGAATACTTCAAACGCAAAGTAATTTGTGGTTGTTGTAGAACGGAACAGAGTAAAGAAAGCGAGGTTATGTTATGAGTAATCGTAACAGAAACAACAGTAACAATAATGGTGTTCTCAATGAGGAGAGTGCTCAAACACGTAAGATAAAGAACTATCAAGCGTTCATAACTATTGCGTATAAGGAACCACCTATACAAGAAGTGAATGTACGTGCTAGGTCTATAACCGAAGCAACAGCAAAAGCATTGGAACTAGGTAAGCAGTTCATACAAGCAGACATTGTTAATGCTCAACAAGAGATAATGTTTCAACTTGTAGAGAGATACAAAGAAACAAATGAGCTTGACAAGGAAACGTTATTAGAGTTTGCTAAGGCACAACCAAATCAAGATGACTTTGACATCAATGGTATAGTCGTAGCAGAAAAAGAAGCAGTTACAATTCATGCACACGCAGAAGATGAACTAGCAAACAAAATGCATGAAGACATACAATCGTTCTTACGAGAAGTAGATGATACAAAGAAGGAGGAAGAATGACACAGATAGGTGATTTGATAGGTAATCAACTCAATGATATGAATTACATACCTGAGGTTGAGCCAAAAGATTACATGGTCATAGTGGGTTTTGATAACTCACTCACAAGTAAGATATTCAAGGACAGCTTGAAAGACATGAAACAAGAAATGGTAGATGAGAAATTGTTACCGAATGCTGATGTAGTTGATGACAAGTTCATAGAGAAAATGGCTACCGACTTCAGTAGCATGACATTCAAAGTGAATGCTAGTTCTACACAAGAAGCAATCTCACGTGTGATGAACACAATGAGTTACGCTATGTATATGGACGGCATCACTAAAGGTCTTAAGTTGTTTCACAAAGTAGCACAAGATGTGTTTAGTGGTAATGCACCTGATAACATACAAAAACAATTCGAAGGTATGTTAGATGATGACAAGATAGAACACATAACAAAGATGATGATGCTAACTAACTTAAGTATGTTCAAAGACTTAGTAGATAGTAGCAACAAGACAGCAGATGATGTTGTATCAATGGGAATGCCAAGCGTAACAAGTATCATGTGCGTAGAGGAAGGCAAAGAAATGTCTATGTTCAAGATGCCTTCAAGTGAAATGGACAGAGTAGCTAACGCAGTTAATCAAGTGTTAGACAAACTAGATGAGGAGGAATAACGTGGCTAGTAAAAACATAGTCAAGAAGTTCAGGGGTAGAAAAGTTCCTGAATACATTACAAGTAAATCTCAACTAATCGCATGGGCATTGTTGATTAGTCGTAAGCAGAACAGACCTATCACAAATGGTGAGTTTGTATATGACTTACGTTGCATTCGTTATGGTGGTGTGATACACGACTTACGTAAGAAAGGTTGGAGTATCGATACTACTAACGAAGGTAACGGGAAATACACATTCAAGTTGGTTAAACAACCTGTGGCTTTAGGTCATAGTCTTGCATACCAACTTATTATCGGAAAGGAAGGACAGAATGTCTGAGTTTGATGACATCTTCATAGAAGGTGAGGACTTGACAATGGTAGATACAAAACAAATCGCCATTACAATTGATGTACTTAAGGTACTTAACGATGCTGCGAAAGACAATGGCTACAACCAACAACTTGTAGATAAGTTTTTCGAAGATGTAGATAAACGCTTCCCTGCGTATCTCAAAATGTATATGAAACATGCACACAAAGAAGGTGTGCCATGCGAAGTACATATGAGAACTATATGGGAATGCGTATTGCTAGACCAATCAGATGCGAAAGGTGAAAAGGTTAAGACAATTAATGTCAAAGTGGATATCCCACTAGAGATGTTCGAGAGCTTACCTAACACACCTGTTGCATATGCACTAGCAACTAACTATGCAAGTATGGATTTGGAAGAAGTAACCAAAGACATGCTAGAACAAATCAACTCTTACCTCAAGAACGAGGAAGAATAAACAAAACAAGAAAGCGAGGATAACATGAGCGAGAGCAACTGTTGGACACTAGCCGAACAAGTTATCGGCAATTCAGACAGAGTGTTACTCTATGGCGTACCTGGTACAGGTAAGTCATACCAAGCAACACTCTACAACCTAGAAGAAAAACAAGAAGTAGTATCTACTACTCTTACAGAGGACGGAAGTGCTATGGAACTCAGAGGACATTTCATACCAAATGAAGATGGAAGTATGTCATGGTTACATGGTACAGCAATAAACGCATGGTTGAAAGGTGCTAGATTTGTGGTTAATGAGATTGACCATGCCTCTAGTGATGTGCTTACGTTTCTCTATTCCATACTAGATGACAAGCAGTTCGCAGGTATGACATTACCTAACAGAGAACAAACCTTTGTCAAACCTAGTAAGGGTTTCAACGTAGTAGCAACTATGAATGGTAATCCTGATAGCTTACCTGAAGCGTTAGCTGATAGGTTTCCTGTCAAGATAAACATAGACAAGATACACCCAAGTGCATTGAAAAAGATACCTAAGAAGTATCGCAAAGCGTGTGAAAGTATGTCATTGATACAAGATAGTGCAAGGCGTACAAGCATACGTGCATGGGCAGAGTTCAATAGATTGTCTAAATTCATGACAGAAGAAGATAGTGCAAAGGTTGTGTTTCAAAGCAGATACAGAGATGTACTAGACACTATTGAGAATACACAAGCACAAGATGATGAGTAAGAACGATAGACAAGTTCAACTCACAGGTATGTTGTATCCTGAGATACTTGATAACAAAGAGTATCAGGTATCTCTAGGAGAACAGAATGCACACATAGACAGAGATAACTTTACTGCGACTACGTTAGTAGATGGTTTCTGTGAGTGTGAGTTGAAAACAACACAAGAACTTGTTGAGTTTAAGAAACCTTATGAAGATAAGTTTAGAAAAGTCTTAGACACAAACATCACATTTGGTAGTTGGTCACACAAGACAAGTGACAAGCCAATTAACCATGCTAGTAATGTACGTAAGCAAGTAATGTATCGTGAGATGTTTAAGCTACCACCTTTTCAAGGTGTGAAAGTCAAGAAAGAATATCTTAACAGAGCTTACAATTTGCACAGACATTACAGAGCTTCATGGAACATACATAACAAAGAACGTAAGAAAGAACATGACAAGCAACAGGAAAATGCACGTTACAAGTGGAAATACCAATCAAGAGGTAGAGTTTCACAAGAAGTAAAGCATACAGAGTTGATTTGTTATGACATAATTCACCAATCTGTAATCTCATGGTTACAAATGGAAGATACACCTGTGCAACAAATGGGGCAGTTACTATCTGTTGCACACATATCAGATGCACATAACGCAAAATCATTTGTCAATGCTTTGATAAGTGTATTGAATTGGTGTAGTGATGATGAGCATGATACAACAGAAGCGTTTGTAAATGCAGAGATGCAACTTGCTTTGAAAGTGTTACATAAATCCATAACAGGTAGATGGACAAAGTTAGAAGCAAAAACGTTCGTTGATTTGATGCGTACTGATGCAGTTAAGTATTCTATTGATTACGATAACTCTTTATCATTTGCATACGAAATTGTTGAAACATTCACTAAAGGGTTTGTCAAACTTACTTACACAGAGTTGTTAAGAAGATTGTTAAACTTGATGCAAGTTCTTGATACCATAACAAATTATCAAGAAGAATGTCTGCCTTGGAATGTAGTAGGTATAACTACTCTAAAACGAGGATACAATAAACCAATCAAACGCTTAGGTGCTTTGTATCAATCATTGTGCGAAGGTAACTTTAGCAAGTATGGTAAGTTGCAACCAAAATCATTGCAACAAGCCAAAGTGCAACAAGCTATGACACCACAGTATTACCAATCTAAAGGTGTTTCTGACCAAATATCTGATGCAGTTAATGAGCTTATGAAAGGCGACAAAAAAATTAACGAGCGAGCAGGTAGGCACAGGTGGGCTAACGTATCTTTCTTGCAAGGTAAGTTGGATAAAGACTTAGCAGGTAAGTTGAAAGTACGTAAGCAACGACCAAGTGATGTAGGTGCAGTACCACGTTACATAAACAGATGGGTTACAGACAAGCAAGTGTTTGCTAGAAAACGTACAACTATCAAAGGTGGTACAGTAGCCATAGATTGTAGTGGTAGTATGTCTTTCAATGCTAGTGACATAGAGGAGATTGTTAATCAACTACCTGCTTCACACATTGTAGGTTATTCAGGCAAAGGTCAAGGCAAAAAAGATGACAGACCTGAAGGCGTCATAGAAACATTTGCTAAAAATCAAAGAGCAATAACTAGCTATGACAATACTTACATATGTGAGAATGACTACTATCAAAACTATGTAGATGTACCTGCAATCATGTGGTTGTCAAGACAACCTAAACCAAGAATGTTAGTATCTGACATGGAAGTAGTTGCATACGCAGTAAGACCTGATGGTACAGATAGTCATACATATGTGCATAACAAAGAACTCAGAATGTATTGTGAGGAATTGTGCAGAAAGCATGACATCATAATCTTGAAAGATGTAGATGAGGCAAAAGAATTTGCTAAGTCATTAGGCAAGAGATAGTCTAATCAAGTAACTAGACTTTCTCGCTTGTCTAGTTACCAAAGAAGGTGTGGTATCGGGCAACCGATACTGCACCTTTTTTTTTGGTTTCTTTCGCGTTACGTTTTTTATTTAACTTCTATCGCGTAACGATAAGTTTTTTATTTTTTTTTTAATCGCCCTCGTGTGCGATATCCTGCTATCATGAAGACATGGAAGACAATGAACTAAATGAACTAATCAAGAGTGCGACTGTTGGAAACCTTAATTCCTCTTTCACATCTAAGTTAGATGAGAATGGAAAGAAATTTATTCTGATGTTAGAGGAACAAATACACGAAGGTAAAGATGTTTCGCCCTCTGTTGTAGCAAGAATACTGAACGAGAGGTTTGGTGTGCGAGTAGATGAAAGTACGATAAGTAAATGGAAAAACCGAGTAAAGCAGAATTTGCAGACTTAATCGCAGAAGCAACTAGCGACAAAGTTGATGAACTAAAGAAGGTCATAGAGCGACAACGCAAACAAATAGACCGATTGAAAGATAAGAAACTTGATTTGATTGAAGCTATGAACGAAGCTATTGAAAGCAATATTGCTGAATTAGACCTACGCCCTGTGAAACCACCGACCAAGAGCAAAAAGAAAACTAAACACGAGGAGATTTGTGTGCCTTTACTTAGCGATATACAGCTAGCAAAGATTACACCAACCTATTCAACTGAAGTTGCAGAAGAACGTGTGCTTAGATATGACGATAAGATATGTGATTTAGCAGACATTCAACGTGCAAGTCATAAAGTCAATAAGTGTGTTGTATTAGCATTGGGAGATATAGTGGAAGGTGAATTAATATTTCCCGGACAGGCACATCTAATTGACAGTTCTTTATATGCACAAGTAACAGTTGATGGACCACGTATCTTACATGGTTTCTTTAATAGATTGTTACAACACTTTGATGAAGTAGAGTGTCATTGGGTTATAGGTAATCATGGTGCATTAGGTGGTAGAGGTAGAAAGGATATGCACCCTGAAACTAATGCAGATGCAATGTTAGGTAACATATTAGAAAAGATATTTGACAATGAGCCACGAATAAAGTTTCATATCGCATACAAAAAGAACGAAAGAGCATGGTATTCTGTTGCAGATTTAGGCAAGAAATCTAAGTTCTTTATGTTTCATGGTGACCAAGTGCGTGGATTCGCAGGGTTTCCATGGTATGGATTTGGAAAAAAGATACAAGGGTGGAAGACATTAGCTAGTCAAGGTCTAATGGAAGACTTTGATTACGCAGTAGCAGGACACTTTCATACACCTAATACACAATACATTAATGATATTAGGTTTTGGTGTAATGGTAGTACAGAAAGCTACAACACTTTCGCACAAGAACAGTTAGCAAGTATGGGAAGACCATCACAATACTGCTTGTTTGTTAAACCTGACAAAGGTGTAACAGCAGAATACTTGGTCAATCTTGAATAGACTGCTAACATGGAAGTAGGTAATTTATGCAGATTGTTAATACAATATGTCCAAGTTGTGGTTGGCATCAAGCCTGCCATAAAGGCTATCTCATATGCAAAAATGTATTGTGTAAAAATTTTCACAAAACAAAAATCGTTGATAGTTATACACTTAAAATCACAGCTTAGATACAATACAATTTAGGAAGGAGAGAAATGAAATTCAATTTAAATGACTACGTTATGGTTGAAGACCGCATACGTGAGTTCTATGATAAATTCCCAACAGGTAGAATACAAACAAATCTAGTACAAGCTACAGATAATTTAGAAAGTGTGGTTGTATTTGCATCTATATATAAAGATGAAAGTGCAGTGCAACCCTTAGCTACCGGTTTGGCACAGGAGGAAAAAGGACAGGGTGGCTTTGCTAATGAGTATTCATGGGTAGAGAACGCTGAAACTTCTGCAATCGGTAGAGCCTTAGCCAATGCAGGCTTTCAAAAGAAAGGAGAGCCTAGACCTACACGTGAGGAAATGACTAAGAAAGACAGAGTTACAGGTGGTGATAAGAAAGAGTATGGGGATACGAAAACTAAACCACCTGCACCTGTCAAAGAAGATGTAAAAAAAAACCCCCATTCTAAACAGACAGTGAGCGAACTAAGAGTTACTACTAACATGAAGAACTTAGTCTTTAACATGTGTAGTGAGAACAAAGAGTTTGCTAAGACAACATACGAATCTGCATACAAAAGAGTACTATTAACAGGAGTAGATAAAGATGTTGAGCAATGGGATACAGCTACTCAAGGTAAGTTTCTTGATGAAGCAGAAAAGATTGCTGAGAGATACAAAGACCAAGGCAAAGACATGAAAGAATGGGATAGCAAAACTAGCGTGGAGAAAATAGAATCTGTATTTACAGAAGGTACAGTAGATAAAACAGGAGAAGATATGGCAGACATACCAAGCGGTAAATGGGAGCAAGACCCAATGAGTGATGCACAAGCTAACTTCATGGATACACTTATTAACGAGTGTATTGATGCAGGTGGTAGTGCAGAACAAGTAGCACAAGAAGCAAAGGCATTAGTCAATTCAGGTAATATGACTAAGAAAATTGCTAGTGAATGGATTGATAAATTAAAAGAGGCTAAGTCTTAACTTGTTCTTGATTAATTTTATCCATACTGTAGTTGTAATCATTAACAAATTTTTCAACTAACTTGTCTATGTTACGAATGTTAGGTGGTGTGTTAGTTAGCACACTACCACATTCATCTGACAAATCTAATGCCCACTTCTTTAATCTTTGAGGCGTACTAAATATATTAGTATCTTTTTTTCTTCCCATTCTTACCACCTGTATTCTTTTTTTTCTTATTAGTTTTCATACTCAATACTACCACTTATGCCTACAAGCCCAATAACCTGCAGTAAATTTATCTTTTTTTGCTGAACAATTGTGTCGTGCGTGGAATGCTTTGTTCCTTGCAGTACCTTTAGGACTACCTTTTTTACCTTGTTGTCCAAATCTTACAAGCCTAACTTCACTACCTTTTTTTGCTAGTACCGCGTGCGATTTACTAGCATTAGGCGTAGCCTTAGGTTTGTTGTAACCTGAAAACCTTTCACCTCTGTATGTAACAGACATTACTTACTTATTTTTGGTGCAGCAGGTGCTACTTTCTTTTTAGCAAACTCTTTTACAACTACTAAAGCAGCAGATGCACCTGATAATGCAGCAATCTGTACAGCTGAAGCATCAACGCCAACGAGTGGTGCAACTGTAATAGCACCAACGAAAGCTTCAATGAATGTCCATACTGTTTTTTCTATTAATGTTTTATACTCGTTACTCATTTTATTAAATTTCCTAACTTTAATTTGTTTTCTATCTTATCTATTTTAGCAATAATTGTATCTAATTTCTCCTGTATAAAGTTAGGGTGTATCATATCAGGTGGACTTTGATTGGACACTGTGCTAACAGGTAAGCCTTCTATGATACTTTGTCGCCATGCATCACCCGGACAACTTGTTTGTTTGAATGATGAGTGTGGTCTTAGTTCTCCACCGACTTGTTCGTAGAGCCACTTAACAGATTCAATAGCTTTATCTGAAGGTTTGTCGGTAGCTTTGCTGCCACCAAGCCAACACACAGCAACATAATGCTTGTTATTGTAATTAATTTCTTGCCTACTGTTACCACCTTGTGCTGCACTTCTGTTTCCAAATCCTCTGCCTTCATATATTTGTCCTGTATCTCCTACTAAAAAGTTATATGCTACGTCATTCCAACCTCTGTCTTCTTGATGTAGTCTTTGTATTTTCTTACATTGGTCTATCTCTGATTGATTACCTACAGCTGTAGGGTAAGCAGACCAATGTACTACCAATCCTTTTACTTCACCTAGCTTACTAAACTTAGTCTTGTTAGGTTTAGCACCCCAATCATCTCTACTTATTATTTTCACAGTTATCACTCCCATGTTTACAATCACATAATTGTACGTAAGAACCATCTTCTTTTTGTTTTATCCAACACATAATTATATTCTAGCCGTTTAATTTAAATAGTAGTTCAGTAAAGTTACTTTCTAACATGTCTAACTCACTATTCATTTCTAATACCATAGCATCACAAGCGTTCTGATGTGATTTAATTTCTTCTATTGAGTTGAATACCCAACCAAATGCACTAATTACTATTGTTGCAATTATTGGGATGATTGTTTTTGTGTCTATCTTTAATGTTGCCATTGTTCTCCTACATTATGGCAGCAACAACAACACCACCTACTGCTACCAGTAATCCTAATACTTTA